>Ga0335398_10000420_pt1 | contig 74133 bp, 75 predicted proteins | sample BON03_FD_205742 | JGI IMG/M metagenome (GOLD analysis project Ga0335398, IMG submission 205742) | Freshwater microbial communities from Lake Bonney liftoff mats and glacier meltwater in Antarctica - BON-03 (spades assembly) (version 2) | ecosystem: Environmental > Aquatic > Freshwater > Ice >... | reverse complement strand
GAATAGTAAAACACAAGCATAAATCTGCCCCAAAAGGCGCTTTTTGCCCAAAAAACAATTTGTTAACACTCGCAGGACGCATAAAAATCGAATTCAGGGCACTAATTAGAGTACTGAGACCAACTTATAGCATTCAAATCTCAATCACTTAAAACAATTCAAAAATTAACCCACTCCTAAAACATGGTTTTAGGAGTGGACTCAAACATTGAAATTGGAAAGTGGAAAATCTCATTGTGTTCACAAAACAAAACAATAATAGCTGGACTTCATGAAAAAGAAACAGATAAATAAATTACAAGAGATATCACCCTCAAAACCAATTTATTGTTTTGCACTTTAAATCTTGATGTTAAGATTTTGATCCTAAATTCATTTTTTAAATATGGAATTATCTTTTGCTAACTCAATAAAATTTATGGATGGAAGCATCAAAGGGCGTATGCCAGACTGAAGAGTTAGGTTAGAAATATATGCTCTTAAAAACGGAAAGGCAATTGCAGGTGCGTTGATTCTAGGGAAATCAGAAACTTTAAACTCCTCTAAGATTTCCTCTTCACACCTAAAAATAAAGGAGGCTCTCAAATCCATCGTGAATTCTGAATCATTTAGATCTAACTTAAAACCAACGATAAAAATATTTGGATATTCTTCAGGAAATTTCTGGTCCAAGCTAATTTGAAAACCGCCTTCTTTATCAACACTTTCCCTAATTAAGAAATTAAGCTCAGTGACTCTCCAACTTTCTAGTTGAGTTTTCATTTTAAGCGGCCGAAGAAAGTTCTCCTTGCCCCTCAGTGATGAAGCTTCTTAAGTCCAAATCACTAATCAAATCCATCGAATTGTTTAATTCAATAAATATAAAAGGGATAGGTACATTTATTATTTCCTCAAAACCATAGACGGAAACAGCCCTATTCACAAGATCCTCTGGGGAAATTGAGTTAAAGTAGGCATCAATTCTAACTTTCAGTTCAGGTGTAAGTTTCATGAGATAGTTCCGGTTTTTCTGACTTTATAACTTATAATAGTTGAATTTGATTCCATAACATTGCAAATCGTACAGTTTGCCGTTCTGAGATTAATCCTTTCAATTCGTTCTTTTGTGAATTTTATGAAAAAGTTCCCGATTACCACTTTGAATATAAGTACTCCATCGTTGCGTGCCAAATTTATTATTAATCCATCAACAAAATTAAGATTTCTACGAGTCTTCTGAATATGTTCAACAAATTTGTTGACGAAATATTCAAAAACTTCAATTCCATCTGCGGTTCGCAAATCCAAACACAATTCATCAATTACACTAATCTCCGCTTCAAAAACCACAAAATTGTTGTATCTCCGTTTATTGTATAAATTATCCCATGACTGGGCAATGGCCCAGTTCTCCGCTTGGGTTTCTGGCATTCGAGATAATCCTTCGAGAAAGAAGTAAACACCCTCACCAATCCAATGATCATTCCCTATCGAAGGTACAAAGCCTTCATTAATTATAGAAAGCGTGTTGGAGAGGTCCGTACCATGAAAACCTGAAAAATCCATTCTATAAATACCTTCCTTGTTGAAGTTGTAATATTGGTAAATTTAGTGATTAAACGATAATTTGTTGTCAATCTGAAGCTAAAAAGCTGAGCTGAATATATCACTAATTTAGAGGCCAAAATGAAAAGAATTAATATGAGAATCAAATTTTAAAGAGCATTTTAGTGATTACAACAGAATCTAAACTATGAAAAACAATAGCAGGGTAATTACCCGGAATACTTAACCAATTTTAGATGTGCGTTTTAAACTGTATAAGATTTTCAAGAACCAATCTGAAATGAATCTCTATTCCGGTTTTGGGGAAGAGCCACTTGTTAAGAAAATGGAAGTCTTCATCACCAATCCAAAAAATAAAAATTCTCTTTTTGAGCATGGTAAACTATCCCCCAATGATCAAATTGACTTGATCAATAGGACCTTTGAAAGGGCATTTAAAGGAGGATTTGCCCGAGTCAGAGGAATGATATTAAATAGCTTAGCTATTCTGCTTCATATTGAAAGAAATAAAAATATAATTGACGAAGAATATTACTTGTCGATTATTCAAAGTGGTCTCACGGTCCACGAAGAACGAAATATCTTCTATTATAATTGGTCAGATGGAGTTTATGTTTCGGAAGAACAAGAAGTTTTAATAAGACTGTTTTTAACTCACTTCCCTTCACGAAATCTGTTGAATCTATTGCATAAAAGGCTGATCTATTTACGGCCTGCTTAGGAAATATAATAGCAATCTTTAGCTACAAGCAAGCCATTACTTTCAGATTTAAGAGAAACTAAATGTAAGGAACTATGCTGAAGACTCTCAAAAGGCGTGCATCGCTCAGCGAATATATCAGCCAAAGCCAGCTTACCTTCACAGGATTCGAACCTCCCCTTAATAAAGGCTTTGATCTTCCGAACTGGATTTTGGATTTAAGTTATTTTAGATGAGAAAAAGGTCGTTTCTTTTTCAGTCCCATAAACTCGTTCTACTTTCTACACACAATCCATTGATTGACCTGAAAAAAATTCTGAACCAATCGGTTTATCTTTTTGGAAAGCGGCATCTGATAGCGAAGTAGTCGGCCTAGCTTCTCGCCCAGTCCATGCGTGTAATGATCCATTACTTCAAGTCCCTCCTCTTGGCATAATGACCTCAAAACTGATTGAGGGAAAATAAATGTATGCTCCAACCCATCGACTACATCGTGAACTTGAAATCGTAAAAAGCTTGCCCATCTGTGAAACTGATAGAGTTTACTTGAAATATTTGGAGTACCTATTGCAATATAGCCCCCAGGCTTTACAATTCGCCTCATTTCCTTTACGTAAGCTCTTGGATCTAAAACATGCTCAATAACATTGGAAATATGAATAAAATCGAAAAAATCATCAGGATACTTTGCTTCCCAGATATCTCCCCGAAAGGTCTCCACCTGAAAATGATTTTTCACAAATTCTAAGGCACCACTGTCAAAATCAGTCGCATAAAGTTTGCAATTCAACTGACTTGCATAAGCTAATCCCAAACCCAATCCACATCCTATATCTAGGAAAGTGGACTCTTCCTTCAAATTTTGAAAATACCTTGCTTCGCTTCTTTTTTTAAATCGGACTCTTTGAGAGTTTGGATGTGATGGAATAATTTAAGGACAATTTCCTTGTAATTAATGGCCTGATAGAGATCTTTCTCATAGTAATTCTGATAATAGTCTAGCAGCTCTTTTTGATCCGCCATTGGATTTGCAAATACGAGCTCACAAGAATTACACTTCACTCTAGAAATATGAGGTCCCTTTCTTTGGGTGTCAATCGCAAAGCCTTTTAGACTTGTTGAATTACAGAGTGGGCAGTTCCTGTAAAGAATCATAGCTTTTGGATCGGTTTTTTAAAGCGGAAAACTCATTCATACTGTAACCTACCATCCACCAGGTAATCCAAGAAACGTACGTGTAGATTTCGACATTTGCTGTGAAAAGCGGAATAAGTAAGCCAAATTTAACCACTCCTCCAACGAAGGCAATTCTTGCAGTTGATTTATTGGTGGAATTATAAAAAACTTTAATACAATCCTTAATACTGAAAAATAGGAGTAATATATAAAGTATCATCCCAATCCATCCCAGTTGCACTCCATAGATTAGAAATTGATTTTCACCTCCTACCCTCAGCTCATCCGCAACACTTCCAAAATTCCCGCTCATCGCCAGACCTATTCCAAACGGATTGGCTACCATCGAGTCCAAAGCAAGCAACCACTCGACAGCGTGCCCAATACTTGATGTATCTGCAAAAGTAAGTGTATCCACTACAAAAAAGTAAAAATCCTCGGGTGCAAAGAACACCACATACACCACAAATACGGAGAAACTCAAGAATCCAAAACCAATCAGCTTGTATAGCTTGAAGACCAAGGCCACAAAAAATATCATTAGAAAAAATGCAGCGAAGGAGGCTCTGGATGAAGCAAAGACAAGACTTCCTATACTGCATAGCATGACTATCAAAAATTTCCATTGATGGGATTTTTCTGTAGTCAAAAACCAAATCAAACCCGCAGCAAAACCCATCAATACTGAACTGGCTAACTCCAAGGGATCAGAAAAAAAACTCGCCAGTCTTTTCATTGCAGCGGCAGTCTCAAAAGTCCAAGTCAACTCATAATTCCCTGTGGGATCAATAGCATTGATCGCTTGATTATAGCGCGCATATCCGGAAAATTGCTGAAGATGGGCACTAAGTACAAAGGATTCGAGCAAGTTTACTACGAAAGCTCCAATTGCTATGATGAAGATAATCCCAAAAAGCCGATTGATCTCCAAGTCTGAAAAGCGGCTGTTGCGACCCAAAAAATAAATAAAGCCTGGGATCAACATACTTTTATAGTACAGTACTTTATTTATGAAGGAAGCTTGGCCTATCGGAAGTACTAGGTACAAAAATCCCAATCCTAAGAAACCTAACATAAGCCAATCGGTAGTTTGAAGTCGAAAAGGATAATCGAAAATCCGACGATTGTAAAAGATAAAGATGGATACCGGAATCAATACAATCAACTCTTTCAAGACTTGAAAAATACCTAAAATCAGCGTTGAGCTTGTTACGAGATAAATCACGCTCAAACTTGTAATGTAAAAAGGTAAAAAAGCCGCCAAGAAGAAGATAAAATAGGGCCACTTCCCCTTGAATACCAGCTCCTGCATAGTCCAGATAAACCCTGCACCCACAGTAATTACGATCAAAAGGAAGAAAATTAAAGCCATTTTTCCGGAGATTGAAGTGGTTCTGTGATTCCATCTCGAATTCCTTTAGCCACTGATTTTAATTTCTTAAATCTTCCTCGAATCATAAAATATCCAATCCATGCGCCAAAGCGAATCAAATGATAGCAAAAGGCAAAAGGTTGGTTGAGCTTATTCACTCGAGACCGAATCAAGAAAAACTGATTCCGTACGTGGTAATAAAACACCCTAGGACTCAGCGTGCCTTCTTCATGTTTCTTTTTCGAAGATGCCCCTCCTTCATGGTAGATGATAGCTTTTGGTGCTAAAGCAATTTCAAACCCATGTTTCCTAAATCTCAAGCTCCATTCTACATCTTCGAAATAGGCAAAAAATTGCTCATTTAAGAGCCCTATTTGAAGAATTGCTTCTCGTTTGATCAACATACAGCACCCGGTAGCCCAATCTATCTTTTGAATTCCTGAACCAATCTTTTTTTCAGGTTTCAATTCCAGAAGAGAGATCGCTCTCCCCAAGGGAAAACTCCATTTTCCACCTGCATTCCAAATTTGATTTCGATCCTTCATCCAATAGATTACTGGCTGAACTACGCCTAAGCTTGGGCACTTGTCAAACTGTGAAATCATACTTTTTAAAAAATTTGAAACCACCACCGTATCATTATTCAACAGCATCAGATGGCTGTAGCGTAACTCCAATACTTTTCGGATTCCCAGATTATTACCACCTGCAAAACCCAAGTTAGTACTGCTCTGGATTAATGTTATTTCTGGAAATTCTGCCTTCAGTACTTCACCTTCCTGATTATCGGAGGCATTGTCTACCACAAAGACTCCAAAGTTAGGATAATCTAATTCCCGAAGGGAGTGGAGGCAGTCAATTGAAAATTGAAGCCCATTCCAATTGACAAGAATAATTGCAACTTTATGTTTAGCTATAGAATCCACGGATGAGTTTTCTATTATTTCTAAAGAGTAAAACCAAACAAATCAAGAATACTATGATCTCTGTCGAAAGAATTGCAAAACAGAGCCCAATTCCTCCAAACTTAGAAGTCAACACTGAAGCAGTGATGACCATGTACAAGCACATCATCCAAGATGCCTTGAAAAGAAGCTTTTTTAAATCTGCAACTAATATCATAGTTATATTTCCAACATTAAGGCAGGCTAAAAATGGAACAAAGGATAAAATTCTTAGGTAATTCGAAGATTCGCTAACCGGTTTTCTAGCCAAGATCTGGATAATCCATGGAACCATAAAATAGGTTCCTACAGTGATAAGTAAGCCTATAAGTAAAACCCGAACATAAATTTTTTTCAAAAACCGAAAGAAAGCCTGTTCATCTTTCAGATAAATTTTGGAGGCATTGGGATAAATAGCCTGAATAATCAAACCTGGGAAAAGTCGCAAAACCATGGCCACTCGCTCCGCTAGACTATACATGCCAAGCGTCTCAGCTCCGGAAAAAAAACTAAGTATAATTAATCCCCCATTGATCGAGATAAAACTTGCAAAGCCACTTAAAAAAAGGATGAAGTTTTCTTTGATACTTTCCAATATGGCAGAGAATTGGGGTCGATAAAATTTTATTTCCAAAAAAATATGGATGTAAAAGAGCAATAAAATATTAATTCCCAAGCCGAAAAAACCCATCAGGAAGTTTACCCAGCGACTCTGGTCTGGCCGATGAATAAATAGTACAATCCCTAAAAGAAAAAGAAGCTTACTGAAAATATTGGTAATGCTGATCAGCTTCATCTTTTCCATCCCTTGAAAAAACCAAAGTGGAAGGGTGGCCTCAGAAAAAAGAAGTAGAATGGAAAACACTAAGATAATCTGGTACTCTTTAAATAAATTAAACCCGAAAACCCCTAAGAGAATCAAAAAAGTTGCGAAAGAAGCCAACAACAATTTCGCCGCAAATACATTCGAAACTAAATGGGAAAGCGCGTCTTTATTCTCCTGATTCAGCGCTACATCTTTTGGAGCACTTAGATTATAGCCAAAAACTACCAAGACATTCAGCAGTACAATGACAGAAAGCGAAAGATTAACTAATCCAAACTGATCTAGTCCGATACTTCGAATCAACAAAGGCATGGAAATAATCGAAATCAGAATATTGGAAGATTGAATCACCACCAGAAACAGAAAGTTCTGGATGGATTTGTTTCGGATGATATGTCCTAGCGGGAGAAGCGAGAGTTTTTCAAACATGGCAGCTCAAGGTTAGCTTTCCTGCACATGTGTCTGATACAGCCTGCGAAAGTAAAGTGAAAAGACTGCCAGCAACCCTACGATTACTGCCCCCAGGACCATACCCTTCACCAGCCGGATCTCCGATCGCTTGAGCGGAAGTCTTGGCTGATCGATGATCTGAATCAAAGGCGAATTATTGCGATGATTGACTTTGGCGATTTCAAGGTTTTTGACGATTTCCTGATAGACCGCTCCAGTTGCCTGTACGTCGATTTGGCGCTTCTTACTTTCCACCATTCCAGTGCTTAGCAGTGGATTGGCATTCGGTACTCGATCCGTAGCACTTGCAAAAGCTCCCAAACTTTCATCCAAAATCAATCTTACGCTATCTGCCTGAGTTTGCAGAATACGGAGATTCTCTCCTGTCTTTTTGGTTTTGGTCTCCAGGTAAAAAGAATTTACCTTATTGACCATCGTTTCGTTGAAAACTTTGGCAAACAGCTCGTCCTTGGAGGATATGGTTACTTGAATAATGCTGAGCTTTCGATCTGGCTTAGCTACAGCCAACTGATTTTCTCGAATCAATTTAGATACTTCTTTGATCACAGAGTCCTGAGAAATGGTAAAGCTATCTCTTGACACTTTGAAATCCATAGCCATAATATCCACTTTGGAGGCCCACTTTTCATCTAACTCTTCGAAAGCCACATATCGATCAATCAGCAGTTGCTCCCCATCAAATGGGCTGAGTAGCGTCTCGCCAAGCATTCGGTCAGAGCGATACAACTCCATAATATTATCTCCTTGGAAGAGACCACTTGTCCCACCGAGCGAACCGATGTTCACACCCACAAGTGATGCCAAACCAGACATCTGACCCATTCCACCTGCATCAGCCTCTTCTAGAACAAAGGTAGTATCGGCATGAAAAACAGGTTTTTTTAATTCCGATACTAATGCTCCAAGTACCAAACCGATCGTTCCAGCAAGTACCAATAGCTTCCACTTAGCTATAAAAAATCGGAGCCATCCCCCAATATTTTGGAAAACCTCTTTTAGCGTAAATTGATTATCCGAAAAATGCTTAGATCCTGTCATTTCCAGTTGATTTGCGATACAACCAAACCCAATGTGGCCAAACCTGTGGTGATTCCTACTATATCGCCCAGTCGCAGTGGAAGTCTCGGTCCTTTGGTCGGCACGATGACTTCTGCACCTGGCTCAATAGGAGGATAATGGTGAATCCCCAAGAAACCTTTGGTTCGCTTCACTGCACCATTTGCATAAACTACATAAGTCTGCTTCCGATTGGCTCTTCGGTCGAAACCGCCCGCCCCATTGATGTAGTGTTTTAGGCTTCTCCCTGATTCGTGGCGAAGTGTAGTTGGATAGACCAAGTCTCCGCGCATTCTGACCGTTTGAAGCAATTTCGGAACGGATAATATATCTCCTTCCTCCAATAGTAAATCATCTTCAGAGCCAGGATTATTGATGATCGTTTCCAGATTAATCGCTACAGCTTCGGTCTGTTTTAGATTCACTTCAAATCCCGGCGTTCCTGCCGCAATTTGGTCCAGCGATTCTTTTTTGTTTTGTGCCAGTTGCGAGTTGACCGGATCAGTGGTGGTCGGCAGGTCTTTAAATAAGCGCTGCAATAATTCTTCCTGAGCCTCTGAGTTGGAAGGATCCGCTTCAAGCTTCATTCGCAAGGCTTCCAAATTTCTTTTCCTTCGAATTTCCTCAGATTCTATATTAAAAAATTCGGTTCGCCGAATTAAGGATGCCCCTTTCGAATAGGCAAATTGATTCAATCCGCCTGCCCGTTTGACAAGATCCGAGATGCGCTCTCCACTGGCCTGGATAGCAAATAAGCCCGGTGAATTTACTTGTCCCTCTACCGCGACTAATTTTTGCATGGTGAACGTCGAACGCTTCCTGACGATCACCTGATCAAAAGGCATCAAGGATTTGGAAGATTCTGAGGGAATTAGATTTGGATTGACTTCAGTTGGAATGATATCTGAAAGCGTACCTAAATCAGTATCGTCAAGTCTTCTGGCAATTTCTATATCTCGAGAATTAGCAGATTCCTGTAGACCTCCAGCTAGAATAATCAACTCCTCCACCTTCATCGATTTCGAATAGGGATAAACCCCGGGGCGTCTAACCTCTCCTAAGATCTGAATATATAGTTCATTACGAACATCATAGATACTGGCAATTCTAACCACATCCTCCCGTTCTAAAATAACATCCGGTGCATTACCAGCAAGCAATGCCTTGAGATTGACTTGGATCATTTCAGTACTCAGATCTGCTTTGGTCCGCAGAACACTCACTTGCTCGGTATATGCATCTCCGCGAAGACCTTCTGCATTTTTGATCAGTTGGGATAGCGTTAGCCCTTCCGATAAGGCAAAGGTCCCTTCTCGATAGACTGCACCTTTGATTTGGACCCGATTGGAATATCGATTCAAAATCCGTTGAACAGTGATCTCATCTCCACCTTTGAGGATAAATATTCCAAATTGATTCTGATAGACATCAGATACTGAACGCTGATTTCCGGTAATTCTGGATATCCCTACTCGATCTTTGAAAGCTTCATCAGTAAATCCTCCAGAATAGCTCAGTAAGTCTTCAAAAGTATCATCAGGAGCAATTTCAAAAATGATTGGGCGCTTGACTTCTCCATTGACTTTTGCACGACCAAGAAATGTGGGAACCATAATCACATCCTGGTCTTTAAGCTGTAGATCCAAGTCTGCAAAACCTTTTGTCAGCAGCTCATAGACATCTATTTCAGCAATAAGCTTATTATTACGAACAAGTCTAATGGCACGGAATGTGCCTTTTTCATTGGGCCCTCCTGCTGCATAAAGTGCATTGAATACGGTACTGAAAGCACTCAGCGTAAACGTTCCGGGAAGCCGCACCTCACCAAGAATATTGACTTTAATCGTTCGGACATTTCCAAGAGTTACTTGTAGGAAAGTATTCGGATTACTTCCAGACAGCCCGGTATAATATTTGGAAACCCTATTCTTGATTATTCCAGTAGCCTCTTCTATTGACTTTCCGGAGACAGACACCGGCCCGATATTATCTAGCAGGACAAACCCATCTGGGTTGACCGTAGCTTCGTAGTATTGCTCGGATTGTCCATAGATATCGACATAGATCATATCTCCCGGGCCGAGAATATAAGTCTTCGGAGTAGCTTGATTTAGACTTGGCTCAAAGCTCAATCTTCTGTTTTCATTGAAAAAAAGTGATTCCCCAAAGATTTTAGGACCCTTTCGTTCGGTATCGCTTATTTCTTGTGGCTCGTAAATCCCCTGTGTGATGGTATTAAAGTCCACTTGCTTACGCGGCTCTCTTTTGGAAGCATTGGAAGATCGGGGATTTGTCCCAAATCGATTTGATTCTTCAATTCGATTTTTAAGCTTTGCGACCTCAGCCGAGGGCATCCCCCGAAGTTGCGCCATTTGAAGAAACTCTTCGGGTGAAAGTCCCGCTTCAGCAGCACGACTGACTAGTTGCTGGATTTGCTCATCGGATAATTCATCGACTTTGAGCTGAGTCAGATCGCTGGTTTGCTGCGCAAAAACTATAGGAGAGACAAATACTAGCGCTAGGAGTACACTGAAAAAATACCAGAATCGTTTTGTTTGAATCATGTTATATGGGCAGTTCTGAAAGAATCTAGAACAATTTAAGCTTCAAGAATCCGTGAATTTCTTATTTGTGCCAAATATAGTTCCAAAAAGGTAGAAGTTAACGAGGTGCTTACCCCTGAAAATTTTATAAATTAGTGTTCATTTTTAAAGAATTATTGCGGTGCAGCACAAGGATATCAGATGGCAACAACAGTTTAAAAATTTTTGCAAAGCTTTTAAAAAGCTGGAAGAAGCAGTGCAAAGGATGCAAACTGAATTTTATTCTAAAGGTATTTTAGACCTTGAAAAATTGAAGGTTGGGGATGATCTATTAAGAGAAGGTCTGATTCAGCGATTTGAATACACACATGAGCTTTCGTGGAATGTGATGAAGGATTTTTTGAGTGAAAAAGGAAATGTGGAACTCTATGGATCTAAGGATGCCACTAAGGCAGCTTTTGGGTCCGATTTGATTCACAACGGTGAAGTATGGATGGATATGATTCAAAGTCGGAATAAATCATCACATACCTATAATGAAGAAATCGCCGACAAAATTTTCGAGCTTATACTGGAAGAATATTATCAGGCTTTTTTGGATTTCAAAGAAACTATGGAAAAGAAACTAGCGCCTAACTCTTGATTAATATGTATGGATTGAGCGAAAAAGCGATTGAGAAATTAGTTGGAGTATTTGAACAAATGCCTGAAATCTCAAAAGTGATACTCTTTGGCTCTCGCGCAAAAGGAAATTTCAGAAATGGCTCGGATATCGATTTGGCACTTTTTGGTGACAAGCTTGATTTAAAAACACTCTTTAAAATAGAGATCGCTCTAGACGACCTAATGCTTCCCTGGAAAATCGATTTGGTACTCCACACAACTATAGACAATCCGCAACTAAAGGAACATATTTCAAGAATTGGTAAGGTATTTTTTGAAAGAAAACTGGCAGGAAAAACCTAGTACTTTCCTTATTCCGTACAGTTCTTGCAAATATCGATTTGGCTTCGATCTAACAGTAATTGCCTACGAAATGAAAAGTAGCTCGGCGAACGCCAGATAGATGCAAGAGACGTTTCTTTCAATTCCCCCATCACGTGTTTGGCATCCTTGTCAAAGCAACAGGGGACCACTTTCCCATCCCAAGTGACCACGGCGCCCTGCCACATCCGCCAGCATTTATTTTCGATTTTCTTTTTGATTTTCCATTGGCCATTTCCTACAGGAACATATCGTGAATAGCCCAGATCGGAGGGGATCAAATCAGATCCATATTCGAAATCATAAATCTGTATGGTTTTGAGTTGGAGCTCATCGACACCCATTTCTTTGGCCCAAGTCTTCAGCACAGGGATTTGATGTTCATTTTTTCCTGTGACCAAAAATTGGAGAATCACTCTTGGAAAATCTTGCTTCGCATTTTTTCGCTTGGTCAAAAGTAAATTCAAGCCCTTTTTGACTTTAGCTATCGAACCTCCAACCCGGTAGTCCTGATAGACTTCCTGAGTGATGCCATCCATGGAGACGATAAGTTGGCGAAGACCACTTTTCAGGATACCCTGTACTTGCTTTTCGCCGAGGTAATGGGCGTTGGTGGAAGTGGAAGTAAAAATCCCGGCTTGGCTTGCGTAATCGACCATTTCCAGAAATCTAGGATTCAAAAAAGGCTCCCCCTGAAAATAAAGGTGAAGCCATGTCAGGTGGCTTTTGACTTGGTCGATGACTTTTTCGAAAAGCTGATCCTGAAGCATACCTGTAGGTCTGGAAAAAGATCGTAAGCCAGATGGACATTCAGGACAGCGGAGATTACAGCTCGTAGTAGGCTCGATCGAAAGCGTGGTGGGATTTCCCCAAAGAATCGGCTTGCCGACCAGTCTGGAAATCTGGAATGAAACCCATAAAAGCGTATAATTCCGGACTTTCTTAAAAGTCAAGAATCGAAAAAATGCCCTTGCTGAGATCCATTGGTTAGTCACAACTGCAAATAAGGCAGGGGAATGGGAGAAAGCAAGACGGAAAGGCTTAAGTGCGAAATCTCAAATCTGAACTCTGCCCCTCATAATTTTTTTTATATGTATCCGCTTACATTCACGTAGCCAAATTTGAAACTGATTTGCTTCCTAAAATCCCTCCCGATATTCGGGACAGGCTCTTGCCCCCTTTGCGAAAGGGGGAATTCGATCCAATTCCAAATCTAGATTTCGTTTTAACGGGAACGTGCACCTACGAGGATACACATAATTTTTTTTCAATATTCAGAAACGTAGTGACCATAAAGGTGAAGCATTAATTTTTACCCAACCTCAACGAAGTTCTGATCATACCTACAACCTGTTTTTCTTTTTTGCAATTTGTTACCTTATTAGCTAACTTTGGTAGGTGCCAGAAAAATTCATCAGAGAAATATTCTACTACAAAAACTTTTATTTTGACTTCTTCAAAACGTTGAAGCCGGAGGTCAAAAAGAAAATGAACTGGACCCTCCAACTTATTTCAACATTAGACAGAATTCCCAAGAAATATTTTGATCATATGACAGGATCTTCAGGAATTTTTGAAATCCGTGTAGAAGTTGGCTCTGATATTTTTAGGGTATTCTCATTCTTTGACAAAGGGAAATTGATTATTCTGCTGAATGGTTTTCAGAAGAAATCTCAAAAGACTCCAAAGAATGAACTGGAACATGCTGAAAAACTTAAAAAACAATATTTCGATGAAAAAGACGACTGAAAACCTTACCTCATTTTCCAACCATTTGGATACTCAATACGGAAAAACCGGAACTAACTCTAGAGCTGCTTACGAAGAAGGCTTTGAAGCTTTTCGACTTGGCGTGATGATTCAGGAACTTCGCAAAGGTCAAGGCTTAACGCAGGAACAATTAGCAGAAAAATGCGGCACAACGAAGACCTACATTTCAAGAATTGAGAATAATGCGAGTGATATTAGACTTTCTACCCTAATGAGAATTATTCGGGAAGGTTTGGGTGGACAACTAAAGCTCAGAGTTGATCTTCCTTAACTGGCTAAGGCACTTTGGAAAGTAATCTATTTTTTTTTAAGTTTTGCTGTAAAATTAAAAAGCGATTATACAAATCGGGAGAGAAAGCAAAAAAACAAGAGGAAGACAGATAAAAAAAAATTAAGCTTAAAAGCCCGCAGATTTCGCCCAACAATTTCTCCGTAAAAGCAAAAAAACCGACTTGAATCGTAAGTCGGTTTTTTATCTAAGAGTCTAACTAATCATTTACCCTCTGGCTTGTAGATTGCTCCAGTTGCAAAATCTACAATGACTCCTGGGAGGAAAAGTAAGATATCAGCGATCAGTGCGCCAACTCGTACTTCACGTTGAGGCTCACCTGCAGCAGGTTTTGTTCTCTGATATTCTGTTACTTTTCCGCCGAATACGGTAGCACAGCCTGACATAGAAAATACAAGAAGTGCAATTGCTAAAATGTTACTGAGTTTTTTCATTTTTTGTTTTGGATTAGATATGTATTTGAAATGTGATCGTGAAGTCCTTTGCCTGTGATGAAATAAGATAAGAAATAAAGCGGAATAACTCTACCCAAGGTTCTCAAGAGCATTTGCCAGAAAGTCGGCCGGTGATCTGAATCACTATCGGCAACTCGAAATCCAGTCAGGTATTTCCCGGGAGTTTTTCCAAGAAAATATTCGAAAAGGAAGTAGTTGACAAAATAGAGTCCCAAAAGTATTTGCTTTATCAGATGGGTTGAGAAGAAGTTATTATTCAGAACTAAGAAAAAGACCACAATCAAGAAAAAGACCACAGTATCTATTAGAAAGTGAATAATCCTGCTTTTGAGAATCATTTTAAAGCTATTTGGATGTGATTAGATACGAGTTAAAAACAACTACTCTACATAAATGAATTACAAGTTATTGATAAATAACTGAAAAATTATTTTTTTTTGGAAATTGATTACAAGAAGTAAAACCAAAAAAGTCGATTATGAAATAAAGTCGGATTTTTTGGTTTGAAATTCCCGACCCCGTGCTTCCGGCAAGTCCATTTAAAACCCATAATGCAATTTTGGTTTTTCATTAAACACAAAAAGCCGGATGCTCGCTTAGCATCCGGCTTTCTAATTTCTATCTGAGATTTCTATTCTTTCAATCCAGTATTCATCATAGGCACCGGCTTAGTCCAAGGACTTACATCCAGCTTTCTTGGTGTTGGCAAGATTTCATCCAGTGTGTTTCCATCGTAAACTCGACCATTTTTCACCACATGTGTGATGGTATTCGTGTTTCGGATGTTTTCCAACGGATTAGCTTCCATGATTACTAAGTCAGCTAGTTTTCCCGCTTCGATACTTCCCAATTCCTTATCTAATCCTAGTGCCTCCGCTCCAAGAATAGTCGCTGTCTTCAGTGCATCCATTCCACTCATTCCTCCACTAGCCACTGACCAGAGTTCCCAGTGGTAGCCCAAGCCTTGCAACTGACCATGCGAACCTACACCTGCCAAGCCACCTTGGTCTACTATTGCTTTGATGCCTTTAGCATGATCTTCAAAGACATGATCTTCGGGTGCAAACCAGCCACCCAATCCACCTGCTCTTCTTCTAGCTTTAGAATTGAGCTCTTCGTAAGGGGTAAAACGATTCAGTTTTGGATCATGTAATGGGCTCTCAGTGGTGTAATAATAGTTTTCTGCCCAAGGTCCTCCATAAGCTACGAGCAAGGTCGGTGTAACCGCCATTTTGCTTTCTGCAATCGTCCTAGTCACATCCGAGTACAATGGATAGATCGGAATCGCATGCTCATGACCAGGATAGCCATCAAATAGCTGAGTCATATTCAATTTGAAATCCAGGCCTCCTTCGGTAGTTGGCATCAATTTCTGCTCTTTCGCAGCCATGATTATCCACTGACGATGTTGTCTGTTTCCGACCAAATACATCTTGATGTATTGGGTATTATAATACGTACTGTATTGCTTCAGAATGTCCTTTGTTTGCTCCAGCGACTTTAGATTATACATCCAATAGCCAACGCCAGGACCTGTAGAATAAACTCGTGGACCTGGAACCATCCCAGCTTCTACCATATCGCTGTAGGTAAGTACATCAGTAGTTGCAGTTTGAGGATCTCTAGTGGTGGTCACTCCATAGGCAAGATTGGCAGCATAGATCCAAACCGAATTTTTATGCAAACCCCAAGTAGGCCACATGTGGGCATGGGTATCAATAAATCCCGGGGTAATCGTTTTTCCCGTAGCATCCACGACTTTGGCATCGCCCGCATCCAATGTGCCGGTCTTTCCAACAGCTTTGATCCGGTTATTTTCGATCAGGATATCTCCATTTTCGATGATCTCATTCCCTTTCATAGTCACGATCCGGGCATTCTTCAGTAAAATACTTCCTTTAGGAGTATCCTTTGCAAAATAGACTTTCACCTGACGCTCTTCGGGCTTGTAAGTTTCTTTCTCCTTTTTGTCAGCCTTATAGCTACTGTCTGCTTTTGCCTTTTCTTTATCATTTTTCAACAACTCAGCAATGAGTTCCTTTTGCTTTTTGGCAAGTGAGTCAGCAGTTTTTACAGCTTCAGGGCCTAATGCTTTTAAAACAGAAACACTATCTGCATCAGTCCTCATTTTCTCCTTTTTGGCAGCCTTTACTGAATCTTCTACCAACTCAGCTTTGGTGATGTCATAGACCCAATGTGCATTTCCAAGAGACCAATGTACTTTTTTGCCATCTGCTTCCCAGGCTGGCCATTCTCCACCAATCTCAGTCAACTGACGCGAAGGGAAATTACTTGAGGAAGGATCTCCCACATTGATAGTAGGTGTTTTACCCACCTTGGGGATGGTGATTACATAGACATTATTGTTTACTTGTGCCAAGGCCAAATTTCCCTCAGGTGCCATCAAGATTGTACTGGCGCTAGCTGGCTGCATGGTTGGTTCCTGCGAATTAGACCCTTCAGCTAGCATGCAATAATTCACTGCATCGGCATTTGATCGAGGCATTCCCATGATATATTTCACGGTGGAAATCTCTTCCAGATTGGCGTGATCGTGTGAATCATGATCTCCAGCCGCTGAGCCAAAAGGCGTGATTCCAGTGATCTTCGCGTAGACCTTCTCATCTTTTCCTTCCCAGTTTACAGAAAGTAATGCCCCACCTAATCCATTTAAGTAGATTCTACTCGGATCTTTGGTGAAGTGTGCATTTCCGTAATTGGGTGCATCCATGATCTTTTTCAATTCCCCACCAGCAGCTGATATCCAAACCAGTTCTGCTTCAGAACCAGAAAAACCCGGACCTTCTGCATCCTGCAGTTCTCTTCTTGGTCCTTTGAAAACAACAATTCGATTGTCAGGAGACCATGCTGGGCCAACATAAAGTGCTGCTTCTTTGGTCAACTTTGTAATTGTTCCTTTGCCTGCTAGAGACGCTTTGTAGAGATGACCGCCATCAGTTTCTGACCAAGTGGTAAATACTAATTGAGATCCATCGGGACTCCAGGAAGGCATCGCTTCAGTGAAGTTGTTGGTGGTAATTCTTTTTGGTTCGCCATTTGGATAGTCCATCACATATAATCTGTTAAGGACGGTAAAAGCTAACTTTTTACCATCGGGAGATGGTACTCCGTCACGAATTTGGGTGGCGAGTTTGGCGGTAGTATCCTTGATTTCATACTCAAAATAAAGTCTCGGCCCCATTGCCAATTTCACATCTACTTCGAAAGGAATTTCAGTTGGAGCAACTCCGGCTTGGACAGGAATACTCCAGATTTTTCCACCGTAGGAGGCAACTACATTTTTGGAATCTGGTGTGAAAGCCATTGCAGGCAAAACTCCCTGTGGCGCGATAGACTCTTGATCGTCGCGCTGAACTGGATAAGCTAACCAGCGCTCATCGCCAGATTCAAGATTTCTCAAGACTAAGCCGGTTTTATCCTCATATCGAGTACCATAGGCCATGTACTTGCCATCTTTACTCAATGTCGGGGTAAATGCTGAACCGTATCTGGAAGAGATATTAGTGATCTTACCTTCTTCAAGGTCGTACGTACCAAGCTGGTATTGTGGCAAAAGCGCATTGTAATTCCAAGCTCCGGTACGGTGTGAGAAATAGACTTTTTCCCCATCGGAACTGACTACAGGATCAATGGTCTTCATGGATGCCGGAGTTTCATTGAGTTGAATCCCTCCGCCACCGTCTTTGTGGTACATCCAAAGCTTATGGATTCTTCGGCCTTTACTGACTACAATATATTCGCCATCCGGCGTCCAGGCAGCTCCGGGAACATCCCCGTTTTTATCTTTGGTGACTTGCACGGTGTCTTTTTTCACCATGTCGATGTACCAGAGGTTATCAGAACCCGCACGGTCGGAGGTGAAAAGTATTTTTTCACCGTCTGGAGAAAAACGTGGGTGAGTTTCGTAAGCAATTCCAGTGGTGATTGGGATAGCTTTTCCCCCAGAAATCGGAATCGTATAAATGTCTCCCAAAAGGTCAAAAGCGAGGGTGTTTCCGTCGGGACTGACATCTACACTTATCCAAGTACCTTCTTTGGTGTTGAATTTGACTTCCCGCTCAGGCTTGAGTGGCAGGTCTTTGAATTTTGGATAATCAAGTGAATCTTTCTTAATGCTATCAGGCAAAGTGACTGAGTCATTATTCATGGGAGAAACACCTGAGGAGCTTTTGGGAACTAAAGCTGCGAAACTCACGGAAATACCAAGAGCCACCAGCAAAGCTGAGTGTGTAATTTTTTTCATAACGTATGAATTGACGGGTAGCGTATTTAAGTAATGAAGCACATTAAATAGTAAGATTAAAAAAATTCGAGCGGCTTATTTTAATTTTATTCCACCTCGCATACATTGACGGCTAACGCTTTATTTTTTAACTCCATTTTTCCAATGCTATTGCATTTGAATTCAGGTGCCGCATGGGCAAATTTATCCAAAATCAAAATTTGTCCTGGATTTGCCTTGGATTGAAGCCTCGAGGCCACATTAACGGTATCGCCTATAACAGTGAAGTCAAGTTTTTTCAAAGAAATTGATCCGATATTTCCTGAAACCATTTCGCCACTATTAATTCCGATCGACACTTTGGGTTTGAATCCTGATTTCTCCGAATAGACAGGAAGGGCATTCATTTTATTGCGAATGGCAATACAAGCTCGAAGTGCTCTGGCATGGTAATCATCTCCTTTGAAAACAGCCATGATCGCATCTCCGATAAACTTATCGATGATCCCACTTTCATTCATGATCTCCCGGACCATCAGATCAAAATATTCATTTAGCAAGCCTACCACAATGTTAGGCTCTTCGTTTTCAGAGATTGCCGTAAATCCGCATAAATCAATGAAAGCAACAGAGGCTTCGATCGTTTCATTTTCCCAGATTCCAGACTCGATCTCTTGATTGCTCATGAAGTTCAAGACCGTTTCATCCACATACATCTTCAGGATGTTGTTTTCTTTGAGTGCTTTCAAGGTGGATTTGACCTGATGAATATACTGGGTAGTCTTCTCGATGGTGATTTCCAAATCTTGAAAATCCACAGGCTTGGTGATGAAATCAAAAGCCCCAAGATTCATGGCGGTACGGATATTTTCCATGTCTCCATAGGCTGAGATGATGACAGTTTTCAGCAAAGCGTGCTTTTCTTTCACTTTGGATAGTAATGTCAATCCGTCCATTTCAGGCATATTAATGTCACTAAGGATCATATCTACGTCTTTATTCGCATCCAAGACTTCAAGTGCAATTCGACCATTCAATGAAAACAAGAACTCCAGTTCGCCTGCTCGGATTCGCTTCCGGAATTTTTGCTTGATTAGGATCTCCAAATCAGCCTCATCGTCTACTACCAATATCTTAATCATCCCTATTCGTTTCTATTTTTTTGTTATCAGACCCATAATTTCTCGCTTAAGCGAATCAAAATCAATAGGTTTAGTGAAGAATTCTTTTGCTCCAGAACTCATTGCCTTTTGATAATTCTCAGTGTCTCCGTAGGCAGAGATCATGCTGACATTAATCGTAGGAAACTTATCCTTTACTTTCTTCAATAATTCCAAGCCTGTCATTCCCGGCATGTTGATATCGGAAAAAACATAAACTACTTCTGGAGGCTCATCTTCATTCAGGATCTGAAGTGCCTCCTCTCCTGAAAAAGCAAATGCTAATTCTAAATCTCCGGAACGGACTTCCTTTCTGAATTTTTGTCGAAATAGTGTTTCAACATCTCTTTCATCATCTACAATTAGAATCTTTGTCATACTCCCTTATATTAAAATAATAATAAATTCTGTAAAATCATCTGGGACACTTTCTACAGACAGCTGACCATTATGCCCTTTGGCAATTATTTCATAGCTCATCGATAAGCCTAAGCCTATTCCTTTTCCTGCCGGTTTGGTAGTAAAGAAAGGTTGGAAAATCTTTGCTTTGATTTCTGCTGGGATGCCGTTTCCATTATCACGAACCCGGATTTCAACTCCTTTTTCTAATTTCTTGGTACTTACCCAGACTGTCGGTTTGTAATCCGAATGATTATTTTCCGCTTGGATTGCCAGTTCCTGCTGCTTTTCTGCAACTGAATGAAATCCATTGTTGATCAACTTGAATGATTTTCTGGAAAAGGGACTTCGGTTTTGCATTGACAGGAAAATATAAGCACCCCAAAAATCAGAACTACTGCTAACTCTCTTCCTATTTTTGTCTGAATTCTCATTTTTCGAATTATTATTTCAAATTGGTAACTCTATACTGATCTCTGTACCCACGCCTTGTTCGGAATGAACGTTAATTTCGCCAGCATGAGCTTTAATGATATCATAGCTGAGTGACATCCCCAGTCCAGTTCCCTGCCCAGTAGGTTTGGTAGTAAAAAAGGGTTGAAAAATTTTCTGCCTGGTTGCGTCAGACATCCCGATTCCATTGTCCTTTACCTTGATCTGTATATTATTTCCAAGTTTCTGTGTTGAAACCTCCACAGTTGGTTTGAAGGATTCCTTAGAATCTCCATCCTTTTTGAGTTGAGCTCTCCTTTGATTTACTGCATAAAAGGCATTGTTTATCAAATTCAAGAATACCCTGCCGATATCTTGGGAAATCAAATTAATCAAGGGAAGTCCTTCCTCAAAATGAGCTTTAAAATCGGCATTGAAGCTTTTGTCTTTGGCTCGTAGACCATGATAGGATAGCCGTAAATATTCATCCAACAGCTCATTGATATCTGTGGCAACTTTCAGCCCTGAACTGGTTCTGGAATGTTGAAGCATACCCTTCACGATTCCATCTGCTCGCTTTCCGTGGATATTAATTTTGGTAAGGTTAGATTTGATATCTGCTAATATTTCGGCTACCAATTCCTCGTCCCTTATTTCAGGAGCTTTTGCCCTTTCTTCCTCTAAATCAGCTATTAATTCATTACTGACTTCAGAGAAATTATTGACAAAATTTAAAGGATTTTGGATCTCATGAGCGATCCCGGCTGTCAATTCTCCAAGTGAAGCCATTTTCTCAGCATGGATCAATTGGTCTTGGGTAGACTTTAAATTATCGAGTGCTTTTTGCAGCTCTTCCTTTTGGTGGACTAGCTCCGCAGTTCGTTCAATCACCTGGACTTCAAGCTCTGCTTTAAGTTTGGCGGTAATTTCTAATTCTCGCTCGCGCTCAATAGACATTAAGCGCTCTTTCTCAAGTTTCTTGGCCTGCTTAGCATTATTGATCCACATGGCTATCGCCCATATGAAGGCAAAAATACCCGCTATTTCAAAATAGTCAGCCCGCTTGGCGTAGAATACTGGAAAGATCAATTCAACTAAATCTTTAATAATTTGAATTCCAATAATTGGAAGCCAGGCATAAAGTACTTGCTTTTTACCTTCAAATTCCGGTTTAGTCAATACTAAATAGCTTAATCCAGCAATCGGCAAAACGGAGACTAAGGAGCTTAGGATTCGATAGTCTTCATCAACTGATATATTCAAAATTAAGGATCCTACTGCTGCAAGAGCAAGTCCATTCAAGGCAGAATACCATTTGATGGGAGGCAGATCCCCTCTTCGTGGCTTCTTGAAAAAGAGAACTAGAAAAAAAGCGATAATATTTATCGTATTCATAATCCAGAGTTTATCAATTTACTTTTGTTTCTTATTCTCCAAAAGGTAAGGTAATTATAAATTCTGCACCTTGTTTGATTTCACCTTCTCCAGACTTAGGCGGTGATTCTACAGTAAAATCACCTCCATGGGCCTTTATTATATGATAACTAAGGGACAGACTCAGTCCGGTTCCTTCCCCTGTAGGTTTGGTGGTAAAGAAGGGCTGAAATACCTTGTCTTTAATCGTAGAAGGAATTCCTTTCCTATTATTTGAAATCCGAATCTCTACCCCGTTAGCTGATTTTTTTGTCGTTACACCAACTATTGGAATGTATCCATCTTCTGGCTTCTGAGTTTTTTTCTCCATCATTTCTTAGCTCCTTATCATATTCTGCCACTGAGCAGAAGCCATTATTATATATATATTCAGAAACACCTTTCGGATATCTCTAGGAATTACATTTAGCTGGGGAACATTATCGTCCAAACTAGATAAATACTCTGCATGAAATTCTTTGTCCTTCGCCCGAATACCATGATAACTGAGTCGAAGACATTCCTCAGAAATCGCATTGATATCTGATTTTTCTTTTTGTCCAATTCCTGATCTGCTGTGTTGCAACATGGACTTTACGATTGAGTCTGCTCTCCTTCCATGAAGCGTGATTCGATCTAGATTTTACCTGATATCCTCTGCAATGATTCTTGCTTCATCGAGGTTACCGCTAGCCATTTCTTCATTCATTTCCTGAATAAGTTCTGCACTTACTTCAGAGAAATTGTTTACAAAATTTAGTGGATTTTGGATCTCATGTGCAATCCCCACTGTCAACTCACCAAGTGACGCCATTTTCCCAGCTTGGATCAATTGAGATTGAGTAGATTTGAGATTTTTATAAGCTTTTTCGATTTCCTTTGCATGTGAAAGCTCTCGTAATTGAGCTGGTCAAGTTCTGAAATAGGTTGACACAATTTAGACAAAAATTGTAAACCTATACTCGGACAAAACGAAGGATTTAGAAAGATTCTGCGAAAATTCGCAGAGACAAATTGTAGCAGAAGTGCTGGCTGGCACGATGTCAAAGGAAAAAGCAAGAAAAATTTATGGGATCAAAAGTAAATCTGCAATCTTGGAATGGATGAGAATTTTCGCTGGTCTTCCAAGGAATTCAGGCCTCGATCCTGTTCCTCTATTAAAAAATATGTCTGAGGAAAAAGACGAAATCTTCGAATTAAAGACAAAAATCTTACAACTGGAAGAAGAATTGAAGCTCAGTCGATTGAAAGGTAAGGCCTTCAAAATCATGGTTGATAGTGCCAAAGCGGACTATGGACTGGATCTTGAAAAAAAGTCTGGTGTCAAACAGTCACGAAACTCAAAGTAGAAGAACCTAAAGTAGGGTTATTGCAACTTTGCGGATTGTTTGGCAAAAGTAGACAAGCCTATTACAAAGCTTTAAATCACCACGTTAAAGAATCTTTTCAACACAAGTTGGTGCTGGATCTTGTTGCTAAAATCAGGAAAAAAGCTAAAACACCGCGTTGGGGATTAAGAAAGATTTATCCATTGCTCCAAGAGGATCTGGCCTTGCTGGGCATAAAGATGGGTAGGGATAAACTGTTTGAACTGCTAGGTCAAAACGGCCTTTTGGTGAGTAAAAGAAAGCGGAAGTTCTTTACTACCCAAAGTCATCATTGGCTGCGGAAATATGATAATCTGGCAGAAAATATGGTGGTTTGGAGACCCAATCAGCTTTGGGTTTCTGATATTACCTACGTGAATTTCAACGGTAAAGTCTACTACCTCTACCTGATTACTGATGCGTATTCCCAAAAGATTGTTGGCTGGCATGTTTCTTTGGACTTAAAGGCTGAGTCAGCACTTAAGGCGTTGAGCAAGGCACTGTCATCGCGGAAAAACATTCCTTCCCATTCGTTGATGCACCACTTGGACCGTGGGGTACACTATTGCAGCTATGACTATACAGGACTATTGAAAAAAAACAACATCTGGATCAGTATGACCAAACCTGGTTCACCGCATGAAAATGGCATTGCTGAACGAATGAACGGAATACTCAAAGAGGAGTGGCTAATCAATCTTGAAAAACAGCATATCATAAACGTGGAAAAATGTCTTGAACAGATCATCACTATCTATAACAACATGAGACCCCATCAAGGCTTGGGATATATCACCCCAAACCAAGTACATGATAAAGGTTTTTTAAGGCATGATACCCAACGCGTAATTGGCAAAAAATACAACTGGAACAAAAAGGCTGAACCTAGAAAGGCTCAGCCAGATAATAGCAACGCTATCGGACCAAACGATTATTCCTTGATAAGTTGCTCCTCAGCAGCGCTTGTCTCCGCTTCATCGTGATACTGTAAGTCAGAATAATATGATCGGAAATTAAACTGTCACTATATTTGAAGATCAAAAGTGTCAACCATTTTCAGGATGGGTCAATAACCCCTCTGGACAGGCCTTATATCAGGTTTCTGTTCGTCACGTCAAATCTTCGCCTTCAGCTTCCTTCAGATTCCATCTCGCAATGGACACCCTTGCTTTCGACTAGAGGATTCCGATCATTACGGCTCCTTTGGGACTCTCGCCCTTTGGCAATGAAGCATGCCCGGCACACCAATCAAAATGCGCATCTGGCGCTACCGCTTAGCGATAGAAAATCCAGAACCCAAATCATTTAAAACTAGCGAACATAATTATTTACTTGACTGCCAGTAAACAAAGAAAAATAGAGGAGGCAAAAAGAGTCGTCAATGGCTAAAATTCCAACTTTTTTAAAGATAGGACATATTCTGTAAGGTATTATTGGTGTCCTATGTGCCTCCTTATTGAAAAAACTTCTTTCCTAAAACTTCCTTCCCCCACTCGTTTTGCGGAAACCTATCAGTCCTAGCTTATGATAGATCGATTCCTCATCCATTTCCCGAACCTCGCCAACCTCGAATCCTTCAATGGTAACTTTCTCCATGGACCATCGCACCAATCGTAGCGTGGGATGCCCAACTGCCGCAGTCATCTTTCGGACTTGGCGGTTTTTACCTTCAATCAAAGTCAAGGAAATCCAAGTATCTGGTATTGAAGCTCGATATCGAATCGGCGGATTCCGATCAGGAAGTGCTGGAATGGGGTCTAGAGGTTTGGCAATTGCAGGCTTCGTCTCATAGTCGCGCCCGTCCACATTTATGGTAACGCCTTTGCCCAACCGCTTTAAGGATTCAGGTTCTGGTACTCCTTCCACTTGTGCATAATAGGTGCGCTGATGGCCGAATCGAGGATTGAGCAATTGATTGTTCAAAAACTTATCATCCGTGATGATCAGCAATCCCTCACTATCTTTATCTAACCGACCAACAGGATAGACAGATTTAGGAAAAGCAAAAAGAGAAGCCAATGTCAGCTCCTCTCCACTAAATTGGGTGACGTACCCAAATGGTTTGTAAATAATAAAATATTGTGACAAAATATGGTTGAATTAACTTCCGCAGCCTATACAATCGATGTGTGAGTCCATCGGCTTCACACCTTTAAGTTGCATTTCAAGATTGTGAATTTGGTCTTTTGCCTCCATGTCGGCAAACATGTCACCTACCAAAGTTGCTTTCAATTGCTCTATTTGGGCTCGCAATTCATTTTGTTGGATTTCACTCATGATTTGGTTGTTTAGGTACTTAGTAATCCGTTAATTTAGTCATCAAACTTGAAAAAGTCTTACAGTCTGATTAAGAACTTTACGACAAAAATGATTCCAATTGAAGCTAAGGGTTTTACATTTAAGTAAAGAAAAAATAATTTTATGTCTATCCAAGAATTGATACAGTTACGCAGAAAGCTTCATACAATGCCTGAGATCGCTTTAGAAGAAAAGAACACAGCTAAAGAAATTTTAGATTTTTTTAGCCAACTAAATCCCGATCAAACGATTACCAAGCTTGGAGGCGAGGGCTTGGCATTTGCATTCAAAGGGAAGAAATCAGGACCTCGAATCCTCTTTCGCTGTGAATTGGATGCGCTTCCAATAGAAGATTTGAAAGAAAGTACCCATCAAAGCCAGATCGTTGGCAAAGGACATCTTTGCGGACACGATGGCCACATGGCAATTATCTGTGGATTAGGAGAGCAATTGGCACAAAACCGACCCGAATCTGGAGAAGTAGTTTTACTCTTCCAACCGGCCGAGGAAACCGGAGATGGCGCAAAAGCAATTTTAGAGGATTCGAGATTTGGTGAAATAAGACCGGATTTTGCATTCGCCCTGCATAATCTGCCAGGCTATCCACTCCACCAAATCGTGATGCGCAAGGGAACATTTGCATCGGGGAGTACGGGAATGAGTATTTATTTGAAAGGCAAAACGGCACATTCTGCCCATCCAGAGGCGGGAATCAACCCTGCTCAGGCTTTGGCACGACTTATTCAAAAGCTTCCTGAATTGCCAAAAGAGTCCAGAGGATTTTCCTTATTGACGCTAATTCATGCCGAGTTGGGAAGTTTAGCTTTTGGAACAAGTGCAGGAAAGGCCAGTCTTAGTATGACCTTGAGAGCCTTTGACCAGCAGGATTTGAATGAATTGATTGAAAGAGTGAAGGAGCAAGCACTAGCCGAAGCAAAAGCAGAAGGATTGGAAGTGGCGTTTGGATTCGTGGAGCAATTTGCCGTTTCGGTCAATGACCAAACTCTGCATCCGATCGTGGAAAATTCTGCTAAACGCCTTGGATTGAGTTTGACCGAAAAACCTGAGCCTTTCCGATGGTCGGAGGATTTTGGCCTATTTTCTCAGGTTTGTCCTTCATTTTTGTTTGGGCTTGGGGCAGGAGAGACTTGTCCCCAACTGCATAAAGGCACCTATGATTTCCCGGATGAATTGATTGAAACTGGGGTGAGGATGTTTGGGGAGATAGCGAGACAAATAAATTGAAAAGTCAGTAATTACCCTAAAATTTTGTAAAATAAAATTAATTTGTTCTATATTTGAGAACTTTGTTTATGTCCGTATTCTAATTTTACAATGAAGCGAATAATTGCAAAAAGTACTCTTCGGGAATTTTGGGAAAAACACGCTGATTCCGAACAATACCTGAAGACATGGTATGACACAGCAAAAAGTGCCAATTGGCTGTCTCCTAACGATATCAAACTGACTTACAATAACGCAAGTATTCTGAAGAATAGCCGGATAGTCTTCAACATAAAGGGGAATTCTTATCGGATGATTGTCAAATTTAATTACGAAAAACAGTGGGCATTCATTCGTTTTATTGGCACCCATGCATAATATGACAAAATAGATGCAGATTCGATTTAAATGAATAGAATATGAAATTAAAACCTATCAAATCTGAACAAGACTACCGAGAAGCACTTGAGCGCTTGGAGGTTATCTTTGATGCGCCAATCGACTCAAAAGAAGGGGACGAGGCAGAAATCCTTTCGTTACTTATCGAGAACTATGAGAATGAACACTATGCCATAGCCGAACCCGACCCGATCGAAGCGATAAAAATCAGAATGGAGGAATTGAATATTCGCCAAAAAGATTTGGTCGGAATAATCGGTGGCAAAAGCCGTGTATCAGAAATTCTCAACCGTAAGAAAAAACTTACTGTCGATATGATTCGGGAATTGGAGCAGCTTCTTCAAATCTCGGCCTCGGTATTGGTAACCAATTATCAGCTTGATCCAAAATAAAAATTAGCGTGCTTCTACTTGAAATTATAAACCTCTGCTGAGGTTTGATTGGTTTACCGCTTTCATAACTTGTTAGCTTGTAACCTTTGTTATTAGCATATTCAAATTGCGATCTGGCGAAAACTATCCTCAACTTCATGAACCTACCTATGATTTCCCCGATGAACTCATTGAAACTGGGGTGAGGATGTTTGAGGGGATAAGCAAATTGAATAATAAATAAAAAAGCCGACTCTCGCCGGCTTTAAATCTCTTTCTAGAAATCCGAATAATCGGTAGGATAAAGTAACCGAGTGTCGTTTCGGGAAACTGTATTCTTATACTCTTCCATCTCTTTCATTTCAGCCCATTTGTAATCGGCGCCAAAAGCTTTCCAGTTGGCATCTCTTTTCTCCATGTTTTCGTGAGTAGTCAGATACATGAGATTTGGCATATCCGCTCCGGCGATCGTTTCGGCATAGAAAATAGGATTGAATCCCAATCTCGTAAAAATGCCCATTTCACCTGAGTTAAACATCTTCACTTTCTGCTTGTAAAGTTGTTCTGTGGCCGCTTCATAGCTTCTCAATTCATAGATCCGATCTTTCTTTGGACTGTTCAGTTGAGATGCTGCGAATTTCGGTTGACCCGTCATCGCCTGTAAAATTGCAGTTTCTATTCGTTTGTAAGGAGGATGATCAAAAGCTGCCTGAATGTAGGCCGCTCCTGCAGTTTGATATACTGGGTCTTTTGCAAGCTTGACATCCACAGACAAATAATCATCCATAGACTTGAATGGGGTCAGAACATACACAGTTTTTCCCGAATCTGGTTGTGAAGCAATTGGTTTGAAAACCCCAACAGTTGTAATTCCAAGCTTGTGAGCTGCTGGGAGGTATGCTTTTTCCAAATAGCTATCCAACATCGCGGCTTGGTCGGCATTTTCAATGTGATAGGTTTTTAATTCATAGATATCTCTTTTTTGAGCAAATAGACTAGAGCTCAAAAACATAAAGAACACTACACAAAGGATTGATAGGTTAGTAATGCGTTTCATTTATTTTTTTGGTTAAGAATAATCAGATGAAAAATAACCTATTATTTCGAGCCGAGCATCCTGCGCTAAGCTTCTTAAGAGAGATTTAAGGTACGCACTCCGGAAATGGTAAGCTCGAGACTACTCGGAAAAACCCTTTTCATTCACTATTTTCAGATTTAAAATATTAGGATAGCAGTTCAAGATTTCTGCCGACACCTATCTGTGCTTGACCAATACAATTGGACCTATAACTTAAAGAAGTTATGTTTATCTCGTTAAAAAACAGCAACTATCACGATTGATATCAGTCAAATTTTGGAAGATTAAAAAAGAGTTGCTGTTTTACATTCGCCACCGATAGCGTTTGAAGATCCAACTAGAAAATGAACAATGAAGCGAACTATTTTAATTAAGAATACAACGATTATAAATGAGGGGAAATCATTTCTCGCAGACGTATTATTGTCCGAAGGACTTATCCACCAAATTGGCAATATTGACATTGAACCCAACTATCAGGTAATCGACGGAACAGGCAAATACCTCTTTCCGGGGATTATAGACGGACAAGTTCATTTCAGAGACCCGGGACTGACACACAAAGGCGATTTATATACCGAAAGCAAAGCGGCTTTAGCAGGTGGCGTGACTTCGTTTATTGATATGCCCAATACGGTGCCGAATATTTTGACCGTTGAAAGCCTGAGAGAAAAGTATGACATTGCCTCCAAAAAATCTTTGGCAAACTATGGCTTTTTCCTCGGTGTCAATGCCGACAATATCGATGAAGTGATAAAAACTGACACCAGTCAACTTCTTGGGGTTTCTGATGACGGCTTGTACTTTACCAAAAAAGGAAACCTGCTGGCCGACAGTCCGGAAACGATGGAGAAATTATTTGCCAACTGCAAGTCAATTATTGCCATTCATTCTGAAAAAGAAGAGATTGTAGAAGCAAACGAGCAGGCTTTCAGAGAAAAATACGGAGAAGATATTCCGGCAAAGTTTCACCCTATCATCAGAAGCACCCAAGGCTGCTATGAAGCAAGCGTTCGAGCTATTGCTTTGGCTAAAAAGCATAATGCCCGACTGCATATTTTGCATTTGACTACTGAAGCAGAAACCCATTTGTTTCAAAACGATATTCCCCTTGAAGAGAAAAGAATAACCACCGAAGTATCGGTGCATCACCTTTGGTTTTCGGACAAAGACTATGACCGATTGGGGATGCTGATCAAATGGAACCCAGCAATAAAAACAGCAGAAGATAAAGAGGGCTTGCTGAAGGCGCTACTCGATGATCGGATAGATCTCATCACCACCGACCATGCCCCACATACTTTGGAGGAAAAGCAAAAGCCTTATTTTCAATCGATGTCAGGAGCACCGATGGTGCAGCATTCGCTCAACTGTATGCTGGAGTTTTATAAGCAAGGTCGAATTTCACTGGAAAAAATAGTGGAGAAAATGTGCCATAATCCTGCTATTCTCTACAGTATGGACAAAAGGGGATTTATCCGAGAAGGCTATTTTGCCGACTTGATCTTAGTGGACTTGAATAGCCCATGGACAGTGGCTAAAGATAATTTATTGTACAAATGTGGTTGGTCACCGCTGGAAGGCACTACATTTCAAACTGATATCAAACAAACTTTTGTGAATGGAAATCTGGTGTATGACCATGGACATTTCAACGAAGAAATAAAAGGGATGGAATTAAAAGTAAAATCAAAACCAAATCAAGGAGGTTGAAACGGTATGTTCCAAGGCCGAAAATTAGTCATCGCTACCAAGCATCAAAAAGAAAAAGTGATTGCTCCGCTCTTGGACAGTGCTTTGGGTGTGGTTTGCTTTGTCAATGAAAGTTTTGACACGGATACTTTAGGAACTTTTACTGGTGAGATTGAAAGGGAACTTGACCCTATAGCAACTGCTAGGAAAAAATGTCTTTTGGCCATGGAACTGAGCAACTGCGATTTGGGCGTTGCCAGTGAAGGCTCCTTCGGTCCACATCCTTCCCTGTTTTTCGTAAGTGCTGACGATGAGTTCTTGATTTTTATTGACAAGAAAAACAAGTTGGAAATCATCGTCAGGGAACTCAGCACGGAAACGAATTTCAATGGCCAAGAAATTGAAAGTGAAACTGATCTTTTAGAATTTGCCCAGTCCGTACAGTTCCCTTCTCATGGACTAATACTCCGCAAGTCAAAAACTGATAACAGCCATATCATCAAAGGGATTACAGACCTTGACCAATTGAAGGAAGCCTTCAAAACACTGCTTGAAAAATCTAACTCCGTCTACGCAGAAACAGATATGAGAGCAATGTACAATCCCGCTCGTATGCAGGTCATTGAAGCTGCAGCCCAAAAATTACTAGCCAAAATAAATGCTGTATGCCCCCAATGCAATACACCGGGCTTTGGGATTACAGATGCTAAAAGAGGATTGGAATGCAGCTTATGCGGTTCAGCAACCAATTCAACATTGAGCTATCGCTACGTTTGCCAGCATTGTCAATACACGAAAGAAGACATGTATCCTCATGGCAAAACAAGCGAAGACCCCAGGTATTGCGACTATTGCAACCCCTAATTATCTGGAAAGAATTAAAACAAAGCAAGCAAGATGGTATAGAGTTAATTCAGCTAAATCTTGAAATTAAATGTCTTAGTTTTGAACAAGTCAAGTACTAAACCGAAGATTAAGTACCTTCAGAATCAACGTCTAGCCATACACCAACCTTTGGCAAACATTCATATGGGAGATTGTGTTAAGGCACCGCGAGGCACAAATTTGAAGACTTGCTCCAAATAGGTAAAAAAGCTGACTCTATCGAATCGGCTTTTTTACTAATCAAATCAGTGGACTTTAGTCCTTTTTTTGGCTTCTTTAACCTTTAGACTATGGAACTTATAGCCAGCGGAGATAGTGAAGGATTTCCATCTATTCTCGAATTTATAATTCTCTCCTTGAATAGCTATATCTCTTGAATACAATGAATTTGCAGTCCATCTTGCCCATACCACTACTCGCTCAGAATACTCGAGCGAAGTTCCATACACGTAGCTCATCGTAACTGGAAGCGGAGCAGAAGTCAACGAGTTGGTAACTATTGCTGCCGCTGGCGCATCCTTAAAATTGGATTCTGGTTGATCTTTTACAAAGTTAATGGTAGCTTTTACTCCCCCAAATACGATGAATTGAAACTTATTTAATCTGACTATTGAGAACTGTGGAAGTATCTCAAAAGATAACCGATTAATAGCCATACTTGGCGCTTTTACTACAGGACAAAACAAACATTCTTTGACTGAATTATACATCAAATAGAATACAGCAGACGTAGTGAAATTTAATTTACTATGCAAAGAGAACCTGTTCGATAATGAAAGCTCAAAAAAACCTCCAATTACTCTACTATCAAATGACTCATTACCATTAGGAATCACAACACTATCGAGCTGGTGAACCCCAAAATCATTCTGAAAGGTCCTCCCGAATTCTAATCCGAAGGAATTCTTTTGGGAAAATGCCATAAATGACACGAAGAAAAAGAAAACCACTAAAACTATTCTATATAAAATCATAAAAAAATACGTTCTAAACTCACTAATAAGTGAATTATTTAAGTTAGAAATAAATGACTTCTGATTCTCCCTTTGATAGCTTCAATAAGAAAATTGAAGTCGCCATCGAATTGTTCATCTGCTTTTTTGGTCATAAAGAACAGCACTTCGGAATCCCCCATACTTGCTGCAATGTTTTTGGCAACTTTAGAAGCCAATACATCTTTTACTGTACTCCTGACTAGCTTAACTTTTTCAGTTTTGTGCGAGTAAATGTGGATCGGGATTACCGGATATTTCTTCCTGACAGCTCCAAAGCAAAAAAGTAAGGGCGTAAAAACTGAGCGCTCGATAAACTAGATCCATTAAGAATCTACGTTTTTGTGTTTTCATAACATTTAAATTTTATTTCTTAAAACTAGGTTGTCATAACCATAAAAAAAATACCAAGTATTGGGTATTTATGGCCTGTTGTGAAGAAAATTTCACTTAAATACACAAAAGACCGACTCTTTTGAGTCGATTTTTACTTTCTCCAAATCCGAAGATTTATAATCTTTAAACTAACTAGCCACCAGTTTTGGCTATATGGAGTTCTCTTTTCAGATCAAAAATTTTAAAGATAAAGTTTCAGGAATACTGCCTACCCCTATTGGTGTTTGACCAATACAATTGGAAATAGAACTAAAAGAAGTCGTGTTTAAATAATCAAAAAAACATCAGCAATAACTGTTAATACATGCTAAATTTAGGAAGATATCAACCACCGTTATGAATTAACAATCGTGGTCCGTACGGTAAAAGACAAAATAGCGTTAGTTTTGAACCGTGATAAGTCAGTTAAGGAAAAGCGTATTTACCAAAACCCTTTGGGGATTGATGGGACTTTACTTGCTCAACATAAGTGTTGACTCGCCAGACCCTAATCCTGAATATATTCCTGAAGATCTATCAATCAACGACCAAGAAAGCATTATTGAAGTAGTGGTTGAAAAAATTCTAGGCTTTGAAGATGCCCTCGAAGAGTATGACGACCATGACTCAGAAGACCACAACAAGAAAAAACCAGTTGAGATAGTTGTTTTTGCTCAGCAAATTATTGATTCGATTACTAAAGAATCAATCATTGAGACGACAAAGGAGCAATTCACAGACTATAATCCTTATTTGGCAAGCGGCTTTCAAAAGCTCGATACTCCTCCCCCCAAGATTTGATTTGTTTTACTAGTTGACTAATTCCGATTGCCAAAAGGCAGCAGGATGATTTCATGCTTTTTAAAAAAACAAATCAAAAATGAACATAAAAACATCGCTGATGCTAATAATACTATTGGCATCTTCAACCTATTCGATTGGTCAAATTTCCAAGTCTGATAAGGACAGTATTTACATCAAACAAGTAGAAGACCGCAAGGAGCCCGATAAAGTGCTACACGCTGAACCACTCTACATTGACCTAATACGTGATTTGGGTGCAAGGAAAGGAGAAAAAGAATGGAACGTAGGTTTAGGTCTGACGGACAATTTGAAGTTCGATTCTTATGAAGCTTTGATAGAATATGAGTGGGCTCCCATAGATAGACTGGGGCTAGAAGTGGAATTGCCGTTTACTTTTTATTCACCTGTAAATGGTGCTGAGAAAGATTCAATTCCTTCTAATAACCTACAAAGTATTAAAATTGCCGCCCAATGGTCATTCTTTGTAAGTGAGACGATGGCAACGTCAATGGCAATTGGTTATATAAACGAGTTTGTGCTGTCCGACTTTAGAAACTTTGGTCAGCCCTTCATTAAAGGAAATGTCTATAATCCATTCTTGGTAGTCGCTAAACGCTGGGGCACAAATTTTCATTCCTTGATTTACACAGGTCCAATGATTGAACAGAATTACAGTACCAGCAAATTTCATACGACTTATGACATCAATACAAGTTTTCATTATATGATTTCAGGTACTAGAAATTTTATTGGTGTTGAATTCAACAAAACTCTCGACAAAAGCAGATTTGATATGACCATGAGACCTCAAATGCGCCTTGAAATTGCTGATGACCTACTAATTGGAATAGTAGTAGGGATTCCTGTAAGTAGAGAAGAGGAAAGATTAAGCTCTTTTATAAGACTGATATGGGAACCCAAGCATAAATAAAATATCGAAACCAATCCTAAACGACCGTGAACCATGAGCTCCAGGCCGTTTACACCTTCTATTATCTGGGGTAATCGCCTATCCTGATTTATATCGGGTCTCTCGCATTTGAGGGGTTTTGTTAAAGAGTATTTGCATCCAAAGGTGTTTGTGAATGTCTCGCATTTAAAACTTGATGAATAATCCCTTTGTGACCAATACTCTTCTAATAAATACCAATTTTGATGCCATCGCTGCTAACAAATGATTTACCCTTTCTTCACAAAAAAAGCCGGTTATTATACCGGCTCTTTCAATATCAATTTTCAGAATTCTTACTTCTTCTTCGCTTCTTTCATTGGGTTGCTTCCCGAAGCTGCACCACGTGCGCCACCTGATTGCTTATATAGTTCGAAGCGGCTTGGCTGGAATTCTCTCGGCCAATAGTTGCTGCTCTCATCGATGTCGGCTGTCTCACGATTTGGATCCAGCACGAGCTTCACTACTTGTTTTTTCTTCGCAAAGACTTTGCTGACTTCCGTTTCATTCTTTCTCCAGATCTCTACCGGAATCTTCTCCATTTCGGTAGTTCCGTCAGCGAATTGCCACTCCAGTATAATCGGCATCACCAATCCACCTTCATTTCGGAATTTCACCTCATAGAAGTTCATGTTGCTATTCAGTAATTCCTTCTCTTTTGGACTTAGACTAGCCATAAACTTCTTGTAGGAACCCTCATCCGAAGGAGTCACTTGGAAAGGGTTGTAAGTTGCGTAGAAATCTTTGGTAGCAGGATCTGCTTCGACAAAGGTCTGTGGGACTTCCTTTATATTCTTAGATCTCGATACATAGGTCTCCCCTCGATCAGCTACCTTTTTCTTCTCCGCAGCTTTCTCAGTAGGAGTTCGGTTGTCCAGCTTATACCAGGCTACATGTTCGATAGAAATATCCACCGCTTCAGTTCCGTAGAACCAACCTCTCCAGAACCAATCCAAATCAACCGCCGAAGCATCTTCCATCGTACGGAAAAGGTCCTCCGGAGTCGGATGCTTAAACATCCATCTTCTCGCATATTCTTTGAACGCATAATCAAACAGCTCACGACCCATAACCGTTTCACGCAGGATATTAAGCGCAGTAGCTGGCTTCGCATAGGCATTTGGGCCAAATTGGATGATATTTTCTGAATTGGTCATAATCGGCTCCAGCATATTCTTTTCGCTTCTCATGTAAGGGACGATCTTATGCGCAGCACCTCTTCGAGAAGGATAGTTGCGGTCCCACTCCTGCTCCGCCATGAATTGCATAAAGGTATTCAAGCCCTCATCCATCCAAGTCCACTGACGCTCATCTGAGTTGACAATCATCGGGAAGAAGTTGTGCCCCACTTCATGGATAATCACAGAGATCATTCCGTTTTTGATCGCTTCAGAGTACGTACCATCCGAATCAGGACGACCGTAGTTAAAGCAAATCATCGGGTATTCCATTCCGTTTGCAGCCTCCACAGAGATAGCTGTTGGATAGGGATAGTCAAACGTATGTGCAGAATAGGACTTGATCGTGTGAGCCACTACTCGAGTAGAGTATTGTCCCCAAAGTGGATTGGCCTCTTTGGCATAGTAAGACATCGCCAGTACATCTTTCCCGCCTTGCTTGACGGCCATGGCATCCCAGATAAATTTACGGGAGGACGTCCAAGCAAAATCGCGAACGTTCTCAGCTTTGAATTTCCAAGTCTTCTTGGCAGTAGCTTTGGATTTCTCCAATTTCTCCGCCTCAGATTGGGTACGGATGACTACGGGCTTATCAAAAGTTTTCTTTGCGGTATTCCAGCGATCAAATTCTGCAGCCGAAAGTACTTCCTCAGGGTTCTGAAGTTCGCCAGTCGCGCCGACCATGTGATCTGCGGGCACAGTGATGTGTACTTCGTAATTTCCAAAAGCCAAAGCAAACTCACCGGAACCAATGAATTGCTTGTTTTGCCAGCCTTCAAAATCGGAGTAAACTGCCATTCTTGGAAACCATTCTGCCATCGTATACAGGTAATTACCATCACCTTCGAAGTATTCATAGCCCGGACGACCACCGATAAAGCCCATTCTGTCATGAATATTGAACGACCAATCGATCGCAAATTCAAAGGATTCCCCAGAATTCAACGGAGCAGGAAGGTCCACTCGCATCATCGTTTGGTTGACCGCTACTTTCAGCGCTTTACCATCTTTACCTTTCACGTCCAATACTTGATACGCATAGTCTTCGGTATGCCAAAGAATTCCTTGAAGCCCCTTAAGGGTCATTCCTCGACTAATAGTCGACTCTGTTCCTTTTGGGGTTTCGGAATCTTTTCCACGCTGATTTTGCTCCAGCTGCACCCAGATATAGGTCAATTGATCCGGAGAATTATTTACGTAAGTAATTGTCTCGGAACCTTTGATGGATTGATTGTCGTCGTTGAGTTCGACTTCGATCACATAGTTGGCTTGTTGCTGCCAATACATATGACCAGGAGATCCAGAAGCAGTTCTATAGACATTTGGGGTTCGAAGCATCGTTCCCAATTGCTCAAAACGCTCCCCATGATTTTGCATGGATCGCTGCTGCGCAACTCCTGCAAAGTTGACCGAAAGTGCCAGTGCGGCTAATATTCCTATTTTTTTCATGTGTTTATATTTTTTTTCAACGGCCAGATAGAATCTCGCGTTGATTGTAATCTTTTTCCTTCGCGACGTTTTCGTCATGCTTGATTTCATATCAATTTATTCTTTTTCAATCTCTTTTTTGTAATCTCTAGTCTCAAATCTATTGTCTCTAGTCTCAAATTCATCGGACATCCGACATCCAACACCTAACATTCTTCCTCACCAAAACTTCGTATCTATCATCAACATCATTGCAATTCCCAACACAAAGGCTGAAATGATCAGCGTCCATTCTCTACGCTTCACTCCAGCCAGACCCACCAAGATGGAAGTAACTAAAATGAAGATTCCCACAATCACCAATTGCCCAACCTCTAAACCAATATTGAACGCCAGTAGTGGCTGCCAAATTGCGGCTTCCTTGCCGAGTAAACTTCGCAAATAATTCGAAAATCCCAAGCCATGGATCAAGCCAAAGAAAAGTGCTAAGGCATAATTTATAGTCACTCCTTTAACAGAAACCGGTTTAGGACGAAGAATATTGGTGAATGCGGTAATCGCGATCGTAACTGGAATGAGAAACTCTATCCAATCATTATTTACTTGGACGATCTTGAAGGTGGCCAAAGCCAGCGTGATGGAATGACCAATGGTAAAAGCGGTAATTAAAATTAATATTTTCTTCCAATCTCTTGGAATAAAAGCAGCACAAAGTGCTAAGACAAATAAGATATGGTCAAAGCCTTTGAGATCAAGGATATGTTGGATTCCTAAACGAAAATATAATTCAAACGAATTCATAGGGGTAATTAAACTTCGAAAGAAGTAGATTGCAACAATAATACAGGATAAATCCCAAAAAAAAACACCTTCTTACATCAAATGCATCATCTTTCCACTGTGCTGATTTACTTGGGATGGCTGGTTTCTTTCCATCCATTTTTCATCAGCTTGACCGAAATACGTCAAAATTCCAATTCGAAAAATCTGGAAGTCGCTCAAAAGATTTTTTGGGATGATCTGGAAGTATCACTTTCCGCTTATCACAACGAGTCTTTCGATATTTTGAATTCCAAGGATGGAAAAAACCTCAGTGAAAAGATCGGAACTTACCTGACCAGTCACTTCGAAATCTCGGTAGATGGGAGGAAAGTGAGTCTAAATTACCTTGGTTTTGAGGTAGAAGAAGATGCGATTTGGGCTTATTACGAGTCCAATCCTATTTCTATTTCTACTCAGATCGAAGTCCGAAATAGTATTTTACTTCAGGAAACTAATTCTCAACAAAACATAGTCCATATGTACTTCCCTGGAAATTCCATCCCTCGAAGTTTATTACTGGGAATTGGCGAAGAGAGTGGGATTTTGAAGATTAACAACTGAACTGACTATTTACCATTATTCTGAAGCCATTTTTAATGAATGAATTACTACCCACTTACCATCAATTCGTTTCAATAATTCCACCGAGCAAACATTCCATGACTGATCAATGTCAGATTTCTGAATTAGCGCTTTCGCTTGATCAAAATCCCGCTCCTTCACATCCTTAAAAGCGATGGTCATATGTGGATGATAATTGCGATCGCTCAATTCATCCACGAGACTTAACTCTCTTTTACAGAAGGTCTTTAAATCAGCCTGAAGTTCAGTGAGCTTGGAATCCGCCTGAATTTTCCAAAAAATAACTCGCTTTCCAAACGTGTCAGTTCCACCAACTTTAATTTTTAAGGCTTTTTTTGTGGACAAAAAATTTTCCAGCTTCTCTAAGAGTACCTTTTCTTTTGCCTCATTATAGCTAAACGGCATTTTAAGTGTCACATGAGCAGGAGATTTCAAGGCGTACCTGATATTTAACTGCACTTTGAGTTCAGTCTTTAGTTTATCCGCTGCCTGTTGAATTTGCCCAGTTGGAACAATCGCCAAGAAATACTTCTGCATTACTTTCATCTTATATTATTATCTCGAACGGTATTTATACATTCAAAAAAAAATAACTGTTCCAATTACCCAATCAAAACCCTAAATTAAGGGGTATAAATCACATATCACTATGAAATACTTTTCTAAGGCCATGATCGGTCTAGACCTGACTGAAATGGATGACATCCTTATTGAAAAGACCATTGTCTTTTTAAAATTTTTGGGGATCGACAAGTGTTATTTCGTCCATGTGGCAAAAGATCTCGCTATTCCACAAGAAATTCTTGATAGACACCCAGAGCTTTTAGCGCCAAGCGATGAATCGATTAAGGCAATGATTGCTGATAAATTGAAGCATTTCGACTTCCCAGAAAATATAGAGATTGAAATATTTGCCGAAGAAGGCGAGAATCAACAGGAAACCTTATTGAGATGGGCTCTTGTCAAGGATGTGGACTTAATGATCATGGGACGAAAGGAAACCCTGCAAGGAAGTGGATCTTTGGCCAAGGGAATTGCGAAGAAGGCACCATGCTCTATATTGATGCTACAGGAAAAAAGGCCTCCAGGCCTACCAAAGAAAATAATGGTTCCAACCGATTTTTCAGATCATACAGAAATGATTTACAACTTCAGCGAGCGAATCTCCAGGGATCTGAACGCAGAGTTAGTTCCCGTACATCTCTACCAAGTACCTCATGGATATTCAAAAACCGGAAAAAGTTTTGAGGAGTTCTCAGAAATAATGAAAGAAAATGCCAATAAAGATTTCAAAAAATTCCTTCAGAAAAACAAACACAAGAACTTGGAGTGCGCTTTTGTCCTGCATGAAGGTGGAGATGAAGGTGAGATCCTTTTGAAAGAGGCACATAAAATCAATGCTGATATGATTCTTTTAGGTTCTAGAGGTAGAACCAAATCTGCCGCAATCCTGCTCGGTTCAGTTGCCGAAAAACTGGTTATGGCAAACAATGTCTTGCCGATGCTTATTTTCAAGAAAAAAGGAGAGACAGTTGGGTTTTTTGAGGCACTCTTCAGGATTTAATTGACTTTACCAAGAGAAGGAAGCTTGGTCGCCCTTGGATTGTTGATTCAATCTTAGGGTTCTTCTTTTCATTTCATTGAGCTCCTTCGGAAGAAGAAATCAATTTAGCCATGGCTAGCTCTAGCAAATGGCCTTCCTCATAGCGGGTCTCCACCAAAACTGAACAACAGAAGAATTAAGTTATATTTGGTTTAGTTGAAAGCCTATAGCTTTTGCTAGTTTGGAAAGGCCCTAAACAGACGGGATAACCAAGTGACTCGGTGCAGCTAACTGAACTCACGATTCTCTTTTTTATTTCCAAACTTCTGAATGAGTTACCGGAGTTCATATCAAAAGTCTTCCTCTGGGATTCAGCTTCTCAAAGCACAACTTCAGTACAGATTGGGGAGAGCTTGTACTCAACGGCATGATGCATCATAATTAGGTCAAATAGGCCTTCTGCAGCGTCAAATGATTTTTTACAGATCGTTAGATTAGTGTTAAGTACCTTATTAGCAGGAATAAACGGATTGAACCCTCCAAGTCTGTGATAGCCTGATGCACATAATTCGTACAGTAATTACTTATTTCCACAGACTATATCAGCAATTCTACCGGTTGGTTTCGGCTTAATTTTTTTGAGCTATTAACCATAGCTAGCTCCCAAAATATTACATAAATTATTGAAGAATATTTCAATATAGGAACTTTAGGTATTAGTATGCTATTAAGAGTAACTGAGAATAATAACTAGCACTTGGATAATACAATTATAGCTCCTCAGATATGTCATCTAAATGGGGAGGAAAAGCACGACTGACATTCGCTATAGCTAGACTTGGGGGGCTGAAACATTCATTCTTTTGCTATAAAAACCAAGACATGCTCTTTCCCACAAAAATTACAGGAGAAACTTTGATCAATAAGAATTCTCACGGTTAAAGAGCAACTCGTGAATAGTTTTGACCATAATGCCAAGGTCAAGCAAAAAGGTCCAATTATTAATATAAAATGAATCGAGTTTCACCCTAGAACGTATTTGGTGCGAGTTCTCGATTTCACCTCTATAGCCCCGTATTTGAGCTAGTCCAGTTATTCCTGGTCTAATTTTATGGCGTGAATTATAGCGATGAATCTGAGTCTTGAAAGTCTGATTCATTGGAATCGTATGCGGCCTTGGACCAACGATAGACATATCACCTAATAACACATTCAAAAATTGAGGCATTTCATCTAAAGAGGAATTACGTAAGAATGATCCGATTTTAGTTACACGGGGATCATTTTTCACCGCCTGTTTCGTATCAGCATAATCATTTGGCGTCATAGACCTAAACTTCAAGCAGTTAAAGATATTGTTATTTATCCCATTTCGTTTTTGGATAAAAAATACTGGCCCTCTGGATTCAATTTTAATCAACAAACCTATCAAAGGAATAAGCCAAGAAAGAATAAAAACAATTACCAAACTTGAAAAAAGAATATCAAAAGCTCGTTTTGACAATCCACTAAGGGCATTATCTAAAGGAATGTCATTTACATTGATCACAAAAAAATCTCCATATTTGGAGAAAGAAAGACTCTTCTCTAATTGTAGGCTTTCACCTGGGATCATTTTTACTTTAATATAATTTTCATCAGCAAAATCAATCACTTGTTTTACCAAAGTGGCCTCTAATTTCTCATGAATGTAAATTAGGTCTAAATCCAAATCCTCAGCTTGATCAAAGAAATCTATTATTCCACCTCGAGTCAAGTTACAGTCCGCATGATCATCAAAATAACCTAGAAAATTGATTCCAAAATCTTTTCGAATACGGAATACATCCGCAAGTTTTGGACTTGTAACTCCTTTGCCGATAATTATAGCATTTTGATAATTATTTCCCTTTACTCGATATTGACGTAGCATCATATGTACACCTACACGGAAAGAGCTCATCAAAATCAGCATACCAAGACCTAAGCAAATGACTGGGATAACTTGAAGACTTGGAGTACGCAGCGGTAGCCACAGCATTGCCGCAGCACCTAAAAACCAAACTAACGTTCCCAAAAGACTTTTAATGGTATGCTCAAATTCGTCAGCACGCCCAATTTTATAGTCTTTTCTAAGCCCTGATATAAGAACCCAAAGAAAAGAAAGTGGCAAAATTGAAATAAAAGTTATCTCAGGAAATAAGTTAAAGAAATTGAACACTGATACACTGACCAACAGTGCAACAAGCGAAGCTAAAAAGTCGCTCGTAGTAAAGAACCAAGGAAAATACTTATCAAATCTTCTCTTCATAAAAATGTCACCCTAAAAAAACATGTTACCCTTCAAAGACCAAGTTAGATCGGTTAGATATGGAATGAGATTCATTTATCGTTCGAAATTAAGAAAAGAATCCTCAAGCCTGATTACTTTTGGAATTATTTATTCCCTGAACTGCCTAAATGGCTACCTATGAGTTTTATTTCTGATTTATTTGCTTCATCCGATCAACCCAATTCAATAGGTGCTAGATTTCGATCCAAAAGACAGGTAGTTTTTGAGACCTTTTTCTTTAATATTTTTTCAAAAAACGAGCCTGTACGTATTCTTGATCTTGGTGGTACTGCCTATTTTTGGGAAAATAGTACTATTCCAAATCTTCCTAATGTATCAATAACCCTATTAAATCTTCATCTCGAATCAACTGAACATCCGAACATAACTGCTATGACAGGTAATGCCACAGAACTCACTGGTTTTAAATTAAATGATTTTGATTTGGTGTTTTCAAATTCTGTCATTGAACATCTTTATACTCATGAGAATCAGCAAAAAATGGCAAGAGAAATCATGAGAGTTGGTAAATATTTTTTTGTACAAACACCAAATAAATACTTTCCTATTGAAGCACACTACGCACTTCCGTTTGCGCAATTTTATCCAAAAAATATAACTTATTTCCTCTTGACCAAAACCAAACTCAGCAGGCTTAAAAATTGGAAATCTGCTGATGCAAGACAGTATCTGGAAGAGATAAGACTTCTCGATGAAAAGGGGATGCTAGAGTTATTTCCTAGAGCTTCTATTTATCAAGAAAAATTTATGGGCCTAGTCAAATCGATTTCGGCCCATAATTTGAAAAGTTAAGCAATCTCTAATTCCTTGCTCTTTAATAGTTCTGAATAAATTCCATCCCAAAGAATTCTTCTGGCTTGAAGCGCTTCATTGGCTGCATTTTCAGCCTCCTTCATTTTGATGGGATCATTATCAGTGAGCAAGTCTACCATTTTTAAGGCTAAGGGACCATGCTCATCGGTGTCCAGCTGTATATGTCTGTCAAAATAGTACGAAAGGACAGCCAGTTTTTCAGATTGGTTTGAGATTAATTCATTCACAAGCTTTTGGAACAGATCTGGAATAAGTTCTTCTCGGCCCAGTGTAAATGACGCCGCTATCTCATGCGTTTTACCATACATTGCCATTTGGTAGTTACAATTCAAAAACTGCCGCACAAAATCGGGTGCATTTATAACTTCCAGAGCTTCCGAGAAGCTGCGCCCTGATTTTAATGCTCCAATTAGCAGATCGATTTTTTCAGTGGATGCACCAGCTTCTTTCATTGCCATTAGGTATAGCTCGAAGTGGCTGCAATATCCTCCGTTTGGATGTTCGTCAGTCTCTTCTGCCAGAACGATATCATTGATCAAACGAGCCGCAATTGGATTGGCCGCCGGAATCCAAGGTAAGGTTATCCCAGTAAGGTTGATTTGAAGTGCTTTCAGTAAACTCATAAAGTCCCATACTGCATACACATGATATTCCATGAAAAGAGTAAAGTCTTTAAGATTTCTTAGCTCTTTGTAAAGGGGGTGGTTCAATAATAACTCTCGCTCAGGAGTAACTGCGGAAACCAACTGATTAATTGAATTCATTTTGCTTAAAGTTAAGGTTATAATTTTTCTTGAAAAAAAGGTTAATTAAGACTATACCTAGGAAAATGCGATTTTTTTTAAAAAATCTAATATAACTATCCGCAATTATGCCACTAACCTGATTTTCTTTGCTCAACTGGCAGGAAGATGACGTTCCGATAGCCATCGGAAGATGTACCAGTAATGTTAGTGTTTACTATATATTAAGCTGCTTTTTGATTTTTACTGATGCAATTGCGGATATACATAAAATCTAATTTTCTGCAAACTGAAGTCGCACTAGATTTGAATAAAACCCATCTTCTTTCTGTACTAGTTCAGCATGACTTCCCTCTTCTATTATTCTACCTTCACTGAGTGCATAAATTCTGTCAACGTTGCGAATAGTAGCTAATCGATGAGCAATGATGATAGTTGTACGTCCTTTCATCAGCTCGTCCAACGCTTCTTGAACCAAGGCTTCCGATTCGGCATCCAATGAAGAAGTTGCTTCATCCAATATCAAAATTGAAGGATCTTTCAAAATTGCACGCGCAATTGCTATTCGTTGACGTTGTCCTCCTGAAAGTTTTACTCCACGTTCTCCAACCAACGTTTGCATCCCCTCCGGAAACTGGGAGATAAACTGCCAAGCATTAGCTTTTTTGGCAGCTGCTATTAGTTCATCCTCGCTTGCCTCTGGTTTAGCATAGCTAATATTTTCCCGGATCGATCCTCCAAACAGTAAAACCTCTTGAGGTACGATACCGATGTGCGCGCGCAAACTTGCCAATTCCCAATCGGTAACCAAGTGATCATCCACCCTTATTTCTCCACGTTGAGTCTCATAAAATCGAAGCAACAATTGAATAATCGTAGATTTGCCAGCACCGGAGTGCCCCGCTAAAGCGACTTTTTCCCCTGGGTTGACATGAAAACTCAATGCTTTCAGTACTTCTACTTCTGGCCGGGTCGGATACTCAAAACTGACTTGATTGAATTCAATCTTTCCTAAAAATTTGGATTTTTTTATTCCTTCAGAAGATTCTTCCTTTTCTTGGAGTATCTCTAGTACGCGTTCGGAAGATCCGATTGCTTTTTGAACTTGTCCATAAATATCTCCCAGACCGGCAATAGAACCCCCAATGAATGTAGTGTAAAGAACAAAAGATACAAGGTCTCCTACACTCATCTCACCTGAACTTACTAAGCTTGCACCGTACCACATAACCCCCACTATCCCTCCAAAAAGTGCAAAAATTATAAAGGAAATAAAAGCGCCACGGAATTTAGCAGCCTTCAATGCTATAGTCACCACGCGACTTAATCCACTGCCATACCTTGCAGACTCATAAGCCTCACCTACGAACGATTTGACAGTACTGATTGACTGCAATGTTTCTTCTACTATCACATTGGCAGTAGCGAGTTCGTCCTGAGTAGATTTAGACAGCTTGCGGATGAATCGTCCAAAAACCATCGCAATGATTACCAATACCGGAAAAGTCGCAAGCATGAATAGTGTCAATTTTGGCGTGGTCACCATCAGAAAAATTACCCCTGCAATCAAAGTGACTAATTGTCGAAACAGCTCCGCCAATGTTACCGAAAAAGTATCCTGAAGCATGCTGACATCAGCAGTTATTCTACTGATCAGTTCTCCAGTTCTTCGTTGATCAAAAAAAGTCATCGGGAGACGGATTAAACGATCATACAATGCCACTCGGATATCGCGCATGGATTTCTCAGAAACTAATGAAAAAAGCCAAACTCGAAAAAAAGAAAACACACTCTGAACTGCAAGAATTCCCAAAAGTAATAAGGCAATTGAATTGATATCTGTTACAATCCAGTCTTTTCCTTGTGCCGTATCAATCAATTTGCCTGCTACAAAAGGAAATGTCAATAACGCTAATGATGAAAAAAGCAAAAAAACCAAACCTAAGGAAAATGACCCTCTGTAGGGTAAAAGAAACCTAAAAATTCCTCCTAGCTTACTCAAATTCTGCTTAGTCAACTTTCGCTTATCCTGCATTTCTAAAGCAGTCCCTCGTTCTTTTGCCATATTTATTTTCTAAACTCTCTGGACAAAAGTAAGTTTTTTAATTGATGAAGAGCTGACCATTTGAAATCGCCGATCATTCTGGACCAAATTGAATGCTAACTTCTTCTCCACAAACTTGTTGGGCAAGATTTTCACCTAAAGCCGGAGAATGTTTAAACCCATGTCCTGAACATGCAGAGACAACCAATACTGAAGAAAATCCTTCCAAGGGTCGAACCACAAACCTTCCGTCCGTGGTAACTGTATAAAAACAGACTGTAGATTTTACGAATTTACCCGAAAGACCCATGAATCTTCCTGCTATTTTAGTATCCCAAAATTTCTGTTGCTCATCTGCTGTTACTTCTCGATTCAAATAATCCGGATGACTAGTTTCTACAAAAGACTCGCTTGCCATTTTTACACTCTTTCCATCAAGTGAAGGAAATCCATAAATGAAATCTTCTGGATTGGCACCTATTCCCCACATGTAAACCGGTGATTTTTTCCAGACATCCTGAAAAGAATCAATCGCTAACCAGTGTAGAACTTGTCTACAAACTTTAAATTTTCTTGCTTCATTATCCGGTAGAAAATCCTTGATCCAACCTCCGGCAGCAAGCACGATTTTTTTGGCAAAAATCTTTCCCTCATTTAGTTGAATTGCGGTCTTATTTCCCAGAGGTAATAAGTTGATTACTTTTATGTTTTTCAATAAATCAGCCCCCATTTTGGCAGCAAGATCCAGTTGATCAGCAATACATTGCTCAGGAAGTAAATAACCGGTAGCCGACTCCTGATAGCTTCTTCCAGTCGATTCCAGCAGGATGTGAGGAAAGCGAGCAACAGTTTGTCTAGCATCTTCGACCCGATGACTAATATTAAATTTTTTTGCTAAAGAAATCGTCTGATCTAAAAAACTTTTTGTACCGTGTTTATCCCAGGGCAAAACTCCAGAATCCATTAACACTCCACCCGTTTGATGATATAATTGATTCCCGGATTTTGACTCAATTTCTTTCCAGATTTGGAGTGAACGAATAGCCAGTGCTACATAATCCTCGCCTTCGCCAACCGCTAGACGGGTTATTCTAGTTTCCCCATGCGAAGATCCCAAATTATGAGGAGGATCAAATTGGTCAATACCCAACACAGAAATACCTCTTTTAGAAAGCTGATATAATGTAGCAGATCCAACTGCACCCAATCCTATTACAACCACGTCATAGTTTTTATTCAAAAGTTGCATGGAATCGACTATAGGCATATTTTAAAAGTTTACATACATAAGATGCAAAAAAAGTTAGGAATTTTTGCCCATTTGGGCATCAATAAGTGCTCGTTTAAGTTTTCGCTCTCTATCTAACGTATTCTTTCGCAGGTTTTCAAATTCCCCTTGTACATCCACTAAATCCTGTTGTGCTTTTCTGATTTTAACAAAGCTTCTCGAATATTGGAAAGAAAAAAAGCCGAGTGCAGCAGCCAGCCCACTTACGATTATCCACATCATTGTGGAATAGACACTTTTCTCTATATCTATCCCCAAGAAATTGAAATTGTCTTTTGCATCAACAGCCTCCTGCTTATCACTTTCTGTAATTTCAAGAAAAGCATTCAGATTAGAAATAGAATCATTTTTACCGGTGAGAATACTCGTGATACTTGCCACCTCACGACGCATAGTAGTTATAGAATCTAACATATTGGACTTCAATTGATCCAAACTTGTCTTCTTTACAACTTTATACTCTTGAAAATTATTTGAATTCTGATAGATGTATTCAAATTGATTGGCTATCGATCCTGATTTAAGCGAAAGAGTAGTATCAGAATCTTGACCAAAAGCTGCATAGAAAAAAATTAAAAGTAGCGGGGTAATGAGAAGTTTTTTTCTAAGCATCAGATCGATTGTTGGCAAATAATTTCAACAAACCTGTTCAAGAAACATGCCTTCGATTAGAAATTACCTATTTTTTTTGCAAGCTATCTCTTTCAAAGATGAATTAAACTTTTTTATTATTGATTTTGAGTAGGTTATGAAGTATAATAAAATTGAACTTAAGAAACTCTGAATATAACTTAATCTAATAGCTGGACCTGTAATTGTATCAAAAAAAATAAAAGGCAGATAATATATGGTAAACATCAGCATTGCCAGTACACTTCAGTCAACAGCAATCTGTCTGCCCCGACTTGTTGGGTCATCTCTGCGGTTGAGCAAAAAAGTTAAATTATTGGCATAATTGTGTATAGCTATTTACAATACTATCATTTATAAGTTTTCTGAACACTATCTCATTTATGCCACAGGTATCAGTTTTGCAAAGACTCATTTTGACTTAATCGTTCTATCTGACGAGAATTATTAAATGATTCTTATACATGAATCAAAGTAAGCCTATATATTACTGGAAAATTAACAGGATTTTGAATGATGGAATTGCTAGCTTTTAATTTAAACAAATTCACTCTTAATTTATGCCGAAGTGTTCACTTCTAATTATTCTGCTGCTTAGACTATTGCCCAGCTTTGCTCAAGAGAATACTAACCCACCAAAAGACTCCCTTTTCCAGTCTGCGATTTTTGCCTTTGATTCTCAAGATTGGGAAAGTGCAGAGCGCTTACTCAGTAGCTGGATTACCTCAAACCCAATAGATACAGAAGCTTATTGGCTTCGAGGACAAGTCTTTGAGCACTTAAGTAATCTTGATCGAGGGTTAGCTGATTTTTCAATACTCCTTTCTCTGAATTCGGAATACGCAGAAGCCTATTTTGCCAGAGGCAGAATTCGATATCAACTTAAACAGTATGAGTCGGCAATGGAAGATTTCCAAGATTTCTTGGTCACTCCTCCCGGTCAGACCACTCGGATCATTTACCGACGAGGTGCCGGAGATCAAGGAGTCTCTCAGGTGATGACTGATCAGTCTGGCAATCCTGCCCAAGCATATTACCATCTGGGACTTTGCAGTTTTGAGCTGGGAGAATATGATTTAGCTTTGAATTACCTTGATTTAGCTTTGGAAGCTGAACCAGAAAATCCAGATTATTATGCTGAAAAAGGCCGTTCATTTTTAAGAGTTGGTGAGAATATGTCAGCAATTGAATCCTTTGAGCAAGCGCTAATCATCAATCCCGAACATCTTCCTGCCAAGCAGGGTTTGGCAGAGGTAAAAGAAGGTGGAGACCTTATGCTCTTAGCACAGCTCAATCAGATCATCGCAGATTCCATTGCCAACAGCCAAACGTATAAGCAGCGAGGCTTCTATCGGATGAATCATGGAGACAGTTTAGGTGCAATTGCCGATTTTAATGCGGCGATTGATTTGGATGAATTTGATACGGAATCATTTTATTACCGTGGAAAAATATATTTCGCAAAAAAAAACTGGAAAATGGCTGAGCGGGATTTCTCCGCAGCTTTGGAATTAGAAGAACAAAATGAAGGCTACCTCCTTGCGCGAGGACAATCTCGCTATTTGGCTGGAAATTTAGATGGCGCCTTAGCGGACTTCACCCAATTAATCGGAATTGAACCGAGCAATCCTTCTGGGTTTTACCATCGTGGAATTACACTACAGCGAATGAACAGATTATTTCAAGCTTGTCCTGATTTACTCAAAGCTAGTGAGCTAGGTATGAAACAGGCAAAAGCTATTTGGGAAAAAATCTGTAACCCTAAAGTTCAGCGGTAGTATCCACTTGAGCAGCTATGGTAGCAGGACGCCAAGAAGCTGCAAAAGTAATTGCGATTATGGATATGCTGATCCAAAAAAAATCAGTCCATACCACTTTGATGGGATAGGCATCCACCACCGCAGAAGAAATTCCCAAGGAAACTAAACCGAAGGTTTGCTGCAAAAGACAAACACCGTAACCTAAAATCAAGCCGATCAGCGCTCCACTAAAGGCGATCATCATTCCTTGTTTTAAGAAAATACGCTTAATCAACTGTTCGCTAGCTCCCATCGCTTTGAGCACTGCTATGTCCTTCTTCTTCTCAATTGCCAGCATACTCAGCGAAAAGAAGATATTGAATGAGGCAATCGCTAGGATAAATATCAAGGTAAGGAAGACGAACAATTTTTCGAGCTTGACGGTCCGCAGCAAAGCCGAATGCTGCTCATCGGTATTTTTTATACTAAATTTTGAGCCTAAATGGGCTTTCAATCGTTCCTGAACAGCTTCAATTGAATATCCTTCCGCAACTTTCACCTCCAAAGAGGTTCTTTTGTCTCCATAATTTAGAAGATCACGAACAAAAACCAAAGGTGCAATTACGTATTGATCGTCAAACTGCCGCTCAATACTAAAGTATCCCACGGGCTCCAATGAGGCCATGGCGTAGAGTTGATTAGGATCTAAGGTCGCCGCACTGCGTGGCGCTTTGGGATAGAAAACTTTAAGGGGAACATTGATATCCCCTAGGTTGACGGATAGAAAAAATCCCACCCCTCTACCCAAGATCGCCGCAGGTCTAAGTTTCGTTCCTAAAGTGGTGTCCCCCCAAAAATAGCCCTTTGAAAATCTATCTTGATCTAGGAAGTTATCCGAAACCCCTTTGATTCTCCCGATCATCTGGTTGCCATTGTAATCGAGCAAGGCATTATCCTCAATTACTTCAGTCAGTATTTCGACTCCTTCAATGTTTTCGATTTCTGAAAGCCACTCGTGAGTAGTCTTAAAACTTTTCCCGAGTGTAGCCTCGATTTTTATTTCTGCATCGAAACTGGCAAAAATCCCTCGAATTAAGTCCTCCAAGCCGTTAAAGACAGACATCACAATCACAAGTGACATCGTACCAACAGTCACCCCAATAATGGAGATGATCGAAAGTATCGTGATGAAATTCCGCTTCTTTTTGCTTCGGAAATATCGGGATGCTATGAAAGAGCTAAGATTCAAGGCTTGAAAGGTTAGTCCTCTTCCTCCTCTTCCGGTGGTGCCGGTGGAATTTGTAGATCAGAAAGCACTTTATCCATATGTTGTGCATAAGAAGCAGAGTCATCTGGGAAAAATGCGATTTCAGGAATGATCCGAACAGATTTCCCGATTCGCTTAGCTAAGGTGTGGCGAATTTCTTTTTTATGCTCAATGATCAACTCATAAGTTGCCTTAGGGTTAGCCAGTAGAAAGCTTAGGTAGACTTTAGCGAAACCTAGGTCCGGACTTACCATCACATGTGTAATTGTAACCATTGCTTTACCTATCAAGTGTTTAGCTTCCTTTTGAAAAATATCTCCAAGCTCCTTCTGAAGCAATTTTGCGTGTTTTTGTTGTCTTTTACTTTCCATTTCAAGTATTTATGGTACAAATTTAGCGAAATAGTTGGGCATGGGTTAATTTCGGGCAAACCAAGCACACACTTTTATAAATTCAAATTGTTAAGCTTCTTCAGAGTGAACGATCCTTTTAGACTTATTGGTATAGGAATTTATCTCCTATTACTGACTTTAGTCTATCTTTTATTCAATCCATTTCCTGTTACCTCAGCTCAGTTGACTTGGCTGATTTTGGGCGAGCGAGTGGGCGATGGCTATCTATTGTATAAGGATATTATTGATGATACGGGCCCGTTGGCAGCAGGTTTTTTTATGCTGATGGATTTGATTTTTGGAAGAAGTCTACTCGCCTACGAATTGGTCGGTAGAATCCTGATTATTTTTCAGGTTCTGTATTGGAATTCTATTCTGATCAAGTTCCGCGCTTTTGATGAAAATACGTATTTGCCCGCCATTATCATGGCGGCACTGTTTCATTTTTCATTCGACATGCTCAGCCTTAGTCCAGCTTTGTTGGCAAGTTGCTTTTTGATTTTGGCTTTAGGCCAACTTTTTTCGCAAACAGTATTACAAAAGGAAGGCTCCGAATCAACACTTTTGATTGGTGTATATGCCGGAATAGCTACAGGATTTCAGCCAAATTATTTATTATTCTTTCCTTACCTCATTTTTACCGGTATTACGATTAGCGGATTTTCATTTCGTCAATTGATGCTTTCATTGATTGGCTATTTTCTTCCACTTTTGCTGATTGGAGTCTTTTATTTCTGGGCAGAAGGACTTATCGAGGCTATTGAAATATGGCCGTTATCCTTCTTATCCGAAAAATATTATTACCAATCTAAGTTAGATTGGTTGATGCTGGGAGCCTTTCCTATTGTTCTTGCTGTGGTGGGGTACTTTGTTTCAACTATCATGAAAGCCTCCACGATCAACCAGCAAAAGCAGCGTCAGTTGGTAATCCTATGGTTAATCTTTGCTGCCTTCGAATTTCTTATTGTCAAGCGTCAAGGGGCCTTTCAGCTGGTGATTTTCATCCCAGTGTTGACTTACCTGATTAGTCTGTTTTACATTTATTTCAGATCTGGAATAATTGCCAATGGTACCTTTTTACTTCTGATTTTAGCTTTTCCTGCATTCACTTGGTGGTTTTGGCATCAAGAAATAACAGGCAATTACTTCGTCAGGAAGTCTACCAATCAACCCGAAAAGAGCCTGATGGTATTGGGGAATGACCTTTCTCATTTTCAAAATTCTAATTTGGGTGGACCTTTTTTGAATTATAATCTAAGCCTAGTATATCTGGCGCAAGAACGTGGATTACCAGAGAAGGCCAGGATTTATCAAATGCTTCAAGTTCAAAAAAGTGAAGTAGTACTCGACCCAAATGGGGAATTTAAGCGCTTGCTAGAGCAGTTTCCCTCACTCCAGAAGGATTATCAATCTACAAAACCGGGAGTCTTTAAACTGAAGAATTAGACTGATATTATTTGTAAATTTCATGGTAATTATTGGTCATCAAAGATATATACAATACGTTATTTAGTCATTTGACAGGCAACTGAGTCAGCATATTGTTTTCCTTATTATAATTATCCCATTACCAAAAAAAGATGAATTTTATACCAAAAACCATTGGTTAAGCAACCAATTCGGGTTCCTTCGTTTGCTGTTTTGGCAAATTGAGTCATTATAGCTAAAGAGGTACAGTTAATAAAACTAGAAACTCTTCATTTCATAAATCAAATTCCCACAGCGGTTATTGAATTGACAGATCCTGATTTCCAATGGTGTGATTCCTTGCATTTTTTACCAGGAGTGGAGCTAAAAATCAATGTAAGCTATGAGATAGTAGAAAAGGAAATAAAATCAAGCTATCTGATGAAAATCAAATTCAAGTCGAAGATTATCCAGGGAATAAAATAACCTTAAATCAAGATGGAGTTACCATAGAAAGCATTAAAAAAATACATATTAAAAGCGATGGAGCATTAGATCCAATCGGTATAAATATCAAAACAGCAAGTACCGCAAGTCTTGAGCTAAAAGGCATTGCAGGAGTGTGACTAAAAGCTCGACTGCGCTTACAGTAATTAAAAGTGCGATCGTTTAAATCGATTAATTATGCTTCCAGCGGCACGCATATCAGGCAAAACTTGTCAAGATGAAGTTATAATTGAACTAGCTAATCCCGCAGTCTTAACTGACACCATGGCTACAGCAACCGTTGGAGATCTTCACTGATACTAAAACTCAGTCAATTCAGCTAAAAAAATCACTTTTAACTTCAAGAGTAATTTGATATTGCATACTTGAAAATCAATAGTTGGGATAGGTGTTTTAGTGAGTTTCGGAAATAGAATTACCTTTGACGAGATGACTATTTTAGTATGATAAACAGTTTAAAAAAAGCCCGATGCATTTAAAATTCATCAGGCTCTTGAGTGTTTATTTCAGCTACAAGCGATCTTACTGACACGGCCCTGATGTCTTCCGCCTTCAAAATCGGTAGCAAGAAAAGTCTCCGCAAGCTTTTCTGCCAGTTCATAAGAAATAAATCTAGCGGGAAGAGCCAATACGTTTGCATTGTTATGCTGTCTTGCCAAAGCTGCCAGTTCCTCATTCCAGCAAAGCGCTGCTCTGATTCCCTGATGCTTATTGGCTGTAATGGCCACGCCATTTCCACTGCCACAGATTACGATTCCCAATTCATATTCTCCCGATTCGATCGCCAAACTCAAAGGATGTACGTAATCCGGGTAATCTACAGAGGCATCCGAGGAAGGCCCGAAATCTTTGACCGCATATCCAAGCGAATTAAGCTTTTCAATCAGTTTAGCTTTATATTCAAATCCTGCGTGATCACCTCCAATAGCTATTTTTTTTGACATGATTTATTTTTCCAATTGATTAAAGTGCATCTTCAATATCATCCTGAGCAGCTTTCAATGCTCTTTTTTTCTCCAAGCGTTTCGCAATCTGAATTCCAGCCTCATAAAGCACTAGAATCGGCATCGCAATTAATATCTGGCTAATCACGTCCGGAGGAGTAATAATCGCTGCCAAAATCAGAATCACCACAATGGAATGTCTACGATAAGATTTCAGCATCTTCGAAGTGACTAATCCTGACATAGCCAAGAAATAAACCACAACCGGCAACTGAAACATAATTGCAGAAGCCAAGACCAGCATCGTCAGCGTACTCACGTAGGATGAGATATCAAATTCATTCAGAATACTCGGATCCAATTGATAATTGGATAAGAAATTAATCGAAAGCGGGGATAGGATAAAGTATCCGAAAGCAGCTCCCAAAAAGAATAGCATACTTACAAAAAATACGGCTCCTCTTGCTGCATTTTTCTCTTGATCATAAAGTCCCGGACTGATGAATCTCCAAACTTCCCAAAAAACATAGGGAAATGAAGCAATAAAACCAACCACCAAACTTGATGTCACGTGCATGGAAAACTGCCCCGTCATCTGTCTACTCTGAATGGTAAATGGCAGCTCATCGATACAAAGCGCAGGAATTCCAAAGTAATCACTGACAGTACAGAGCCAACGATAAGTAACAAAATCCACTTTTGACGGACCCAAAATTACTATCCCGAACACAAAGCTCTTTGCTATAAAAGCCATGACTGTGAAAATAAGGATTGCTGATACGGAACGAAACAAATGCCAGCGTAAAGCTTCCAAATGATCCAAAAAGGACATTCCTCCTTCTTCTTCCTCTTCTTGATATTGGTCTAAAGGCACAGGTGTGTCAGCTACTTAATAAAGTGGAAATTGAATCATCCATGAGTTGACCTCGCTTTTGATTTTTGCTAATTCGGCTTCGTTGTTATGATTCACCAATGCTCGATCGATGAGACCAACAATTTTTTTCATATCATCTTCTTTCAGTCCTCGGGTAGTTACCGCCGGAGTACCTATTCGCATACCGGAAGTCACAAAAGGAGATTTGGTATCAAATGGAACCATATTTTTATTGATGGTAATATCTACTTTTCCGAGAGATTCCTCTGCTAGCTTTCCAGTAAGTTCTTTATTTCTAAGATCAATTAGCATGCAATGGTTATCAGTACCTCCAGAGATTAGTTTGTACCCTAGACTTACGAACTCGTCGGCCATTACGGATGCATTCAATTTTACCTGAAGGATATATTCCATGTATTCGTCGGACATACACTCTTCGAAAGCGATCGCTTTAGCAGCAATGATGTGTACTAATGGGCCACCCTGAGTTCCTGGGAATACACCCATGTCAAGTAAAGTGCTCATCTTGCGGATTTCGCCTTTTGCCGTAGTATATCCAAATGGGTTATCGAAATCTTCCCGCATCATAATCAATCCCCCTCTTGGTCCCCGAAGGGTCTTGTGCGTAGTGGTCGTCACGATGTGGCAATGATCCAAGGGATCATTTAACAAACCTCGTGCTATCAAGCCTGACGGATGCGATACATCGGCCAGCACCAGTGCACCTATTTTATTAGCAATATTCCTTAACCGCTCGTAGTCCCAATCTCTGGAGTAGGCCGAAGCTCCGCAAATGAGCATTTTTGGATTCACTTCAAGCGCTTTGGCCTCAACTTTATCGTAATCAATAATTCCAGTCTCCTCTTCGACTCCATAGAAATGAGCATCATAAAGCTTTCCTGAGAAGTTAACTGGTGAACCGTGAGTTAAGTGCCCACCGTGTGAGAGGTCAAAACCTAAAATAGAATCTCCCGCTTTCAGGCATGCTAGGAAAACCGCAGCATTTGCTTGCGCGCCAGAGTGCGGCTGCACATTGGCCCAAGTAGCTCCAAAAAGTTTTTTAGCACGATCGATAGCTAATTGCTCGATTTTATCCACTACTACACAACCACCGTAATAACGCTTTCCTGGTAAGCCTTCTGCGTATTTATTGGTTAGTACGCTACCTGCAGCTTCCATTATTTGCTTACTGGTGAAGTTCTCCGAAGCAATCAGTTCAATTCCTCTCTTTTGTCTGTCTTTCTCTTGAGCTATTAAATCGAAAACTATCGTATCTCTTTTCATAATTAAGTGTTTGAAGGCGAATATGGGTTAGATCTGTGGATTACGAAATCCTTTAGCCGTACCTCCCAAAATTAACCCGAAAGTCCCGATTATCCAATCCTTAAGCAGGATACAAATCAGGATTGAAAAGTAATTCCTATTTTTGAAGAATGATCGATTTCAAATTTTGCCCAGATAGTTACTTCAGTGGAGACACCAATTCAGTTTTACTGGTAAAATTGAATTATCCAGAAAGTAAATGGGGTGAGCAGCTGAGTATCTATGCGCATCAAATCGATCACAGAATTCAATTGGAAGCGGTGGATTTCTATGGCAATGACTACCTGCTATATCCTTCCTCTGTAGATGAACCGCTATCCTTAGAGGATTTAATCTACCTATTGGAAGGGATCCAGCTGAACAAAGATGAAATTCAAGGTGGAATGGAATTGATCTTAGATGGAATTCCACAGGTGGAAAGCTCATTCTATCCTGAGCTCAGTAAGTATTTTGACGAAAAAAGAAAAAGTTTCGGTTTGGAGTAAAAATCAGCAGGTATCTGCTTATCCTTTGTGACTTGGTTGGTTCGAAACCAAAAGTCATACATTCCAAAATCTAAGCAGTCGGTTGACTCAGTCCCCTGAAACGATACTTTTCTGAAGTTGCTGATTGAAAGCCAAAATTTATTCAGTATTGCCTGCTCAATCGAAAGCTGAGAAAGTTGGATCCACTTTTTCCCGTAGATAAAAATTGGTATTAATTTGATCATCACGTTTTCAACCCCCTGAGAGTAATCTGGTTTTCAACCGACTACGGGTTTAAAAAATTAATTTTATGTCAATTAATTGTAAAATTTATAGTTCAAAGCGATGCTGATGCTGTTTTTTGCGGTAGCGCTTTTAGCACTGGGAATATATTTGCAATCAAGGCCTGGCTTCCCTCAGGAAAAAGTGAGCAAGTGGGTAAATTTCTACCTGTTCAATTTTGTATTGCCTGCATTGGCTTTGCTCTACATACCACAGATCGATCCGGGATGGGAATTATTACTCCCGATCTCAGCGGCCTGGTTCACTTTCTTTTGCTCTTGGGTTCTTTTTGGGAGCCTTGGAAAATTCTTAGACTGGGATAATGCAACTACTGGCTGCTTAATTATAGTCTCTGGCTTGGCCAATACTTCATTTCTTGGATTTCCGGTGATCGAGGGCTTACTTGGAAAGGAAGGCTTACCTACTGCTTTGCTGATTGATCAGGGCGGATCCTTTTTATTGGTTTCTTCGGTTTCTATACTTGTGGCCTCCATCTATTCCCATAAGGAAAGCCCGCTCTGTACTATTCCAAAGAAAATTATCAGTTTTCCTCCATTTCTATTTTTGACTGCTACACTTTGCATGAGTTTCCTTGGATGGAAGACTCCGGAATTTATTTTACCGATAGCTGCTGTAATCGGTAAAACTATGGTCCCCACCTCAATCTTTGCCATAGGACTTAGATTTAGCTTGGATTTTGAATCACTCAATTCCAGATTTTTCTGGTTGGGAATGGGCTACAGATTGGTATTAGCTCCCGCTTTGGTCTGGATGATCTATCGGAATTTCAACTTCGAGAGTGAATTAATTCTCCAGGTCACCATCTTAGAAAGTGGTATGGCTCCCATGATCACAGGCTCATTAGTGGCTATTCAATATGATCTCAAACCAAAACTTGCGGTGCTACTTTCGGGGTTGGGAATCCCGATCTCTGTGGTAAGCATATTGATTTGGTACTTTCTGCTTCACTAGATCAGCTTAGGATTGGCTTTATCTTTTTGGTTAACTCTTGATGTATCAGACCATTAGTTGCAATAATTTGCCTTCCGAAAACAAAATCTCTCCCACTCTTAAAATCAGTGACTGTTCCACCTGCTTCCTCCACTATCAGTGCACCTGCCGCGACATCATAAGAGTTGAGGTTATATTCGAAATAGCCTTCTGATCGACCTGATGCTACATAGCAAAGGTCTACAGCTGCACTTCCCAGCCGTCGGAGTCCATGTGTACTTTTCATCAATTCCTTGAGGGTACCCATGTACTTATCAATCAATTCAAAATTGTAGTATGGAAATCCCGTAGCAATTAAAGATTCACTGAGAGTCTTTGCCGTACTTACTTTGATCTTAGTCTCGTTACAAAATGCTCCACCCCCTTTTATGGCATAAAAACACTCGTGTCGATTGATCTCATATACCACACCTAAGACCAATTCATTTTTTTCCATTAAAGCTATACTGACTGCAAAAATCGGAAGACCGTGGATAAAATTAGTTGTACCATCTAAAGGATCAATGATCCAAGTCAATTCCGCAGCCGCTTTTGCAGCCGTTCCTTCCTCGGTAATAAATCCAGCTTCTGGCAAAATCTTCCCAAGTTTGGATACAATGAGTTTTTCAGCTTCTTTGTCTACATAAGAGACCAAGTCATTCAGTCCTTTATATTCGACGTCCTTCGGATTGAAATGCTGTCGCTCTTTTCTGATAAAAGCTCCTGCCTCCTTAGCTATCCCCTGTGTGTGCTCCAGTAGTATGCTGAGCTCTGATTTGGTGAGCATGTTATAGTGTTATAATTTGGTGTTTTTACCAGCCACTGTAAGGACGATTTCGCCTTTCAAGGGATTGGTTTGATAATATTCAATCAGTTTGGACAAAGGTCCACGGACGTTTTCCTCATGGAGCTTGGTCAATTCTCTGGAAACACAGGCCTGACGATCGGATCCAAAAGCTTCCGCCAGTTGTTCCAATGTTTTCATGAGTCTATGCGGAGATTCGTAAAAAACCATCGTCCGGACCTCATCTAACAGGCTTTCAATTCTAGTCTTTCTTCCCTTTTTATGTGGTAAAAAGCCTTCGAAGATAAATCTATCATTCGGTAATCCACTATTGATCAAAGCTGGAATCAAGGCTGTGGCTCCGGGAAGACACTGCACGTCCAATCCCGCTGCGAGTACTTCACGAACGAGCAAAAAACCTGGATCAGAGATCGCGGGTGTTCCAGCGTCACTTATCAATGCAAAGACCTCTCCCGCCTTCATACGTGCCACCAAGCGCAGCACCGTCTTATGCTCATTAAAAATATGGTAGCTCTGAAGTGGTCGGGAGATCTCCAGGTGCTTTAGCAAACTACCACTGGTTCGCGTATCCTCAGCGAGAATTACGTCGGCACTCTTCAAGATCTCGATTGCACGAAGTGTGATATCCTTCAGATTGCCAATAGGTGTTGGTACCAGAAATAAATTTATTCCCTGATCAATCATCCAATAATTTTATCAATTGCTTTGGCAAGCTTGTGGTCTTTATCAGTCACCTTGTTCCCAGAATCATGCGTTGTCAATTCGATCTCCACAGTATTGTAGACGTTACTCCAGTTTGGATGATGTTGATGGGACTCAGCTAAAAAGGCAACGCGAGTCATAAATGCAAATGCTTCCTGAAAATCTCCGAATTTGAATGTTTTTTTCAGTTTATTGTCTTCTTCTTTCCACATCATTTCTGTTGGTTTAAAGTGATACTATGCCTTCGATTTTCGAAGCCTTTTCGTAGATCTCCATGATTTGTTCAGAAGAGTCCATCATAGATTTAATTGTCGTACTCACATATTTTCCTCCAGAACTCGCTTTTAGCCCCATTTCATTTTTGGGAAAAAGAACGGCCACTTCATGCTCTTTGCCATTTGGCACTATAAATTTGAACATATAGAGCATCGGAAATTGGCCGCTAGCTTCTAATTTCTCTTTGAATGAGGCTTTGTCAAATTCTTTTTTCATCCTTGAATATTAAATTGAACTTAAATAAAGAACCCATGCTGATGGGCGTGGGTTCAATTATTTCCAGTATTATTTAGAAGAATTTATAGCGATAATCTTTCACATTTGCCAAATCTTGAAGAGCCATCATGACTTGGTAGGAAGTACGCTGTGAAGCATTTTGAGTTAACGAACCTTGGAAGCCGGAGTAATCTCCGATTTCTGCTGCTGGAGTGAGCGCATTCAGTCGACCCACTACTACTCCGATATCCTCTTGGATAGGCAAAGTCAACTGACCGCCTTTAACTCCAAAAATTGAACCAATAGCCTTTGGAGCAAATCCAACTCCAGGAATTACCGAAGTACTCAATTTTAAGTCAGGGAATTCGTTAAGTGATGCTGCTTCTGGAAAGACCGCTTTCATCTCCTCCAAAGTGACTAACCCCTTTAACTTGGACTGAATTAATGCAGCCTTCTTGTCATTTTTTACTTGAGTCTCTACTTGCTCTTTCACATCGGCAAGCATTACATCGTCACCTTCCTCATTTTTGCTAATCAATGTGGCTACCAAATACGCATTGTCTAACTCAAATACTTGTGAAACTTCATCAGTTGAAGCCTCTGAAAAAGCCCATCGGATAATTTCTCTTGCATTTGGAAGGTTGTTGATATTTCTAGCATTGGCATCCAGACTGTTTGCTTGGATGATCCTATAATTTTCAGTCTCAGCATTTTCAGTAAATTGATTCTTATTACCAGAATTAGCTGCAAAAGAATCCGCATTTCTGAATGCCTCATTTCTAGTAGCATCGCTTGCAATTAATTCTTTTTCTATAGTAGCCACTTTAGTGTAAGACGACTTCGGCATCTCAGTCACCTCAATGATATGATAACCATACTCGGTCACTACTAGATTTGGAAGGATACCTGCTGACTTTACAGCATAGGTTGCATTTGCAAAATCTTCTACGAAATCCTCTTTTGCAAACCATCCGAGATCTCCACCATTTTGCGCTGATCCATCTTGACCGTATTGACTAGCTGCTACAGCAAAGTTTCCTGAGCCTTTTACCTCAGCAAGAACTTTTTCTGCTTGTACTTTAACAGCTGATTTCGCCTCTTCACTCATATTCTCAGTGGAGAATAAAATATGTGAAGCTCTCATTCGAGGTGTACCATTGTATTCCTTGACAACTTTATAGGAGACATAAGTACTGTTTGGTGTTATAAAAGGTCCATAAGTCTGACCGGCAGCAACCTGGCCAACATTGGAAACCAAATCTACTGGAAGCTCATCGCCTGGTTTAAATGTATAAAAGGCAGTTGGATTCTCTGAATTACGAATTGCAAAAGTGGAATCGCTTACAGAATTTCTTAATTCTTCTGTCAAAGCAGTGATCTCTTCAATTACCGCTGCTGAATCCTGTCCACTAGGCACGATACCAAAACTCACATATTCTAAATTGGCAGTATTACCAATTTTGAACTTAGACTTGTTTTTAGTCAAGTAAGCCTTCATTTCACTTTCTTCGACTTTCACATCATCATCTTTTACTGCATAGTAAGGGATGTATAAGATTGTAGCATCGGCAATTGTATTGACTGACTTATATTCCATTTTTGCCTCTGCCTGTGTGGTGAACTCAGAAGTGGCTAATAGATTATCATATTTTATTCGGAGACGTGAGCTTGAAAAAAGTTTTTCTTGCTGTGCCCAGAATGCCTGTTGTGCCGGCTCGGCAGTCTCCAAAGATTGAAGAAAGGAGATCAACTGATTCTTATCAAATTCACCTGTCGTTGGGTTTACTAATTGTTGACGAAGTTCGGCTACAATATTTTTACCCTGCACCATATCTACCAATTCTGCATCTGATACCTCTAAGCCAAGCTTTTCATATTCTTCATTAAACACACGCTCCACGATCATGGCCTGCCAAGCTTGCTCACGTACTGTGACCATTTCTACTTCTGAGGGCACTCTGCCTGTCCGTTGCTGATATGCTAGTTTCACTTCATCTACCTTTTGGAGGTACTCCTCATAGGTGATTTCTTCGCCGGCGATTTCTCCGACGATGTTTTGGCTAGAATTGAGAAGTGAGGAATTTGGACTTAGTAGATCTCCTCCTAAGAGGAATAAAATTAATCCGCCGGCTATTACACCAATTGCGAGACCTGTCCGCTGTCTTATTTGTTTAATTAACGCCATTATTGTTACTACGCTTTTTTAGGAACAGCAAAATAATAGCTTTAGTAACGAAATTCAAAATATATTCTGAATCAAAGCCTTATCTAAAAAATACCAGATGAGTTAATTTTGAGCCTGACTGTTTCAATTCGATGGTCTTGATTAGTCATAATCGTGAAGGTATAAGGACCAAATGTTACCGATTCGCCCTTCTTAGGGAGATTCTCTGTCAACGAGAGAATCAAGCCTGATAGGGTCTCAAAGTCACCTATTGGTAGATCCCACTCATATTTATCGTTTAAATAATCAATTTCATGCCTTGCGCTTAGCACAAATTCCTGCTCTGATATTTTCTGCTCCATCAGATCATCATTGTCATATTCGTCCTCAATTTCTCCAAAAATTTCTTCGATAATATCTTCCATGGAAACAATCCCACTGGTCCCTCCAAACTCATCTACTACCAAAGCCAGGCTTTTTCGCTCTTGAATAAATTGAATCAACAGCTCATTTGCCAAAGCTGATTCCGGGGCAATTATAATCGGAGTCAGTATTTCTTCGATAGTTTTAGGCTTTTTGAATAGCTCCAGCTGATGACAGTAACCGATCACATCGTCAATACTCTCTCGATATACTATGATCTTCGAGTGTCCACTTTCTTCAAAAACTGCCTTTAAGTCTTCAATGGGATCATCAACTTCAACACATACAATGTCAGTCCGAGGCACCATACATTCCCGCACCCGCACCGTTTTGAACTCGACTGCATTATCAAAGATTTTGGTGTCAATATCCACATGCCCCTCTTCTTTTGCCTTTGTAAGGTGATTTTGGATAAAGCTATTGAGATCCGTGACTGTAAAAACCGGCTTATCCTCACTGTATTCTAAGCGAAGGACTTTTGTAATGAAGAATCTGGAAAGCCAGACGGTGGCCCAAACGATCGGATAAATTAATGCATAGACAATCCAAAATGGAATTGCAAAGAAACTGAGCATACTGTTTGGATTCAGCAAAAAAAGACTCTTTGGCAAAAATTCAGCAGTAATTAACACAACCATAGTCGACACAATAGTCTGCGAAAACAGGATGAACCCCTCATTATTTAAACTTGGCGGAAGATTCATCTTCAAGGGATCTTCCATCAGAAAGGCCATGAAAGTCCCATATAGCACCAGAGAAATTGTGTTTCCCATCAAGGTGGTTCCAATAAATTGACCGGGACGCTGGATAAAACCACTTAGCAATCTACCTGTTAGATCACCTTGCTTGTTCTGTAGTTCAATTTGTAACTTGTTTGAAGAAATAAAAGCAATCTCCATTCCGGAAAAAAAGGCCGAAAAAACTAGTGTTATGATCACATAAATCAAATAGTAAACTTCCATCTTAACGTTTTTTGGCTGCTCTTGAGTTTTTCTTACCCGCAGGAGGATCCTGGTTTTTTTTTGTTTTACGATATTGAAACCAAAATAGCAAAGCCACCGCAAACATAAAAATGGCGTATGAAGCTTCTATTCCTACAGTCAGTGACTGATGCACTCCTATAATAATCAGAGCAAGGGATAATGAGAGAATAAGTGCGTCTGCGAGTTTCAATTTAGAATAGATTTGTCCAAGTAAGATTCAGAAATAACCTAGAGTATGCTCCACATTACATTCCCTCCCCAGGGAGTAAGGTTCTGGAATCTCTTACATTCTTTAATTTATAATTGGAAAAGGATTCGTCTGCTTCCATTCCAGTTCCATTGAAGAGTGTTTGCTTTTCCTGAATGGTCACAAATTTATCAGTATAAATTCGCTTCTCATTCGGATTCCAAAAAATTTCTTCCGTTTGAAGCTGCTGATCTTTGATCAGATTTTTGACTTTGACGTCTCCGACGCCTTTATAAATATTTTGCTCTTTAATGTAGAAGCCTTTGTCTGCGCGCATCGTAGTACCAAGCGAGCCGTCTTTTTCGAAAAATTGAATTTCAATACCTTCAGGAAATTCAATATTTCCGTTCGCAAATTCCAATTGCTTTGGAGCACGTAGATCTGATCGAATAATCGCAGAATCACTTTGCACTAAATGAATATTAATAGAGCTGGTCGTAGGACCTTCATATTCTTTCAAGGAAGCTTGATTCACATCTTCTCTACAGGAAAAACTGAAAGCTGCCAAAGCGGAGTAAAAAAGAATAGCTAATAAGTTGATTTTCATTTAGTGAAGATACGGGATATAGGTATTTGTATAAACCAAAAAAGGCAGTCAAATTGACTGCCCCCTGTTAAATGGTATAATTAGTTAGTCTCTTGTTGCTAAAGTCACCGACTCACCAATCCAACATCCGGTATTCAGTGTAGCACCTACTTGAAGGCCTTCTGTAAATAATTCCTCTCGAGAAGGAAATCTAGCTCTTGCATTAGCCATTCCCTGAGAATCGCCAGCACGCTGGTAAGCATTGTAAGCAGCGATGTAAATGGAATAATCTTTTGCTCGGCTTTCTCCACCTTTACAGTCATTAAATGAGTTCATATACATCCCTCCAATTAGTGAGTACACATCTGAGGACTTGGAATTATCCAAATCAGCAGCTTCACGTGCAGCAGACCTTGCAGCAGACTTTTTGCCTTGCTTCGTATAAATCTTTGCAAGCTCCATCTTAGCATCTGACTTCTGAGTAGTGTTCTCCGCTAGCGTATATGCCTGACTCCACAAGTTTTCAGCTTTTTCGGAATTCCCTTCCTGCATGTATCGCATTGCGATTACCTGCGAGGTAGAGAAGCTTGGCTCTTTAGCATGCTTCATCTCCAACGACTGTAAGAAAACAGCAGAAGAGTAGCATTTATACTGAATAGAATAATTGAAAATCTGTTCAGCCAATACCTCATTTGTAGGATCTGCCTTCAATTTCGCACCCATAGTATTCTCAATGAAATCACAATCAATTAACTCCATTGCAACAAGGAGTTGCTCCATGTTACCTTTTTGACTGGATATATCAGTACCTTTTATTCCTTCAGCATCCAGAAGCGCATTCAAATAATCATACATGGTGAGGATCTGCTCACCAGTGTATGCTTTATGGTAAGCAAAATTTCTATAGACCAAATTGAAGTAGGCAGGAACCAACTGGTAACCAATCGACCCATTCAATTCCAAAGCCTTCTCGAAATCGGCAACTGCGATTTTCAGTTTGTCTTTGTCATCTTTATAGAACTGATAGCCATAATACGCCTTATTTTCAATCCAGACAGATTCGTTATTGAAGAGTTCTCCTCTTTTTGAATAGAGCGTAATTACAGAATCTTGGTAAATGGCCACTTGTTGTTCGTCAGTTACTTCTTCTGATGCGCCCTTGTAGATATTTACCCCATTGATGTAGATGGATTCATTCAAATTGGGCACATTTAACAGTAGCCAATATAATGGTTTTGTTGCTGATACAAACTGATCCGACCTCATATAGTCTACATATGCTGCGTTCAATTCTCTTGCCTTAGCTTCCTGCGCTGGATCTGCTGGCCAATTCCAGCCTTCTTGAGCTTGTACCGTACCCGTCAGAAGTAATGCAGATATAACTAGTGGTGTCGCTTTAAATTTCATTTTTAAATATAATGTTTAATTCGGATGTCAATTTTAAGAAGATAAATCCTTCCTGCAAAAGATTTATTCTAAGCGGCAAATACTTGTTTTTTATTCAAACACTCGCTTGTAGAACCAGCTATTGTCATTCAGTGAGAATCCCAAGGTGAAATTAATATAGTTTTCGCGGATTAATCCGTTTTCTGTTGTCCCGCGCTGACCTACTTTAATGGCAAAATTCATCAAAGACAATTGATTCAATGGAAGCGAAGCACCAAAGTTGATGCCAAGATCATTGATATTTGTGTTGTTCAAATAATAAGGAGTCTGAATAAATTCAAAGCCAAAGCGATATGTACTTCGCTTCAAAGGGCTATCAATTGCCAAATAATCTGGAACAATTTGCATTCCAATACCTACTTTAATAGCTTCTTTTAACTGACTGGGATCATCCAAAAATGAACGGTATTTTTTGAAATCTTGGTATTGCGCTTCTACACCAATTGCATATTTATTTATTTTTTCGAAGGTAAATCCAAATCCATAACGACTTGGAATAGCTATACTTACAGGTTCGTCATTCGCAATCAGATCTCCGTCAGTATTTAAGTTGTTAGCCTGTCCGAATGCTGCAAGCTTTGCGAAGATTTTCCCATTTACGTTACCTAAATTTTCATAAATTGCCCCAAGGTGCAAATTATTTTTCGTCGATAATGGCATTAAGTAGTGTGCTCCTAGTTTAAAACCCAAATCAGAAACTGTTAATCTTTCATAATACTCAGTTGGATCGCCGACGTTAACACCTTCCTGATCAGTAAGCGATAATTGATTGGTTCGAATAGTTGAGCCAAAAAGATAGGAGCCATGGATACCAAGACTTAGATTTTTAGCAACCAGAAATCCCATATTTATATAGGCCTCTGAGATTCCTCCATCGCCTTCAATATAATTCAAGGCGTTGATGGTTCCATTATTTACCTGACTCTCGATAAGCAATCGATAGTTTACGCTGGTAATTTGACTCAAACCTAATCCAAGCGTAGTTTTTCCTGCTTTGATAGGCAGCGAAAAGGCTATATAAGAAAGACCTCCACCATCGACATCAGAAGTTTCGATTCCATTATCGGCCTTGATTTTTTTATAATTCATTGCCGCTTGGAAGTTAAAGATGGTATTTCGAGTGGTTAAAGCGGGATTCACCACATTGACGCCCCATCCAGTACCATAACTGATTCCTAAGCCTCCCATTCCCTGATTAGTGGTGACTCCGGAATAGTTAAACTCCCCGACACCCAAGGCACTGTAAGTTGAGGCACTTGATTGCGCCATGACTTTGTTAAATAATAAAAAGATGCTTAAAACACCTAGCAATTGCAATTTTACTTTACTCAACATTGTGATTTAGAATAGAATTTAACCCATGAAGGACTAAATTTGGGACTACAAATATGTGGTCTTTTACTAATGAATCAAAAGATTGTGCGTCTCCACCGCAAACAAAGATCTCTATTTGCGGAAATTTCTCTTGGTAAGCCTTGATTTGACCCATTATTTCATAGCCTACGCCAGACCAAATTCCAATTTCCATACAACTAACTGTGGAGCCCCCAATTAATTCTCTTGGCCTGTTTTTTAATTCCACAAGCGGAAGTCGTGCTGTAAACTCATTCATCGCTTTTGCTCGCATAGCTAATCCCGGGCTGATTGATCCACCTAGAAACGAGCCAGATTGATCCACTAAATCAAAAGTGATGCAACTTCCCAAATCAATTGACAAAACAGGTTTTTGATTTACCATGGACCAAGCACCGATAGCTGCAGCTATCCTGTCCAAACCCAATGTTTCGGGTGAACCGTATTTATTCCGAATCGGCAACTTTATATCATGGTTGAGAATTTGAAACTCAAAAGGTAGCAATCCTTTCAATTCTAATTCAGTCCACTTCACCGAACTCACGATGCAACGGCTAAATCTTAAGTTTTTCCAAAAGTCGAGTGCTTCATCAAGAGTTAAATGCGCAAATTCATCTTGGAGCGCTTTCTTATCAAAAAGAGCAGATTTGATTCGAGTATTACCGATATCTATAATAAGATTAGCCATTCGAACTTAATTATAGCGCAAACTAGCCATTATATAAAAGATGGCATTTTATCGATGTTAATTTATCTTTGAAGTGAGCCCTACTTAACAAATATTAACCCATGGTATCAAAAAGCTACACTGTAATAGGATTAATGTCGGGCACATCAGGAGACGGGTTAGACCTTACCTTGGCCAGGTTCACCAAATCATCGAGCTGGTCCTATGAAATACTGGCAGCTGAAACAGCCCCTTTTCCTCCAAAACTTGAAGGAGATTTAATGCACTCGCATCTGCTTTCTGCTGTAGAATTAGCACTTCTAGATGTGTCATTTGGAAAATGGATGGGTAATCAGGTAAACACATTTGTCGCCAAAGTCCAGATCACGCCCGATGCGGTTTGCAGCCATGGACATACTGTTTTTCACCAACCGGGTAACGAATTGAGTCTTCAAATCGGCAATGGCTGGGCAATTCACCGACAAACTGGATTAAAGGTTATCAACGATTTCCGAATGCTAGATATGCAGTTTGGGGGTCAGGGAGCACCTTTGGTACCTGTTGGTGACCAGCTTTTATTTCCAGATCAAGATTTCTGCATCAACCTTGGAGGAATTGCAAATATCAGTATGGATCATCAATCCCAGCGAATCGCCTTTGACACTTGTCCGTTTAATCTCTTATTGAATGAGCAGGCGAGAAAACTAGGTAAAAATTATGATGATCAGGGAAAATGGGCAAGTGAAGGGAGTTATGACGAATCACTTCTCAATATGTTAAACGACCTGCCTTTCTATAGAAACACAGCTGCCAAATCATTAGCAAGAGAAGATTTGGAAGTCGATTTTAATCCACTTATCAGAAACTCAGGTCTTGATCCAAAATCGATTTTAGCAACTCTGGTCCGCCATTATGCCTTTCAAATCGGAAAAGTCATTCGGTTTTATTCGACCTCCCAAAACCCAAAAGTATTACTCACGGGTGGTGGCGCTTATCATACTTTTTTTATCCAAAAACTTACTCGTGAACTGGAGGGAAAGATTTGGCTTTATCCCGCCGATAGCCAAATTATTGAGTTTAAAGAAGCCCTAATTTTTGGATTTCTGGGGGTGCTTCGATTAGCGGGTGAAAACAATTGTCTTCGCACAGTCACAGGTGCGAGTCAAGATTCTTCCGGAGGTATGATTTTTGGCTGAATCACCAATCGTCCAACACTGACTAGATAGGACTTTTAATTTTTCTATTTTTGTAAGCTCATATAAACCCAAATAAGTATGCAAGAATTATTGAAAAAGTTTGAAAATAAAAAACCTGAGATCGTATTCGAGTGGAGCGACAGCGAATCCGAAGCGGAAGGTTGGATAGTCATTAACTCACTTCGGGGAGGAGCAGCTGGTGGTGGTACTCGAATGAGAAAGGGGCTGGACAAACGAGAAGTTGAATCTTTAGCCAAAACCATGGAAGTTAAATTCACCGTTTCGGGTCCTGCAATTGGAGGTGCAAAGTCAGGAATCAACTTTGATCCAAATGACCCGCGAAAAGCAGGTGTATTGGAAAGATGGTATAGAGCCGTCATGCCTTTACTGAAAAACTACTACGGTACAGGAGGGGATATGAATGTGGATGAAATCCATGAGGTAATTCCAATAACAGAATCCTTTGGACTCTGGCACCCACAAGAAGGAATTGTAAACGGACATTTTCATGCGACAGAACCTGAGAAAATTCGAAAAATAGGCCAGTTGAGACAGGGAGTTTCTAAAGTTTTGGAAGACCCAAATTTCACTCCAAATGGCGAAAAACGCTATACAGTAGCCGATATGATTACTGGATATGGGGTATCAGAAGCAGTGAAACATTATTATCATCTATGGGGTGGGGAGCTCAAAGGCAAGCGCGCCATTATCCAAGGTTGGGGAAATGTAGGCGCAGCAGCGGCATGCTTCCTGGCAGTTGAAGGAGTAAAGATTGTAGGAATCATTGATCGGGAAGGCGGCCTTATCAAAGAAGAAGGTTATACTTTAGATGAAATCAGAGAATTATTTCTAACTCGTGTAGGCAATAAATTAGTTGCACCTGACTTGGTTTCGTTCGATGAATTAAATGAAAGAATTTGGGATCTGTCAAGTGAAATTTTCATTCCGGCAGCAGCATCAAGGTTAATTAAACAAAAACAAGCTGAGCGAATGGTTACCGCTGGACTAGAGGTGATCTCATGCGGAGCTAATGTACCATTTGCTGATTCAGAAATCTTCTTTGGACCTATTGGGGCATGGACCGACGATCGCATAGCTTTGATTCCGGATTTTATCGCCAATTGCGGTATGGCAAGAGTTTTTGCATACCTCATGACAGATAATGCAGAAGTAACCGACCAAGCCATTTTCGATGATGTCAGCCAAACCATTAAAACGGCGTTGGAAAAGATATTTGTAGAAAACCCCGGAAAAACTAAACTGGCTGAAAGCTCATTTAAAATAGCTTTGGCACAACTCGTGTAATTTTGGGCTCGTTTTTAGACCCGCAGGCATTAATTTATACTAAATTAGTGTGGGTAGAGTAATGAGTACTGTGCAGTTTCACCCAAAATCAGTAGTTTAGCAAACAATCTTCAGTAGCGATACCCAAATATTATTTCTTAAATCAACCTTATAGGTTACCCAGCAGATCTTATTCAATAAATGAAGAATTTTATTTTAGGTTTTTCCTTGTTTTTCGGAATTTTACTCTTTGAATGTTTCCAAGTGCAGGCTGCATTGGCACAGCCTGCTGAAACAAAAGTTTCGTATACTACAGTATCTGATCTCCCAGATCAGGATTCTTCTATAACGGTACTTGAGGAAGAGGAAATAGCGAACGAATCAGAACATGTAGCGCCTGTTTGGCTAGTAATTCCTTTTGTTGTGTTACTGTTGATGATTGCAACGGGACCACTGTTTTACGAACATTTCTGGCATAAAAATTATCCGAAAATAGCTGTCGGACTTGCGGTACTTGTCGTCTTTTATTACCTCTTCATACTAGGTAATGTTCACAGTCCCGTCCATGCGATGGCTGAGTACATCCAATTTATTGCGCTTTTGGCCTCACTTTATATCGCCTCAGGAGGGATTTTAATTGAAATAGATAAAAAAGCAACTCCACTAGCCAATGTGACGCTGCTGTTAATTGGTGCATTGATCTCTAATCTGATCGGTACGACGGGTGCATCTATGTTATTGATCCGACCTTTTATCCGGTTAAACAAAGGTAATATTCAACCCTACCATATCATCTTTTTCATCTTTATGGTGAGTAATGTCGGCGGTTCTTTGACTCCAATAGGAGATCCACCGCTATTTTTAGGATTCCTGAAAGGCATCCCATTCTTCTGGACCTTAGAGCATAATTGGCCTGCTTGGGTTTTTGCTCTCATCCTTTTGGCAATCGTGTTTTATCTGATTGACAGAAAATTGGGAAGATCAACGGAGGATTTTGAGCAGGAGGAGATTTCTTATACCAACAAGTTTACCCTTATTGGAGTCCGCAATTTCGGTTGGCTATTTATCATCATTTGCTCTGTATTTTTAGATCCGAATGTCATCGAAGGGGTACCGGCTATCCATTATGAGGGACAGAAATTCTCCTACATCAGAGAACTCATTATGCTTTCAGTAGGATTTCTTTCTTACCGACTCGCAGATCAACGAGCTATAAAAGGAAATGAGTTTAATTTTGAGCCAATTCGAGAGGTAGCGTTTATCTTTATTGGAATCTTTGGGACGATGATGCCAGCTTTAGAATTAGTGGGAATTTTTGCAAAATCCCCAGAAGGCGCAGCACTAATTACACACAATACGTTGTTTTGGGGAACGGGTATTTTATCAGGATTCTTGGATAACGCCCCGACCTACCTCAATTTCTTGGCTGCGGCCATGGCATCTGAAGGAGCTTCAATCAATAACATCGCAGAAGTCCGAAAATTTGCCGCTGACGGCTATCCGGATTCAGGGTTCCAATTAATGGCCATTGCTATTGCCTCTGTATTCTTTGGGGCAATGACTTATATTGGTAATGGGCCAAACTTTATGGTGAAATCTATAGCCGAACAAAGCGGAATTAAAATGCCTTCCTTCTTCGGATATATCATTCGATTTTCCCTCCCTGTCTTATTACCAATCTTATTCTTAGTTTGGTTGATTTTCTTTGCTTTTGATTAAACACTCAATTCAGAATACCTAAAGTAATTCGCCAAATGGTCATTCACTAAGTGAGCCTGAGACTTGAATATGGGTATAGCGTATAGTGCTTACCAGAAATTTAAATCCCCGCCTTTTCATGTCTATAGCCAATCGATCGGACTCTGAATGATTGCAGGAAAGTTTTCCATAACATTGAGCGAATTGTGAATTGGTTTCCCGCCAACAAAGCCCCGGATAGAATTGGAAAATGAATGGCATTCTTTTGAACTTTCATAAACCAATTTGCGCTGTTAATTATCCAGTTGATTTTCAGATAATTTCTGATGATGTTCGTATATTCAAACAATTCCTTGACCTAGCTGTCAGGAAATTCTGAGATAATCTAATAATCAAAATTCGTAAAAGCGTCCCGATACCCCTCTCGCTTTCTCAACTCAGTCCTGCCTGAACGCTTTCCAAAGTCAAAAACTCAAAATACGTCAGATCCATCAACCACCGGTACGCCCCCACTCGGTATCGTGGTAGTAAGGTATTCAGCGAAACCGAGACGCCACGAACAACAGATTTTAGTGTCTTCCGGACTACATCTTAATCTCATAGTGTAAATCTTAAATAAAAGTAAGAGATAATTTGAATGCTGAGAGGGAGCGACTTAATATTTGAATCGAAATTACAAAAACCAATGATTGCAACTTCTATATTAGAAATCAGTGCCAAAGCTTACCGACAAAACATCAAGTATATCCGATCAGAAATAGGTCTTAAACCAGTTATTTCGGCTGTGGTTAAAGGGAATGCTTATGGCCATGGAATTTCTCAGATGGTTGAAATTGCAGAAAAAGCCGGTGTTAGGCATTTCACCACATTCAGCTCCGATGAAGCTCTGGAGGTCAATCAATATTCTAAAAAAGGATCAGAAATCATGATCTTGGGAATGTTGTATGTTGAAGAATTGGAGGAGCTGATCCGAAAGGGAATTAGCTTTTATGTATTTGACTTTGAGCGATTGGAGGCGGCCATTGCTGTTTCAAAAGCAATTAAAATCCCTGCAAAGATACATATTGAGGTAGAGACAGGTTTTCACCGAACTGGTTTTGATTGGACATACCGAGAGAAGTTGGCCTTAAAACTGTTAGAAAATTCTGGCTTTATTACACTGGAGGGACTTTGTACTCATTTTGCTGGAGCCGAGAGTGTGAGCAATTTCGTTCGGGTGAAAAAACAGATTACTTCTTACCATGAGTTTAAAGATTTCTTTTTGGCGCATGGTTTAGCTTTTAATAAATTTCATACCGCCTGTTCTGCAGCTATGCTTATTTTTCCAGAAACGATTATGGATATGGTGAGGGTTGGCATAGCAGGATACGGATTTTGGCCCACCAAGGAGACCTATTTTGCTAAGCTCAAAGACCTCCCAAAAAATAATAAAGATCCACTAAAGCGACTGATTACGTGGAAGACCACCGTAATGAGTCTCAAGGATGTGAAGATGGGAGAGTTTGTAGGTTATGGCAATAGCTATATGGCTCTGACCGATATCAAAATGGCAATCATACCAATTGGTTATGGTCATGGGTTTAGCCGTCTCTTGAGTAATCAAGGGCAAGTATTAATCCAGGGGCAATATTGCCAAGTCATCGGTACAGTAACTATGAATTCAATAGCGGTGAATATTACTAAAGTGAAAAACGTAAAAAGCGGTGACGAAGTGATTATAATCGGAAAACAAGGTAGAAAAGAAATCACAGTGGCCTCCTTTTCAGAGTCTACCCAACAGGTTAATTATGAGCTGCTGACCAGATTACCAAAGGATATCCCAAGGAAAATAATCCCCTAATAGAAAGTGATCGGTTTGTTTTTGAATACAGTGACTTTCAGTTCCAAGTGAAACTTGATTACCTTGAAGCGTACCATTGTTTCTACGTCCTGACCGATCTGAACCAGTTCATTCACTCCATTGTGGGGCCGCACCCAGACATCTTACTGCTCGATGATCAGAGGTGCGTTCAACTCTTCAGTCAGATAATTTCCTGTGACTCCCTTGATTTTCACCCCACGCTAATAAATTGCCTAGTAATGCTTAACTCCTGCAGATGCTGGCAAAAAGTAGTGGTGAATAGTAATGCATCGGTTAGCAAAAACCCGAATGAATTCCGGAGAAATAATCTAGACGTATCGAGCCAAGACCACTAAATCAACAGAATGAAATTTCATTAAGGCCAGTTGCACTGCCCCAAGACTCGTTTGTCTAGACTGTCACAGGAATATATAAAAAGGGGATTCAGAATAGATTCACGATAGATTTTCTAGCAAGATGATTGGAGACTTTCAATGGAAAAT
>Ga0335398_10000416_pt1 | contig 74214 bp, 74 predicted proteins | sample BON03_FD_205742 | JGI IMG/M metagenome (GOLD analysis project Ga0335398, IMG submission 205742) | Freshwater microbial communities from Lake Bonney liftoff mats and glacier meltwater in Antarctica - BON-03 (spades assembly) (version 2) | ecosystem: Environmental > Aquatic > Freshwater > Ice >... | reverse complement strand
AAACAGTAGAATTGTATAAAGAGGCTATTTGCGTGGCTATTTGCGCATCTGTCCAATTGGCTCTTAAATATATTATTTCATTGGCTGTACCCGGAGACGGCATAGGCCCACCTGCCATTTGATACATCGTAGTAATCTTGCCTGGATCATCATTCACACTCAATGAGGTTAATATCACATTGGTAGGATCTACCGCTAACAATACCTCAAATACAGAAACTGGATTGCTATTTGCCAGTGCCAAATTTACCGATGTTCGTCTATTGGTAACCCATATATTTAATAAATTGTCTTGTTCTATGGTCGTCATATTGGCACAAAAATTACTCAAAATTATCTTAGCCGTAGCAGCAAAAAAAAACAAAACCATGGATGATTTAACCTATCATTATCTTACAGGTACCAATCAATTGACTTATGTGGATGATGCCATAGGCGATGGGGTGAACGGAAATGACATAGACGATCAAGCAAGTGGTAATTATGAGTATGATGCTATTGGTAATTCTAATGCGGTCAGGTTTTCCTCCCGAACTCAACCTTCGGGACTGACCGCGCAATACGGACAATATATTTTTAACACTACGCGCATTTGGTCCCGATGAAGAAAATCGGGAGAAAATCCCGACTGAAATGAATAAATACTATCTTTGAAGCATTGCATGCCTAAACCCAATTCAATTACCATCAACAATACATTTACAGATGAACTGCCTGCGGATGATAATTTGATTAACAGTCCAAGGCAAGTTGAGGAGGCTAGCTTTTCTTATGTAGAACCCTATAAACCCTCAAAGCCTGAAATTATTCATATTTCTGCTGCTATGTTACAAGCCTTGGGTTTATCATCATTAGCAGACATAGATTTTTTGAATTATTTTTCTGGCAAAAGTATTTTACCTGACACCAAGCCGTATGCTATGTGCTATGGTGGACATCAATTTGGACATTGGGCTGGACAGTTAGGAGACGGCAGGGCCATCAACTTGGCAGAAATTGAGCATCAAAATCAACGATGGGCATTGCAGTTAAAAGGAGCGGGGCCAACACCTTACTCTAGAAATGGCGATGGCTTTGCGGTATTGCGCTCTTCTATCAGAGAGTATTTATGCTCAGAAGCGATGCATTACTTGAATGTGCCAACAGCCAGGGCATTAAGCCTTGTGTTAACTGGGGATGAAGTAATGAGGGATATGCTGTACAATGGTAATGCAGCCATGGAAAAAGGGGCCATCGTTTGTCGGGTGGCACCTACATTTATAAGATTTGGAAGTTTTGAAATTTTTGCGGCAAGACAAGATATTCCTAGCTTACAAAGGCTATTAGATTATACCATCAAACATTTTTACCCTCATTTGGGTGAACCCTCTGAAAAAACTTATTTGGCTTTTTTCAAAGAAGTTTGTGAAAGAACCAATACCCTCATCATCCATTGGCAAAGAGTGGGCTTTGTGCATGGTGTCATGAATACTGACAACATGTCCATTATTGGGCAAACTATTGATTATGGGCCTTATGGATGGTTAGAAAACTTTGACCCCACTTGGACACCCAATACCACAGATGCACAACAAAAACGATATTGTTTTGGCAATCAACCGCAAGTAGCTTTGTGGAATTTAACGCAATTGGCGAACGCACTCTATCCTTTAATGCCACAAAAGGAGAAACTTTCAGCTATTCTCAATGCTTACAAAATGGATTATGAGCAGGGATATTTGGCAATGATGCTTTCTAAAATTGGTTTGCAAACTGCCGATAAAAATGACCAGCAATTGATGGATGATTTAGAAAATTTGATGGGTTTAACGGAAATGGATTACACTTTGTTTTTCAGGAATTTATCCAACTTTAATCCAGATGATGTTAATAGGCATTTGTATATTATTGAAGGCGATAGCTACTTGAATAGCCAACAATTTTCAATTTATGGACCACAATGGACCGATTGGCTTACTCATTATGCTGAACGTCTGAACAGGGAGGGTATAGATGACGCGAACAGAAAGTCAGCCATGAATGCCATCAATCCCAAATATGTTTTGCGCAATTACATGGCTCAATTAGCCATAGACGATGCCAACAATGGCAGTTATGATTTAATAGAAGAACTTTTTGAACTGTTGAAAAATCCTTATGATGAGCAAGCTCATCAACAAAAATGGTTTGCCAAAAGACCAGATTGGGCTAAAAATAAGGTTGGATGCTCTATGTTAAGTTGTAGTTCTTAATATTCTTAACCCTTACAATATTGCTTCAAACAAAAAAAATGCCTTTATCCCCCTTTCTAGTATGAATAGATTTAGGATAAAGGCAATTTTTTTCCTAGTTGTGCTTTAATTTAGAAGTTTTACTTTTCTATGTCAGCATCAACTCCACCGGTAACATTACCGTCTTTATCTTTACCAATGCGAACATTGATTTTAGATTTAGGATCTTCTACAGGAGCAGCTTCTGGCTCTGCTGCAGGAGGAGGATTAATAATAGTAGTGTTTGTGGTAGGCTCTTGGGTAGCTTCTTCAGCTGCAGGGGTGCTATTACATGCACTCACCATAACACCTAATGTACTTACAATAATGATTTTTTGAATTAATTTCATAAGTTTCTTTTAGCAATTATCATGCCATAAATTGGGATTTTATTTACTATAGCTCAATTTTTTAGGAAATATTTTCATGAATGTAGCATTAGTTGCCAAAATTGTTGGATTTTTCACAATACCGAGCTAATTTTTTAAGTTTAAATGTTCCTTGCTTCAGGTTTGGAAAACCTGACACCATGGAGTTATATATATTTTCATGCAAAAATTACTAACAAAAAAACACGTTGTAGGTATTAAATTTTTATTCGTATTTAATTGATATTCATTTTCTTAATTTAAATTATTTCCTACTATAAACGTCATAATTGTAAATATGGCAAAAAAAGTGTTGTAAAAGTCATATGAATTTAAAAAGATGATTACTTTTGCGCCAAAATTTATCCATATTTCACTAACAATGGGCAACACAATTAAAATTAAAAAAGGTCTAGACATACCATTACTTGGAGAAGCGTCTGGATACCTTGCCAACTTGTCTTCTCCCACTACTTTCGCCATCAAACCATGTGATATCAATGGTTTAATTCCTAAACTGGAGGTTGCGGTAGGCGATGAAGTCTTAGCAGGAACTCCATTATTTCATGATAAAAAGAATGCCTCCATTAAATTTACATCGCCCGTTAGTGGGGAGGTTGTAGCCATTAATAGAGGTGCAAAACGTGTAATTAAAGAAGTGGTCGTTTTGGCAGATAAAGCCAATAAATATCATCAATTTGATCAAGGCAATCCAGCTCAACTGGGTTACGAGGCTGTTAAAAACACAATGTTGGCCTCTGGGGCTTGGACCTTGTTAAGACAAAGACCCTTTAATATTATTGCCAATCCAGATTTAAAGCCAAAAGCAATTTTTATATCTGGATTTAACTCTGCTCCTTTAAGTGCAGACGTAAACGTGATTTTACAAAATGAAGCAGCTGATTTTCAGATGGGTGTTGATGCATTAGCCCAACTAACAGATGGAAAAGTTTATTTAGGTCTGCCTTCGGATAAACCGCTTTGTGATGCTTTGAGCCAAGTACACAATGTAGAAAAGAAATATTTTAATGGACCGCACCCTGCTGGAAATGTTGGTGTTCAAATTCATTTTATATCGCCCATTAATAAAGGGGAAACTGTTTATACTATTGCACCTCAGGATGTTGTGGTTTTAGGTCGATTGTTTTCAAAAGGAGTTTATGACACTAGCAAAATTGTTGCTATGGTTGGCAGTGGTTTTAAAAACAACAGTTATGTCAAGACTTTTTCAGGCGCAAATCTTGAAACCTTCGTAAATGCATTGGCTATGAATGATAATTTACGTTTTGTATCGGGCAATATTTTGTGCGGTACCAAAGTTTTGCCTAAAGGATATTTGGGTTATTTTGATAATGCTTTGACAGCCTTACCAGAAGGAGATGATTCAGAGTTTTTGGGTTGGTTAATCCCCACTTATGAAAGACCAAGTGCAAGCAGAACATTTGTTTGGCTTTCAAGAATATTTGCCAAGGGAAAAGCAGAAGGATTTGAAGTAAACACCAATATGCATGGAGAAGAACGTGCGTATGTTGTTTCAGATGAATATGAAAAGGTAATGCCTATGGATATATTGCCGAATTTTTTAATAAAAGCAGTGTTAGCAAACGACATTGATGCCATGGAAAATTTGGGAATTTATGAAGTAGTGGAAGAAGATATGGCATTGTGTGAATTTGTTTGTACTTCTAAGATTAAGGTGCAAAAAATATTAAGAGAAGGATTAAATTACGTAGAACAAGAAGCATAAAATGAAAGCGATAAAAGATTTAATAGAACGCATAAAACCCACGTTTGAGGAAGGTGGAAGTTTGCACATGCTGCATTCTACTTTTGATTCTTTTGCCACCCTTTTATTTGTTCCAGGGCACACAACCCCAAACAGAGGAGCACATATAAGAGATGGTATTGATTTAAAAAGAACCATGATTACAGTGATCCTTGCCATGGTTCCTGTACTTATTTGGGGTATTTTCAATGTTGGTTATCAGCATTTTTTAGCTTTGGGACAGGCACCAGAATTTTTTAGCATGGATAATTTAATGTATGGTTTGCAAATTTCTTTGCCCATGATTGCCGTTTCATACACGGTAGGACTGGGCGTAGAGTTTGCATTTGCACAAATTAGAAAACATCCTGTAAATGAAGGGTTTTTGGTAACAGGAATGTTAATACCACTTTGTTTACCACCGCACGTTCCATTGTGGATGGTTGCTTTGGCAACAGTTTTTGCTGTAATTGTTGGTAAAGAAGTTTTTGGTGGTACAGGGATGAATTTGTTAAATCCTGCTTTGACAGCAAGGGTATTTTTGTTCTTTTCTTTTCCTACCTATATGTCTGGTGATAATGTTTGGATAGCTGGTCAGCCAGATGGTTTTAGTGGAGCTACTTCTTTAAGTAAAATTGCCGCTGCAGATGTGATGCCTGCATCTGGAAACTGGACTAGCACTTTTGGTTGGAGCGCTAAAGACATGTTTTTAGGTTTTGAACCAGGCTCATTAGGAGAAACCAGTGTATTGATGTGTTTAATTGGTGGCGTTATTTTATTTGCAACGGGTATTGGAAGTTGGAGAATAATGGTTGCTACTTTTGCCGGTGGTATTATTGGCGGTTTAATTTTAAATGCACTCACCTTAATGGGAATTGGTGCTGATAATGTTTTCATGCATATTCCTCCATATTATCATTTGTTAATGGGTGGTTTTGCATTTGGCGCTGTTTACATGGCAACAGATCCCGTATCTGCTGCTCAAACTAGAAATGGAAAATGGATTTATGGATTGTTGATAGGTATTATTTGTGTAGTCATTAGGGTATTTAATGGAGCCTACCCTGAAGGAATGATGTTAGCAATTTTGATTATGAATGTTTCAGCTCCATTAATCGATTATTATCAAGTTCAAGGAAATATAAAAAGGAGGTTAGCCCGTGCGTAATAAAAGTAGTTATATCATAATTTATACTGTAATACTTTGTGTAGTATCAGCAGTAATACTAGGTTCAGTCAAACAAGTATTATCTCAAAAACAAGATGATAACATTGCCTTGGACAATAAAAAGAAAATACTTCAAACCATTATGACCGTTGATGAAACAACTGATATCAACACCATTTATGCGGCAAGGGTAACAGAATTTGTAATTGACAGCAAAGGGCAAACGTTTGAAGGTGTAAAGTTAAAAGATGTACGCGTTTCAAAAGAGCGTAAATTGCCTGTTGACGAGCGCAAATTACCTTTGTATATGATAAAGTCAATAAAGGATTCTGCAAAAATTGAATTTTATGTTTTCCCTACAAGTGGTAGTGGATTATGGGATGCAATCTCTAGTTATATCGCCATAAAAGGTGATGGAAAAACTATAAAAGGAGTTGCTTTTGACCACGTGGGAGAAACACCAGGATTGGGTGCTAGGATAAAATCTGACCCTTTAATTGCGCCAAGATATGCAGACAAAGAACTTTATAGCGATGATTTTGAACCTACTGCTGTTTATATGGTAAAAGGGGAAGGTTATAGTTTTCCAAATGACCCTCATAAAGTAGATGGAATGAGTGGTGCAACATTAACCGCAAATGGTGTCAATGCCATGCTAAAAGAATATGCAGTGGCCTATCAAAACTTTTTTAAATCTTTAAATAAATAATCACGATGAGTACAGAAACTTTAATCAAAGTTAAGAAAGAAAGCGAACCGCTTTTTTCTAAAAAAAATAGAAAATTACTGATTGACCCCATTGATTCTGACAATCCTATCACCGTGCAGGTTTTGGGTATATGTTCTGCCTTGGCTGTTACGGTTCAAACTGTTCCTGCCATTGTAATGTCTGTGGGAGTAATTTTTGTATGTGCTTTTTCTAATTTGCTTATCTCTATGTTAAGAAATACCATTCCGCCACGTATCAGAATTATAGTTCAGTTGGTGGTGGTTTCTTTATTTGTGCAAATGGTTTCAGAGGTTTTAAAAGCATACAGTTATGATGTTTATTTACAATTGTCTGTTTTTATTGGTTTGATTATTACCAATTGTATTATCATGGGGAGGCTTGAAGCATTTGCGTTGGCAAACAAACCTTGGCCCTCATTTTTAGATGGTATTGGTAACGGGCTGGGTTATGGCGCTATTTTGGTGGCGGTAGCATTTGTTAGAGAGCTTTTTGGAATGGGTACTATGATGAAAGGAACACTTTTGGAATGGCATGTTTTTGAATCAATGGGGTTAAAGTTTCAATCTATTGGAATTATGGCAATGCCCGCTGGTGCTTGTATTATATTAGGATTGCTTATTTGGGCGCAAAGGGCTAGAAACGGCTATAGCGAAGCCAATTAATTGAACATTTAAAAAGAGAAAAAAAGAAAAAATGGAAAATTTACTAAGTTTAGGAGTTCGCTCCATATTTATAGACAACATGATTTTTGCCTATTTCCTAGGTATGTGCTCATTTTTGGCAGTGTCGAAATCTGTTAAAACTGCCATAGGTTTGGGTTTAGCGGTTATCTTTGTTTTGGCTTTAACCATCCCTATCAATTATTTGGTGTATGAAAACTTTTTGAAAGAAGGTGCTTTAACTTGGATAAGTGCAGACTTTGCATCAGTTGATTTAACTTTTATTCAGTTAATGGTTTTTATAGCGGTAATTGCTGCATTTGTGCAATTGACAGAAATGGCCGTTGAAAAAATATCTCCTGCCCTTTATGCATCTTTAGGAATATTTTTACCCTTAATAGCGGTAAACTGTTCTATTTTAGGGGGTGCTTTATTTATGGTTCAAAGAGAATTTGGTACGCTAGCCGAGGCTTCTGTATTTGCAGTGGGTTCAGGTATTGGCTGGTTCTTGGCTGTGGTGCTTTTTGCAGCAATCAGAGAGAAATTGAAATATTCAAATGTGCCAAAACCTTTGAGAGGACTAGGCTTGGCATTTATAATTGTAGGGCTTATGTCTTTTGCGTTTCAGACTTTCTTAGGTATAGCAATGTAATTTTTTAGATTAGAAAAAAAATGATTTTATTAAAAATAGATCCAACCATCCTTTTATTAAGTGCTGTAGTTTTTACAGTGGTAATTTTGTTTCTTGTTTTCATGTTGCAATTTGCAGCATTTAAATTGGTGCAGCAAGGAGATGTAAATATTGAGATTAATGGTGAAAAAACCATTACGGTTGCAGCCGGAGGTACTTTACTTACTGTGCTTTCTCAAGAGAATTTGTTTTTGCCATCTGCCTGTGGTGGTGGTGGAACATGCGCCATGTGCAAATGCCAGATTTTTGAAGGTGGTGGTGAACTTTTGCCCACAGAAACAGGACATATCAATAAAAGAGAAGCCAAGCAACACTATCGGCTTTCATGCCAAGTGAAAGTAAAAAATGACATGAAAATTCATATCCCCGAAGAGGTTTTTGGTATCAAGAAATGGGAATGTGAAGTGGTTTCAAATTACAATGTAGCTTCTTTTATCAAAGAGTTTGTGGTTAAATTGCCAGAAGGAGAACATATGGACTTTGAAGCTGGTGGATATATTCAGATAGATGTGCCTAAATATGAGGTTGACTTTAAAAATATGGACATTACGTCACATCCTACCATGGGAAAACCTGCGGATGAATTTAAGGCAGAGTGGGATAAATTTAAGTTGTGGGATTTGAAAATGAAAAATCCTGAAATGATTTTTAGGGCTTATTCCATGGCAAACCATCCTGCTGAGGGAAATATCATCATGCTTAACATTCGTATTGCTACCCCACCTTGGGATAGGGCCAACAACCGTTGGATGGATGTTAACCCAGGTATATGTTCTAGTTTTGTTTTTGACCAAAAGCCAGGCATGAAAGTAACTATTTCTGGTCCTTATGGTGAGTTTTTTATTAAACCTACCAAAGCGGAAATGGTTTATGTTGGTGGAGGTGCAGGTATGGCTCCTTTGCGCTCACATATCTTCCATTTGTTTCATACTTTAAAAACAACTGACCGTAAAGTAAGTTATTGGTATGGTGGACGTTCTAAAAGAGAGTTGTTCTATATTGATGATTTTAGAAAAATAGAAGCAGAGTTCCCTAATTTTAAATTTCATATTGTGCTTTCTGAGCCAATGGAAGAAGATCATTGGAAAGCAAAAAAATCTTTAGATGATGAGGGTGATGGGTTCAAAGGTTTTGTTCACCAAGCATTGATAGATAATTATTTGGATAAGCATGAGGCTCCAGAGGATATTGAGTTCTATTTCTGTGGACCACCAATGATGAATGCTGCAGTAATCAAAATGGTAGATGATTTTGGTGTACCACCAGAGAATGTTGCCTTTGATGATTTTGGAGGGTAGAAGCTTTTAACCCTTCCGAGGGTAAAAAACCCTCGAAGGGTTATTCTAGCAAAACTACCTCCTCAAAACATTTTTCTCGTGAAATTATTTTGCAGCTAGAGCTAGTCTCTGGACTTGTGCTGTTTGTAACTTAAAACAAATCTCAGACTTGCGCCAGTCCAAGGCACAGTTTTTAATCACTTAGTCTCAATTATATTTATCTCTTTTCTCAATAGTGTCCGTTGAATATGTCCAGAGTATTTATCAATATCTAATTTAGTTACTTTTCGTTGGTCAATAAACGTTGTATCCTTGGTTGAAATGTCGTTATAATGTCCTTCAAATTTGGTCAACTCAAATGAATGATTACTTAATTTTTTACAGTAAACATGCCATAAATCCTCAGCGTCACCGCCAATTGAATAAAGTATGAAACTAGATATTGGATTTAGTTGTGGTTTGTGAAAATTAAACACATGAAGTGCTTGTTTATAGTCGTAATTATCTACGAAAACTACTGATAAAACATTCTCATTCTTTTCAACTCTCCGAGGGGTTCTTTAACCCTCAGAGAGTTAAAGTTAGCAAACCCTATTTCCTCAAAATCTTTACCTCATAAGTACTCCCATCTTTATTACGCAAACCAGTATCGCGTATCCACGGATTGAGGTATTTGAGATCTTTATAAGTAATATTTTTCTCTTTGGCAAAGTCAATCCAACTGCTGATGCGATTGTTCACCGAAACTGTAGTAAAAGCAGGCATGGTATATTTTTCTTGAGGCAAGATATAAAAACCATAACGCTCTGGGTTCTCAAATATTGACTTAACAGCCAAGATCCTAAAAACGTAACGTTGGGTTTCTTCATACAACAATAAGTCATAGTAGGTTTGTTCAGCTTGATTGCTAATGCGATTACTCAACCCCGCCTGACCCATGTTATAACTGGCAGCAGCCAAGGTCCATGTTCCAAACCTGGTATGGGCTTCATTCAAATATTTACAAGCCGCGAGCGTAGATTTTTCTAAATGGTAGCGTTCATCAATTTCATTGTTTACCTCAAGACCATAACCTTTGGCAGTGCCTGCTAGAAATTGCCAAAAACCTGCTGCACCTGATGGTGAAACCACATTGGATAAATTGCTTTCAATCACGGATAAGTACTTAAAATCATTGGGTATTCCCTCCTTTTTTAGGATAGGTTCAATGGTGCTAAAATATTTTTGCGCTCTTTTTAGATTGATGATTGTTTGAGAATGAAAGTAGGTGTTAGAAACCAATTCTCTATCCATACGCTCATATACCTCTGGGTCGCTCATCGGAACAGCCTCTCCAGCAAAGCTTAAATTATCTGAAAGATAAGGGGCCGTAACCAAATAAGGCCCTGCAATAGGCTTGATTGAGGTATTGCTAATGTTGACGAATAATGCTAAAACACAAATTATAGCGAAACTGAGCATCAAGGTGTTTTTGTATAATTTCATGTAGTTTACAAAGAATATAACAAGGGGTTTAATGGATTGTTTTGATTTAGTGATTGTATTTCTGCTTGCGGATGAAAGCATTAATTAATCCAAATATGATAACTAGACCCAAGGGAACCGCAATATTGAGGATTTGCCATTTCTTTTTACTGGCTTTCACCTTGTTTTTGTCTAATAAGCGCAATTCATATTCTTTGTTTCTAATCTCAATCAAACCAGCATCATCACACAAGTAATCAACACAATTGACAATAAATTTTTTATTGGCAAAATTTCTTTTTGTAGCCATGTCAAAGCCCAAAGGAAAATAGCCATTGCCATCTGCTTTTATCTGATTCTTAACGATATCTCCATCTGCAATCACAATCATGCTGTTGTTTTTAACTTCATCTTTAAAACCAACTTGCGTAAAGCTTTCGGTGTTTCTACCTTTAAAAACGGACTGAAACTGCCCAGTGCTTAGTACCCCACACACTTGCTGTCCTTTATTAAAACTCTTTAAAAAAGAGGGATTGTTATTTTGCATTACAATACCCAAATCCAACATCAAGGGGCTATTGCTTACTCTGGATTTATCACTGCTCAATAGGATAGGCGTATGCACAACATTGTCTCGCACAATGGGTTTAAGTGTACTTACAAATCTGCCCCAAATACCTTCCATATTTTTTGAAATGGGGTTGTTGCCATTGTCTGTAAAGATCGGATAGTAGGTCCATGCAAAATTTCTAAACAAACCGTTTTTTGCTTGAAAAACTATGTCATTACAACGGGAGTCCATCAAAATATCATTGTTGAGTCTAATGCCATAAATGTAAAGCATGTTTGGCAATTCTCCTAAATCATAAGGGGTACTCAACATCCTTTCATAAAGCGCTAAGGTATCATATTCAGCAAAAACAGGGTCAATTAGAAACAATACCTTTCCACCTTGCATGATATATTGGTCTAAAAGAAATATCTCTGCTTTGCTAAAGGGTTGTGTGGGTTTTGCCATTATCAAACCCTTAAATGATTTTAAATGCTGCAACAATGCAGGAAAAATTTCAGTTTCAGGGTCGTCAGATTTTTCAATTTTATCTTGAACCGGAAGAAGCGTTGCTGCAAGATTCAAATTAAAGGTTACATCACTTACATTATAAAAACCTTTTAGCTCATTGCGAATGTCAAATGTAGCTTGTTCATCCAGCTCACCATGTCCACGTAAAAAGCCTATCTTTTTATTTTGTCCTATGGTACTAGCTTTTCGCACAATATTGGCCAACTCATATTCTAAATTTTCAATAGAGTTGTTAATGGCTTCTTCTTCTGCCTTGCCTAATGTTGTTGTTAAAAAATTAATAATGTACTCATTGCCTTTACCATCAATAACCTTAGCACCAGGAAAAATGCGCGTAACCTGCGTTTGGGTTTCATTTTCCTCTTGGTCATAATAGGGTATAAGCCCTTGTTTTTCGTATTGCTCAATAATATTGGATTGTTCGTCAAGACTTTTTCCTTCCAAAGGATTGGTAAAGTCATACTGCACCTTGCCACCACTTATTTCATTAAACTCGGCAAGCATATCTCTTACATTGCCTTTTAACTGCTCAAATTTTGTAGATAAATCTCCTTCTAAATAAACATTAAAAGTTAACTTGGTATCTAAATTTTTCAGGAGTGTATTGGTGGTATTGCTAAGCGTAAATTTCTTCTCTTTGGTTAAATCAAAGCGATGATAATATTGGCTTGCCAACAAATTGATCACTACCAAAGCCACCACCACAATAGCCAAATTTAAAAAGGCTTGAGTTTTAAAACTGCGTTTTTTTGTTTTAGTGCTTACCATTTCCTACTTCCAAATACCAATTTCGTTGAAAAAATAAATAAACCAATCATGCTGATAAAATAGACAATATCTCTGGTATCAACCCGGCCAAAACTAATGTTGCGATAGTGATAAGATATTCCAATCCAGTCAATGCCAAACTGTGTTCCTCTTAAAATATTGAGGTTTCTAAGCATGTCAAAAGCGGCATAAAAAAAGAAACACAAAAACATGGAGATAATAAATGCCACTATTTGATTATCTGTTAATGAAGAGCTAAAAATGCCGATGGCAACATAAATAGCTGCCAGAAAAACCAAGCCAATATAGGAGCCCATCACTGCGCCTGTGTCAATATTACCCACAGGTGAACCCAATTTGTAAACGGTATAATAATAGAAAAGCGTTGGCAGTAGCGTTATTAAAACCAAAAGAAGGCAAGCAAAATATTTGCCCAGAATTACAGCCATATCCGTTAAAGGTTTTGTTGTTATGGTTTCTAAAGTGCCCACTTTTTTCTCTTCAGAAAAAGAACGCATGGTAATGGCACTCACCAAAAAAATAAAAATCCATGGCGCAATATTGAACAGGATGTCCATATTGGCATAGCCTCCATCTAAAATATTGATATCGCCAAATACCCAACTCATTAGTCCAGTTATAAGCAGAAATACAATCATTACCACGTAGGCAATAAATAGGCTTAAAAAACTTCTGAACTCTTTTTTAAGAATTGTTAGCATCGCTTGTTAATGTTTTAAAAATGGCTTCTAAACTACTGGTACGCTGCCCAAGGGATACAATACTCAAATTGTTTTTTACAGCCAAGTCCCAAAGGGATGCTTGGATATTGGCATCTTTTTTAGCAGTAATTGAATAGGTACTTTCAGCTCCTTCTACAGCAATTAATCCTGCAATGGTTTCTATTAAGTTTTTAGCAATGTTGGCAGAAAAAACTACATCAACTATGGTGTTTTCATCGGCATTACTTTTTAACTCCGCAGTGGGTTTGTCGGCTACTATTATTCCATGATTGATGATAATGGCTCTATCGCAAATGGCTTCTACTTCGGTTAATTGATGCGTTGAAAGCATCACCGTTTTTTCCCTTCCCAAAGTTTTGATTAAACTTCTAATTTCAGCTACCTGATTTGGATCTAATCCAGAGGTTGGTTCATCCAAAATTAAAACAGAGGGGTCGTGAATTAAAGCTTGTGCTAATCCCACTCTTTGACGATAACCTTTGGACAACTGACCAATTTTTTTGCGTTGTTCCAGCCCTAAACCGGTCATCTCAATGCAGGTGGCAATTCTTTTTTGCTTGTTTTTTACTTTAAAAATATCGGCAATAAATGCCAAATATTCTTTTACATACATGTCCAAATACAATGGGTTGTGCTCTGGCAAGTAGCCAATTTCTCTTCTAACCTCAATGCTTTGAGTTAAGGTGTCAAATCCTGCTACCTGCGCCTGACCATCGGTTTGAGGCATAAAACAGGTTAATATTTTCATGGTAGTGCTTTTTCCAGCACCGTTAGGGCCTAAAAATCCTACAACCTGCCCTTTGCCAATTTCAAAAGTCAATTGGTCAATGGCTTGTTGTTTACCATAAGTTTTTGTTAAGTTTTGTACGGAAATGGACATGCGTCTTTACTAAACGCAAAAATACAAGGTTCTATGATAAATGCAAATGATTAATTTTTTAATAGATGAATATTAAAATTATATATCTTTGTGCCTAGATAAGGTCGGATTTATTGAAAAAATTAACATTATTTTATTACCGACTGAACCACCTTGTCAAAACCAGGCTTATTTACCCTTCGGGAGATTTTTGGGCTTGCCCAAAGACGTTAGACGGTTGCGATGTCCGTGGAGGTCAAATCCTACTAAAGAAGGATTTTTCTCAATGGCCGACCTTATTTTTTTTTCTTAAAAAATTACTGTTGCAGCGTAAATGTAAACAGATAGTTGCCAATAAAATTCCAAAGAGTAGTGCACAAAATGGCTAATATTTTAGCGTAATAAAATTTGATGCCTTGTTTTTTGTGCAACAGCCATAAAAAGCCATTGTTAATGAGTAATCCAAAGCCAATTACGATAGAAAATTTTAAAAACTGTTGTAAAACTTCTGGATTAGGGTCAGAAAAAGTCCAAAATTTATTGATAAAGAAGTTTGCCACTGCAGAAATAGTAAACCCCGTACTATTGGCAATATATTTGTTAATTCTAGCCTTTTCTTTGAGCAACCATGTAATGCCAAAATCAATACAAACAGCAGTTACACCGGCCATTCCAAACTTGAAAACTACAAATGTTAGTGCTTTTATGTTATCCCAATTCATGGCTGTTTTTTGGAGTTGCAATATTAAGTCACGGCAACTAAAAAATTGCTATCTTAAATGAATGGCCTCTATTATTTTTTAAAAATCATTGAAATGCCTTGATTCTATTACAGCTTTTGCAACTTAACTACCTGATCAGCACCATTTTCAAAATGAACTTTTAACAAGTAGGTCCCGTTAGGCGCACTGGAAAAATCAAGCATGTTTTCCCTAAAAACATGTTCCACATTTCTGCCCAAAACATCCATCAACTCAATGCTAGCAATATGTTCTGCCATAACCTGTACGATACCATTTTTATTAGGATTAGGATAAACAGCAATGTTTGAAGGTTGAATATTCTTTAAAGAATTAGTATGGTTGACGTTTTTGTAAACACCACCACCAAAATTTATATAAGAACCACTACCTGTTGTTTCTAATCTCGTGGGCCTAACAGTATAAGTGTATGTACCTGAATACCAATTTACAGCATCTACAAAGAATGTATCCACTACGGTACCCATATAGAAATAGTCATTTTTACTCGTATCCACTCTAAAAATCGCGTACCCACCAATATCTCCTTTTACACCATTCCAATTAAGATTAACCTTGTTATTGCTGCTGCTCACATTGAGGTTAGTAACATAAGGTAAATGACTGTTCATCAAGCTAGGGTCGCCCATTAATGCAATGGTCGTTAGGTTATAAGCGTTGTTAAAATTTCCGTTAAAGTAATTGGTTGTGTTGTTTTGGGTTGTCCTCGTTCCGTAGCCAATGTGCTTACCCATAGCCATGGTATGCACATACCATTTAGGAATACCACCCCAAAAACTGGCTAACCCGTTTTTACCAAGTGGTGCGCGCAAGAAATTATTTTGTACATCCCAGTCACCAAAAAAAGAACCGGAAAGCATCGTAAAAATATTTTTAACATCCTTGGTGGCAAAATCTGCAGTATTTCCAATGCCACTGCATGTGGAATAGCTCCCAGCCCCACACCCAAAACTCCATAAATAGGGTTCTACAATCTGTGTGCTGATATAATCCTTATTATCAAAAATACTATCAAAATTAAAAAAAGAAGAAAAATTGTGGTATCCAGAAGAAGCTAAATTTAAACTGCCAAAATTGTTGTCAATTAAAGCTCTGTTGGGATAAACAATTTGTTGGGTTCTGTACGCATGATTTCTGTTCAAATAATCCTTTACCAAAGCCGTGTCAGACAATGAGAAAGCGGGCATATTGAATAAATCTAATCGGCCAATTTCTAGTTCTAACTCAGAGGGCAATCTACTTTGGTCATATTTACCATCACCGGGATTATTTTGATTTCTTACCTGAGAGCCCGTAGTCAATGTTTCATTATCGGTCCAGGTGCCGTCTAGGTCTGCATAAAACGCATCTGTACACCACGCACCCGTATGGTCACCACTTCCTTCTACGTGTCCATCTGGTGGTGGAAAGGCTGTGGCTCCGCTATAAATTCCAGAATAAGGAACTGGAACATGCCCAATAATAAATAGGGTAGTTACAGGGTGCTTAGCTTGAGAAACAGCTGTTTTAATGCGTTCTTTCACATTCACTACACTTTCATTTCTTCCAGCATAGATTTTTGAAACCTTCCATCCTTCCATGCTTAAGTCTAAAGCCAATTGTTGCAATTCCGATTGCAGTGGTAATTGATAATTGCTGTCAATCAACAATAAAATACCTCCTTTATAGGGATTGTTTAAATAGAGGTTTCCTGCATAAGTATATCCCAATGCAGTAATTTGATTGTTTTCTACTTTTGCTATTTGGTATTCAACTGTTTTTCCTTGTGTTACTGTATTATCCACATAGCTATTGGTGCCAGAAGCAATTACAGCAATGGCATTGCCCCAAGCATCCGTTAAATTGTTGCGCCTGTACAACTGATAACTTCCTGTAAAAGTTGCTGCGGGCCAAGTCAGGGTGATGCTGTTGTTTTGTGTGCTTACATTCAGCATGACTACCTGAGTTTTAGCAACCTGTGCCTGTCCAACCAATTGATAACCGATGCAAAGTGCTGTTACCCATATAACTTTAATATATTTATTCATTGAGTTTTTATGATGTTATGGAGATGATAAAAGGCAAATGTAATTGTTTTTTTTATTTTTGAATGTCAATTTGCACTGATGTCAGCATTTTTTTGACCTGAAACCTATAAAATACTGCCTTGTCAGGTTGGAAAACCTGACATCAAAACGACTCCAAAAAATTTAAAAAGTAATCAAGTAAAGCTTCCTTCCTAGGCGGAATGGTCGAAACGCTACTGCTTTAGATTTGCCATGCTGGCGCAAGTTTTTGATTTATGCAGCCTAAATCTTCTCCATTTTAAAGGTCCTTTCCACACCATTAACAAGCGACTTAGCTTTGATGATATACAAACCATTTTGAAGGTGTTGGATATTGATAGGCATATCTGACATTTGATTGCTTTGCATTACTTTTTTGCCGTGCATATCATAAAACGTAGCCTCAACCATACCAATATCGTAGGGTATGCGCAAATACACTTGATTTTGTGCAGGATTGGGTTGTAGCATCAAACCCATGTCTATTTCTGGGTTTTTAGCACCCACATTCAAATTGCCATTGCTATCCAGTTTAAAAATATGGGCCGTAAAATACCAAGGGGTTGTTTTATCCGTTGACCAGCCACAACCATAAATACCCCCGTCATTGGCTATGCCTAGGTCTGTGATGATGGTGTTTTCAGGAACAGGTAAACTGAAGGTTTTTAAAATTTTCCCATTTCTGTCGAAAATTTTAAAATTTGTAGGGTCAATAAAATGATAACACAATAAATTTTTAGAATGCGTTTCTACTATATTATTTGCCCTATAAAAAGAATCTATAGTAATAGCTTGGTTTTCCATTAATTCTAAATTACTATCTAAAGGAACAAACGTGACAATGGATTCATTACCTTGACTAATAAATTTTCTCAAATAGGGTAAATTATTGTAAATAAAGTAACACCCATTATTAATCCCATTCATTTCATAGGTACTTAAATAAAAGTCAATATTGTCATTCACTTTCACCCTTTTTCCATTGCTGTCTAGCCCAATCAAAAAGGCTTTTTCACTGGTATTGAACTGAAAATCATTACCCTTATCACAAAACAACACATAGCCCCCTGTTTGTGGGTGGGGTAGCACATGATGGGCAAAGGTATTTTTTTCTGGGGTGCAATAGGTATCTTCATACACTGTATTGCCTTTGAAATCAATTACTTTCCACCAAGCGCAATCTTTCTTTTTTCCATTAAATGGATTTACTCCGCCCAAAGGGCTGTACAAGCCATGCAGCACAATCTGTTGATTTTGTGTATCCACATAAAAGCCCAACTGACCGTAATAGGGGTTTTTTTCGCTGTATTCAACGGTAAAAAACTCATTAATAATCCAAGTAAACTGACCCTTGTAATCTATTTTATACAGATTTATATATCTCCGCTCATAAAAAGTCATACAATATACATCCGTACCCACCCTTTGCATTTTAGTAAAACCCCAATTATTGCTAGGTATAGAATCTAAATAACCCAGAAGCTCCCCATACTGGCTAACGTGATGGGCAATACCATCCAAACCTACCCAAAAATGCCCCAAAGCATCTTGCCTTATAGCCCCTGTAGTAGCTCCTTTTATTTCTAAATTAAATCCTGGCTGGGCATGGGTGCGCCCAACCAAGATAAATAAGCATAAACTAATGCAATATGTTAATTTTTTGATAGCCAATGTCTTTGTTGGTCGGGTATTTAACAATATAAACTCCATTGGGGATGTTACGCAAATTTAAACTAAAATTTGAAGATAAGTTTTGTTGTGTCCATATTTTTTCTCCTTTTTGGTATAAATACTGCGTTGTCAGGTTGGAAAACCTGACATCAATGGAATTTGAAGATATGTCTTGGTGGGTACATATTTTTTTACAACTGGAATAAAAGGATAGAAAACTCAATCAGTTTTAGCCTAAAAATAGACTTATTTTAATCTGTCTATCATAGATTGAAGGATTTTTCCCTGTCTTAAAAATACTCATTACAACAATTTTTTAGAAAAAAATAAGAAAGCATTTGAAAATAAATTCAAAATGATTACTTTTGCACCCTTATAACAAAGATATGTACGCAATAGTAAATATTCAAGGCAGTCAGATGAAGGTTCAAAAGGACCAAAAACTTTATGTCAATAGAATGGATGCAAAGGAGGGTGATAAAGTAAAATTTGAAGAAGTTTTAATTATTGATAATGATGGAAAGATTGCAGTTGGCTTGCCAACAATAAGCAATGCATCAGTATCGGCAACGATTTTGAAGCATTTAAAAGATGATAAAGTAACAGTTTTCAAAAAGAAAAGAAGAAAAGGTTACCAAAAATCTAACGGACACAGACAATATCTTACTCAAATACAAATAGAATCAATTAAAGGATAATTCATCATGGCACACAAAAAAGGAGCGGGAAGTTCGAAAAACGGAAGAGAGTCGCACAGTAAGAGACTTGGAATTAAAATTTTTGGTGGTCAAGCTGCCATCTCTGGAAATATTATTGTTAGACAACGTGGAACAAAACACCACCCTGGCAGCAATGTAGGCATTGGTAAAGACCATACCCTATTTGCATTGACGGATGGGTTGGTTCAGTTTAAAAAAAGAAAAAATGGACGTTCTTTTGTTAATGTAGAAGCAAAAGCATAGTCTTAAAAAAATATAATTTTAAAAGCCCTGAATATTTTTATTCAGGGCTTTTTTATTGTTTGTGTAAAATTGACAACTTTTACGGAATGTCTGATAAGGGAACCACCCAAAGGTTTTCGCCTATTTCTATGGGTTTTTCGGCAACAGCTGTGAGCAAAGGGTTTTTGAGGTCAGCCAATTGATTGGTAATCAAAAAGGCCGCACCATTATTTATAGCTTCTATTAAATAGATATCCATTTTGCCCTTGCGCTTCGTAAATAATTCATTTTTATGGTAATAGGGAAATCCTTTTTGGTGCAGCATATAAAACAAATAGCAGCCGGTTTCATCCACTCCACATATTACACGTTTGTTTTTTGGGTTTATGAGCTCAAGCTTTTGCTTTTCAATAGCAAATTTCTCTGAGTTTTGCCCAATCCAATTGGTAGGAGCAATTCTGAAAAATGCCCAAATAGGCATTAGATAAAGGATTACGCAAACGTTACTGAGTATCAATTTTTTGTTCTTATGCAGATTTTGAAAAGTAATATTTTGCAATTTTGCTACCAACAACAACATTGGTGCAAGTAGTGGTAGCAAGTAATAATCATGGTTAAGTAAATTGTTGGAGGCTGCAATGATGTAGGTTATCATCAATATAATTGTTGCAGTTTTAATCCAGTTCCAATTTTTATACCATGGGTATTTAATCAAAATGAATATGATTAAAACGAGCAATGGAAAGCCAAAAAATAGCTCTGGCACTATGCTTAAACCTGTTTTTAGAATCAATTCACTAAGCAGTTGTTTCGGTAAAAGTCTGGGTGTAAAAATAAATTCTGCTAATCCTCCAGATGCTGCCGTTAATTGTATGGCATACTGATACCACCAATAAGTGGGCAAAAGCGCCAATAAAATTGGACTTGCCGTTTTTACGATTAAACTAAATTTTGGTTTTATGGGTTGAATGAAAAAAGGAATGGTAAGCCAAAGTACAAAACTGTATTTAATCATCAAGCCCAAGGAGGCAAAAACAAATGCGAACACAAAACTTTGCCATGAAAAGTAATGAAATAATTTGTTCAAAAAGATATTTGCCAATAGTATCAATAGAATGGCAAGCATATCTGGCAATGCCGAGAAACCATAATAAAATATCAAGGGATTAAATAGAAATACAAAAGCCACAATTCTCGCATTGGTTTCATTGACTGCTTTAAACAAATGGTGGATTGCAAAAAATGAAGCCACACTTATCGTCAGTGCATATATGCGATGGAGCGAATGCGAAAAGCCAAAGATTTTGTAAAACACCGCTAAAAGCCATTCATACAAAGGAAAATTGGTGCCAGTAACACCAGAAAACTCCCATCGTTTATCAACCCTTGGCAACCAAATAGCCATATTTTCTTCATAAAAGTTAAGGGCTAATGCTAAGGAATTGCTTTGTCTCCATAAATGATTTCCGCAAGGTGGAAGATTAATAAAGGCAAGGTGCAAGCCCAAAAAAATACCTAAACACAAAAAAGCAAATGCAACAAATGACCATTTGCAAAACGGTTTAGAAAAATCCATGAATTATTTAGAAAGTATGGTCTGTAATGATTTTCCAGCCCTCGTTGTCAAACTTTCTAAACAACAAGGAGAAAACACCAGAATCTCTTAAGGGTTTTCCGTCTTGCAATTTATTGACTCTATACATTCCCACATAGTTTGCCAATTGATAGGTGGTATCTAAAAAGCGTTTCTCATAAATCTCAAAATCCAGTTGTCCCATTTTCTCTTTGGTGCCAAAGTGTTTTTTGTATGAAGAAAAAACGTTGTTCCAGCCTTTATTAATTCCTTTTCTGGTGATGAACCTAAGGGAATCATCCTTCCAGTATCCTTTCATGTATTCATTAAGACTACCCTTATTCCAACCTTGAACTTGGGCATCTAAAACGGAATCTATTTTGCCAATTTCATAAGTTTTTACATCAGATACAACAGTTTTTTTAGACTTTTTAAAGTCCATTCTTCCTAGTAGAAGTCCAATAATCAGACTGGCTATGCAGAAAATGGCGATGGTCAATTTATTTTTCATAATTTTAATTAAAACTAAGTTGCAAACCGGCACTAATAATATTGTTGTAAACCCCAGTGCGCAAAAACTGCCCAGATTGTGGTTTGGCTTGGTCAATAATAGATGTTATAGAATATTGATAGTGCATGTAAAAGGCAAGATGATCATTGATTTTATAATTGGCCCCAACAAGGCCAGAAAGTTCAAATTTTTTGAGGTTTGTTTGGTTGGTAAATCCACCCCCTAAATCTGCTTTGCCTTTAACCAGGTATCCCGGAACTAAAGCCGCCCTTACGCCAAACTTTTTTATTTGCTTTTGATAGTATAGAGGAAACTCAACATATCCGTAGCTGTATTTTACGATAAATGGGGGTGGATTATCAGGATTGTTGGCGGTTCTGCTTCCCTTTACACTATAAGTTATTTCCAACCCAATTTCGTCTTTTTCTTTAACAGGAATAAAAGTGGCAATGCCAAAGCGATAGCCCAATTTATTATATCCACCCATACGGTCTCCATCTATTTGACAAAAATTAAAACCTGCAATCATTTTATATCCAAATGCCTGTGCATTAACTGAATAAGAGCTGATTATTAAAAAAAATAAAAGTAAAAAACTGCGCATATACCTTACAAACATAAACTAATTGAGTCAAAATTAAAGAAAAGGGATGATTTTTTCTAATTTTACCCCTCTTGATGCCTTCAGCAAAATATATGCATCGTTGATTGCATTATTCTCAAAATGATTTGCCAGCAATTCTGAATTCATATAAAATTGAAAATCAAAATCTTCCGCAAATTGACTCAATGTTTCCCCTACGCAAAAGACCTTGTTGGGTTTGGCAATTTCTTTGAGTTGATTAAGAATAGCTAAATGCTCGCTTTTTGCAAAACTTCCCATTTCTAGCATATCACCAATCACAAATAATTTATTTTCATGGTCTAATTGGTCAAAATTCTTAATGGCCAATTCCATACTCGTTGGATTGGCATTGTAGCAATCAACCAGTAAATTATTGGTGTTTGTTTTTATCCATTGAGAGCGACTATTGCTAGGAATATATTGCTCTACACCTTTTTTTACATTGTTTTTTGTAACCTTAAAATGTTTGGCAATCGCAATGGCACTGACAATATTAGCAAAATTATAATCTCCGCTTAAACTACTATTGATGCTTTCATTTTCAAAATTAAACTGGATATTGGGTACTAGTGTTTGTGCTTTGATATAGGTATCCGCAATCTCACTTTCAATCGAATAAGTATGTTTGAGTGGCAATCTTTTGGACATATTTTTTATCCAAGGGTCATCTAAATTTATGAAAGCAAACCCATCATTTTTTAACAAATAATCAAAAAGTTCACTTTCAGCTTTGGCAACTCCTTCCAAATCTCCTAAACCTTCTAAATGTTCCTTACCAATATTGGTTAAAAGCCCAAAGTTGGGTTCTGCAATTTGGCAAAGTTCTGTCATTTCTAAAGGATGATTAATACCCAGTTCAACAATGGCCATTTCATGTTTATTTCTTATTTGCAGCAGGGTTAAGGGTACGCCAATATGGTTATTGAAATTTCCGGGAGTCGCATAAACCGAGAATTGCTCTTTTAAAATAGCATATAAAAGTTCTTTGGTGGTAGTTTTTCCATTGCTACCGCCAATGGCTATAATGGGTAAGGCTAGTGCGCGTCTATGAAAGGTTGCTAACGCTTGTAAGGTTTTGAGGGCATCATTTACAATAATATATCCTTCAATTCCTATTAAATCCAACCTTTCTGTCACAACTGCTATAGGTTCTTTCACCATGGCAGTTTCCGCCATTTTGTTGGCATCAAAATTATCTCCTTTCAAACAAAAAAAGAGTGTTCCTTTTATGTCTTTTCTGTTATCTGTACTAATGTTTTGCCCGCTTTGGAGAAAAACCTTATAAATTTCTTCAATTTTTATCATTGCAAGGCAACAAAAGTCATACAAATATTGTCTAATAAGAAATAAATGTTAATTTAGTACCGAAATTATGAAAAGAATTATACCAATCACAGTTCTATTGTGTTGTTTTTCGTTGCTGCTAAATGCTCAAAGTGAGTTGAAACTTTTTCTATCTGACTCACTTGTTTTTAAAGATATTAGTGGAAACATTATTGCAGACCCCTTTACTGGAGGTATTGAAAGTCCGCGTTTTTATAAAATGCACTTGAATGATGATACCAAAGAAGATTTGGTTGTTTTTGATCGTGCAACACACAAAGTTTCTACTTATATCAATAATGGTGGGGTAAATGCTGCGGTTTATAGATATGCCCCAGAATTTGAAGCATTTTTCCCCAAAGGGAAGTTTAATTATTTTATTGAGGATGTTGATAGAGATGGATTTAAAGATATAATTTGTGGAAATTTTGACAGAAGTAGTGATTTGGTATTGTATATGAATGAGGGAAAAGCATTGCCTAATATTTCCTTTAAGTTTAAAGGCAGCATCAGTTATTTGCACTACCAACCCATTGTACCAGGATATAGAAATTCACTTGGAAATCCAATACAACATGTAAATGCTTTAGAAGATATAGATGGAGATGGGGATTATGACTATGTTCAATTAAGCAGTGCTGGAGGTAATTTGCAGTTTTTTTTGAATACCCAAGTAGAGAAAGGCCTACCCCAAGATTCTCTAGATTTCAATTTGGTGGAACTCTGTTTTGGATATTTTGGTGAGGGCAATAACAATTCGATACTTTTGAACGGTTGTTTCGGATCTAAATACTACATCAGAAGACACACCGGAGGCACCTCTATTCAGTTTCTGGATATGGATAAAGACGGTGACAAGGATTTAGTCTTAGGGAATAATGAGTTTAAAAACTTGTTGTTTTTAGAAAATGGCTATGAGGATTATCAAGCCAAGTACGATAGCATGATAAGCTGGGATAGTATTTTTCCTAGAAATACGGTACAAGCCAATGCATTTATTTTCCCGATGGCTAGTTATGCGGATATAACGGGTGATGGGGTAAAGGATATGGTAGTTTCGCCTGCTTGGAATCCGGATTATTTTGAAAAGATGAAAAATACACATCAAACGATGTTGTATGAGAACAAAGGACAAACGGACTCACCTATTTTTGTTTATGCAGGCAATAATTTTTTAATGGCTAACAGTATTGATTTGGGCAACTATAACTCACCTGTATTTTATGATTACGATGGAGACGGTGACCAAGATTTTTTTATAGCTTATTCTGGTAGTTTTGAGATTACAGGGCATGCTGCAGACAGAGTGGCCCTGTATATTAATGAAGGAACTAAAACCAACCCTGTTTTTAAGTTAAGTACAATGGACTTTGGGGGTTTTTCTACTTATAATTTAAGCAACAGCAAAATGGCCATTTTTGATTTTGACAAGGATGGCAAATATGAGTTTTTCTTTGGCCAGGCAGATGGTACTATAAAATACTTCAAATATTCTGGACTGAGAACGGCACCCTCATTTACTTTAGCCAGCTCAAGTTTCGGAGGCATTACAGAACCTTCGGGACTTGCTGCACCTGCATTTTGGGATTTTGATGCGGATGGCAAAAATGATTTATTATTGGGTTGCAGAGAAGGTAAAATTAGGTATTATAGAAATACTGGAACCAATGCAATCCCGTCTTTTACACTAATTACTGATACACTTGGTGGTATGGCTACCAATGAGTTTAGAACCAATACCAACCCAAACTCTTTTGCCAGTTATGGAAATTCTACTCCCATAGTAGCTGATTTGAATGGCAACGGAAAAATGGAAATTGTTTCAGGTTCATTACAAGGCGAAATTTTTGCATGGAAAACTTCAAGTGGTGCTTTTGATACTTTTGTTCAATATAAAAACTTTACGAAATACTTGAATATTTTGGGCGACACTTTAGACAACTTTTATTTTGGTTTAAAAACAACAGTTGCTGCGGCAGATTTAGATGGAGATACCATTGCAGATCTTATTGTTGGCAACAGTGCAGGAGGGTTTTATTATTTGTCAGGCAAAGCACGCGTATTTTCTGTTGCTGTGCCTAAAGTTCAAGCCAAGACATTGGGTGTAAGATTGTACCCAAACCCTACAACGGGTATTCTTTACATTCAAAAATTACCGGCAAATGTGCTAAGTAATATCCATATTTTTGATTTAACAGGAAAAGAATTGCTTTCTGCAGAAACTGCTGAAAGTAACTATATTTTAGATATGGAGGCTTTAAATAAGGGCATTTATTTCGTAAAAATCAAAGCTGAGGGTTATGCAGAAACTACTTATAAAATAAGTAAGCTGTAGGCAAAAAATTTTATAAGTCATAATAGCAGTCTAACGATTTACATCGTTGCTGAGCTTTCTTCCGTTATGCAGTATAGGAAGAAATGGTCGAATATATACTGCTTTTTTTGTGGATAGTTTAAACTGTTTCTTGATAGGACTTAATGGTCTTCCATCTCCGAAATAAAAACAAAACCTTTGTCGGTGTCGTTTTCAATATAATCTATTTGCATACCAACCAAATACATGAGATGTCCTTTTTCTATGGCAAATTCTATATTTTCATAAGTATAGATGGTATCCTTCTCTGATTTTTCATCCAATGCAATAAAGTTGGCAACTCCACCACAACCAGCACCACCTTTTATACCAATTCTTACATAAGGCACTTCCTCTTGGTTGTGTATGCGCCTGATTTGTTTTAATTGCTCAAGTGCCGCAAGGGTTATTTTTACAGGAAAGTTCATTGGCACAAGGGTTTATTTTTCTAAATGGTCAATGATATTGTTGGTGCTGTGGTTTACTTTAAAAAAACGGATACTCAATGGATAATTCCATAAAACGCCATTTTTTGCTTTTAAGGCTCCTACAATGGAGAAAATAATATTCAGCAAAGATAAAATTGCTGAAAATAAATATCCGATTAATATAAATTTCAAAATCCAGAAAATGCTAAATAAAATAAGCATGGTTATAAGCCAATTCATAATCACTTTTCCATGATTGTTAACGCCTTCTATTACATCCTTTTTATAAATCCACATCCCAAAGGGTACGGCTAATCCAAACCAAGGAGCAATAAAATCAATGCCAAACCAAATGGGGATTACTCCCAACAAAACAGAAAGGTGCATAATCATTATATAATTGCGTTGATTTTCAACCAAATGCAGCTTTAGGTATTTTTCTTCAAAGTGCAATTGTTGGCTTGAATCATAGGCATTTTCAAAATATTGGGCTTTCGCCTTTTCATACTCCTCTTTAGAAACAGCACCTTTCAGCATCAGTTCATGCAACTTTTCTAGCTCCTCAATATTCATTTTTCAAAAATACAATAAGAATAGAGAATAGCCAATTCAATATTGAAATACTGGCTTTATATGATTTTGCAAGTATTCCAATTCTCTAGGAGCAGAGAATATGTAAGGTTATTTCATTATTTTGGTTGAGAGGAACAATGCGGAAGGAAAGGTGGGGCAAGGCTTTGGCTGGTTGGTCGTGGAAGACCAACCAGAGGAGGAAAATATAAAAGAAAAATAGGCTTTTCTGCCAGACTTTACATTAGCATTCAATAATAAGTGAAATAAATTAATAACTTTGCATCTTATTATCAGATACAAATGAAATACCTTGATGTTTTTTTAGAAATTGTTAAATACATTTTGCCCAGTGTGGTCGTATTTATTACCGCATATATGTTGGTCGGCAAATTTATGCAAGACAAGCTCAATGCAGAAATGCGTGAGTTTAAAAAGCAACCACAATCCATTATCAATCCTTTGAAATTGCAGGCGTATGAACGACTCATCGTTTTTTTAGAGAGAATTAGTCCACAGCAATTGATACAAAACAATGCGGGTACTGGACAAACGGCCCTTCAAATGAAACGTATTTTCATGGACGCGGTCAATGCGGAGTACAATCACAATGTTAGTCAGCAGATATATGTTTCGCCCCAATTGTGGTCTTTGATAAAGGTAGTGAAGGAAGAGGTTATCGATATTATCAATACAAGTGCCGAAAGCCTAGGTGACCAAAATACAGGGTTAGATTTGTGCAAAGTTATTATCAACAGGATGATTGAAACACAATATCAGCCAACTCAAAAAGCAATTGACTTTTTAAAAGCAGAAATTCAGCTTTACTTTGCATAAGTTTTTATGCCAATCAAAAAATTTAAAACCAGCAGTCAAATTCCAATTGAACCCTTTTACAGTGCTCGTGAAGTAAACCTTCCCCAGCCTGGAGAATATCCTTTTACGCGTGGTGTTTATCCAGAAATGTATAGGCAGCGTTTGTGGACAATGAGGCAGTATGCTGGCTTCAGCACGGCTGAAGAATCCAATGAACGGTATCATTATTTGTTGAATCAGGGTACAAATGGACTATCCGTTGCCTTTGATTTACCCACACAAATAGGATATGACAGTGATCATGCTATGGCAGATGGAGAAGTAGGTAAAGTAGGAGTGGCTATTGATAGTTTGGATGATATGGAAATATTGTTCAAGGGTATTGAATTGGAAAAAATTAGCACGTCCATGACGATTAATTCTACAGCAGCCACTTTGCTGGCATTTTATATTGCTGTAGCCAAAAAACAAGGTGCTGACATTAAAAAAATATCGGGAACTATTCAAAATGATATTTTAAAAGAATATGCTGCTAGAGGTACCTATATATATCCTCCAAAACCCAGTATGAAACTGATTACGGATATTTTTGAATATTGTAGTAAGGAGGTTCCAAAATGGAATACCATTTCAATTAGTGGATATCATATTAGAGAAGCCGGTTCTACAGCTGCTCAAGAATTGGCTTTTACCTTGTCCAATGGTAAGGCATATGTAAAGGCAGCTTTGGAAAAGGGTTTGGATATCAATGTATTTGGCAAGCGTTTGTCTTTCTTTTTTAATGCACACAATAATTTTTTTGAGGAAATAGCTAAATTTAGAGCTGCCAGAAAAATGTGGGCAGAAATGATGAAAGAAATGGGTGCAACAGAAGATGGCGCCATGATGTTGCGTTTTCATACCCAAACAGGTGGCTCTACTTTAACAGCGCAGCAACCGATGAATAATATTTCAAGGGTTACTTTGCAGGCTTTGGCAGCTGTTATGGGCGGCACACAGTCTTTGCACACCAATGGTTTTGATGAAGCACTTTCTTTACCAACAGAAAATGCAGCGGGTATTGCACTAAGAACCCAACAAATTATAGCCTATGAAAGTGGAGTTGCAGATACCGTTGACCCCATGGCAGGTTCTTACTATGTTGAAAGCTTAACCGAAGAAATAGAAAAGGCCGCAAAAGTATATATGGATACCATAGAAACGATGGGCGGTTCTGTCAATGCAATTGAGCAAGGATATATTCAAAATGAAATTGCCAAAGCGAGCTATGATTTTCAGAAACAATTAGAAGAAAAAGAGGAAATTGTGGTGGGCGTAAATTCATTTATTTCAAAAGAACGCACAAATATTGACTTATTAACATTGGATGATTCCATAAAATATAAGCAAATAGAAAAAATTAATGCTTTAAAGTCCAGACGTAATCAAAAAAACACAAATGTTAAATTAGATTTATTGGCTACTAACGCTAAAGATGGTTTAAATTTAATGCCAAGCATAATTGATGCCGTTGAAAGCTTGGCAACCTTGGGTGAGGTGGCAGACGTTTTAAGGTCTGTTTATGGCGAATATAGGGGTTAATAGGTGTTTAGCGATAGGGTGTTGAAGATATTGTAATCATTGGCAAAAGGCGCATAAGGCGCATATTACTATTGGTAAAAATATTGAATAAACAACTGAAAAAAATTTTTTTGATAACAATTTTAACATCAACTTCGTGTCCTCTTAATTAACATGATGTTAACAATAAAATTATTATAACAAAGTTATTAATTGAGAGCAACCAAATTTTTATAATTATATTGAACTATGAACGAAACGTTAAATTGTGAATCCGTATGGAAAAACTGTCTTAAAATTATTAGAGATAACATTAGCCCTCAAAGCTTTAAAACATGGTTTGAACCTATTAAACCTATTAAGCTTGAAGGTAAATCTTTAACAATTCAAGTGCCCAGTCAGTTTTTCTTTGAATGGTTGGAGGAGCATTATGTTTCATTGCTGCAAAAAGCTTTAAAACAGGAGCTTGGTTTGGGTTCAAAACTGGAATACAATATTGTTGTTGAAAATGGTTCAGCTAGTCAAAGACCCTATACTATCAATGTTCCAACTGGACAAAATAGAAAGGAAAAATCTAATGAGCTATCCATGCCTTTAAATTTAACTACCTCTATTAGAAACCCCTTTATTATTCCGGGTTTAAAGAAAATAAATGTCGACTCTCAACTAAATCCAAAATACACATTTGATAGCTTTATTGAAGGAGATTGTAACCGATTGGCGCGTTCTGCCGGTTTTGCAGTTGCCAACAACCCTGCGGGTACTGCTTTTAATCCACTAATGATATTTGGCGGTGTTGGATTGGGTAAAACACATTTATCCCATGCCATAGGAAATTATATTAAACAAACCAATAAAACCAAGGCTGTGTTGTACGTTTCATCAGAGAAATTTATGAACCAGTATATTGACAGCTTGAAAAATGGTAATAACAGTGATTTCATCAATTTTTACCAGTATTTGGATGTTTTAATCGTGGATGATGTTCAGTTTTTCTCTAAAAAGGAAAAGACCCAAGAAATTTTCTTTCAAATATTCAATCATTTACATCAGCAAGGAAAGCAGTTAATTTTAACTTGTGATAGACCTCCACGTGAATTAAAAGATTTGGATGAACGTTTACTTTCTAGGTTTAAATGGGGCTTGAGTGCAGATTTAAGTGTTCCGGATTTTGAAACAAGAATTGCTATTTTGGAAAATATGATGTATGCAGACGGAATAACCATGAACAGAGAAGTGGTGGAATATGTTGCACATAATATTGATACCAATGTTAGAGAGTTGGAAGGGGCTTTAATTTCTTTGTTGGCTCAAAGTTCATTGAACAGAAAAGAAATTGACCTAGATTTGGCTAAGCAAATGCTTAAAAATCTGGTGAAGAATGCTAACCGTGAGGTGAGTATTGATTATATACAAAAATTAGTTTGTGATTATTTTAGCATTGGAGTAGATTTGGTAAAATCTAAAACAAGAAAAAGAGAGATTGTACAAGCGCGTCAAATAGCCATGTATTTTGCCAAAGACATGACCAAAGCCAGCTTAAAAAATATAGGTTCTCATTTTGGAAATAGGGATCACTCTACCGTAATCCATGCTTGTCAAACTGTCAATGATTTGATAGAAACAGACAAAAAATTCAGGTATGATGTTGAGGAGTTGAGTAAACGTATTAAGATCAATACTTTTTAAGTCCAATTAAATAAACATCAGTCAAAAATGTCAATTGCTTACAAGGTAATTGGCATTTTTTTTAATATGACACTTTGGTCATGTTAAAAATATTATAGTATGAAAAGATTACTGATATAAATTATATGAAAAATAAGTTAGGTATTATTTTTTCCTTAAAACTAAATAACCAGCGCTACAGGCAAAAGTTATGAGCGCCATTACAAATACCTTGTCATATCCCAATACCAAAACATGGCCTAAAATAGCGGCAGCCATGATGCCAACAATTAAAAAGGCCCCATATTTGGAGGTACTAGGGACTAATATTAGTACAGAAGCAATTACTTCTAGGATACCTGAACCATACCTTATAATACTTTCCGAAAATGCACCATTAAAGTAGTTTGAAACTTTTGTAAAAAGTTCGATACTTTCTGGGTGTCCTGGAAATTTGTAGAAAATTGCCGTTTGCAACAAAATAAGGGCAGGAACTATGCGTAAAATCCAAAGTATTATTTTCATCATACTGAGGTTAACAATTAAAAGTACGTTTTTGTTCTAAAACTTGAATACCATTTTGATAAAAAAGTATTCGAGTTGGGGCAAAATTTCCACAGTATTATTTGGCTTTAATTTATAAAATACTGATGGTTAGCAATATATTCAAGAGGAATGATAATTGAAATTGAATCCATAAAATATTCTTATGAAAAAATTAATCATTATTACAAATGTGGCATTTTTAATGTTATTAGCCAACAACACTGCAGCACAAGCTTTTGGAATTAAAGCAGGTTTTAATGCAGCTTCCATTTATTTGGAAAACACCAATAACAATTATACCGAAGAAACGAAAACTACCCCTGGTTTTCATGTTGGGTTTTTTGCCAACGGAAATTTATCCAATTTATTTTCTATTGAACCTTCCTTATTGTTTAACACCAAGGGTTTTAGGTCTGAGGCTGTCATAAATACAGATAACTCCTACACTCGTTCTGTAAAACTTTATTATGCAGATGTGGCTATACCCTTAAAATTAGCGATTGGTGGAGATAACACTAAAATTTATGTTAAAGCGGGTCCTTACGCAGGTTTTGGACTATTCGGTAGAAATCAAACAACTAGGGTTTTATTTGGAAATGAATCTAAAACCACCGAAGATGTTGAGTGGGGTACTGGCAACCTTTCTGATTTAAAAAGATTGGATTATGGGTTAACGTTTGGTGCTGGTTTAGATATAAACAATCTTCAAATTGGGCTTGCTTATGACTATGGCTTGGCAGATATTTCGGCTAGTAATAATTTTGGAACTACTTTGTCTAATAGAGTATTAAGATTGACTTTTGGGCTTAGGTTATAGACGTCTCTAAAAAGTACGTTGGCCTTTTTCTATAAATTTGGAAAGTAAATTATACTAAGAATAAACGCCTTCTGGCATCATACTTTTTAGACAGGCAATAGCTTCATCCACTTCTTCAATTTTATTGAACACCCCAAAACTAAAACGCAAATTAGGTTTATCTTGTGCACCATTAATAGCTGTCAAAACATGACTGCCTTGGCTGGCACCAGAGTTACAGGCAGAACCACCACTTGCTGCAATACCACGTAAATCTAAATTGAATAGAAACAAATCTGCGGCCTCTGAGTTTGGCAAACAAACATTGATAACCGTATAATGGCTATTGTCCGTATCTCCATTAAAAGTTATTGTAGGAATGGCTTCTTTCAAGGCTTTAACAAAGTGTTGTTTGATGCTTTTGATGTGTGCAGATTTTTCAGGTAAATGAGCGTAGCACTGACTTAGTGCTTTTGCCATTCCCGCAATGGAAGCAACGTTTTCTGTTCCTGCTCTTACGCTTCTTTCTTGACCTCCTCCAGTAATTAATCCTGTAATTTTTAAGCCTTTTTTAATGTATAAAAAACCAACACCTTTAGGTCCATTAAATTTGTGAGCAGAAGCAGAGAGGAAATCTATATTGCTTTCAGCCAAATTAAAATTAAAATAACCTACGGTTTGCACAGCATCTGTATGAAACAAAGCACCATATTGCTTGCACAATTTCCCAATGGCATCGATGTTACTTAAATTGCCCAATTCATTGTTGGCATGCATAATACTAACCAAACAGTTTTTATTGTTTTGCAGTAGTTGCTCAATTTCATCAAGGCTAAAATTCCCTTTACCATCAACTTTTAAAAGATGCAGATTGACGTTGCCTTCCTCATGAAGTAATTCTGCAGTAGAAAGTACCGCATGATGCTCAATAGGGGTAGTGATAATGTTTGTTACGCCAGCACAAGCCACAGCTTTTCTTAATGCAATGTTATCAGACTCTGTTCCTCCACTCGTGTAACATATTTCTGATGGATTGCAACCCATTAATTTTGCAATTTGTACACGTGCCTCTTCTATGATGGCTTTGGCTTTGCGACCCGTGGCATGAATAGAGGAAGGGTTTCCGTAAGTATTTTTTAAGATGTCGTGCATCAAATCTACTACTTCTGGAAGCAAAGGAGTGGTGGCAGCGTTATCAAAATATATTTGTTTCATTATTCAAATTTCATTCCAATGAGTTTGTAAGCCAATTTGGCTAGATTAAATTCCGTTAATATTTCTCCCTTTTTTGGGGCACATTCTACTATATCAAATGCTACTACATTTTTTTGTTTAAAAACCTCTTTAAATAGAGCAATTGCTTGATGCCAAAGCAATCCGTTTGGTTCTGCTGTTCCGACTGCTGGCATTATGGATGGATCAAAACCATCGGCATCTATCGTGATATAAACATTATCACTCAATGTGTTTACCGCAGCCTGTATCCAATCCAAATTATTGGCAATTTGGTGTGCATACCAAGTATGGATATTGGAGGAAGATTTTATCAATGCTGCTTCTTCTTTGCATTGTGCCCTGATACCAATTTGAGTAATTGGAATATTGATGTCATGCACTCTAGCCATTACACTGGCATGGGACCACTTAGAGTCTTGATAGCTCATCCTTAAATCGCTGTGGGCATCAATTTGAAGTACGGATAAATTGTCAAATTTGTCTTTCATAGCATTAACAATACCATAAGTAATAGTATGCTCAGCACCCAATGAAACAATAAATTTATCTTTATCCAATAATTTTTTGGTTTGCTTTCCAATTAAAATCATGGCTTCTTCATCTACTATACCATCAAAATCAAGCGGTTGAAGTGTGCATATACCCGTTTCAAAACAAGTTTCTTTATCAATTTCCTCATCATAAAACTCTACATATTGCGAGGCTTTAAGAATAGCTTCAGGTCCTTTGTCAGAGCCACTCAAATAAGACGAACTGTGCTCATAGGGTAGCGATTGGATTACAACTTTACTACTTTCAAAAGTAAAATCTTTGTTGTTCTCTAAACCTAAAAAATTGTCTTCTGTTTTTAAGTAATTCATGGCTTAATTGGCTCGTTCAACGTAATTTCCCGTAGCGGTTTCTACTTTTATCTTATCATCCGTATTTACAAATAACGGCACTCTAATTTCAACACCATTCTCAAGTGTTGCAGGCTTCAGAGTGTTGGTAGCAGTATCTCCCTTAACGCCCGGTTCAGTATAGGTTATTTCTAAAACAACGTATTTTGGACCTTCTGCCATTACAGGAGTATCTTCATCAAAAGAAACCAATACAGGCATATCTTCCGATAAAAATTGGGCACTGTTACCAAACAATTGCTTAGGAATTGGAATTTGCTCAAAAGTTTCATTGTTCATGCAAACAAAATTGTCACCATCTTGATAGAGGTATTGCATTTCAGAAGTTTCAATTCTCAATAGCTCTACATCCTCTCCAGTTCTAAAGCGATTCTCAACCGCTTTGCCATTAGATATATTCTTCATTTTTGCTTGATAGAAGGCTCTTAAGTTACCCGGTGTTCTATGAATATAATCTGTTATTTGACAGATTTCACCATTAAACCTGATAAAACTGCCTACGCTTAAATCTCCTGAGTTTGCCATGTGGCAAAGGTAACGTTTTACCGCAAAAAGGAACGCATATATTTGATTAAAGCCTATATTTGTAAATGCTTTCAATTTTCGGCATGGTTTTTCGTTTATTAAGATAAGCGTGAAAACAATTTCTTATATAAAAATTCAACTAATGGCTATCTCTCTTGCTATGATTACAGGGCAGTTGACAGGTCAAATTGAAGTATCTAACAATACCTTGGACTATGGCAAAGTAGCTGTTTGGAAAAATGACACGCTGGTTTTTTCTATTAAAAACAGAAGTGCCACTATAGCGAAACTCTTGCCAACCTATAACCCAACCACTTTATTGATTGGCCCAAAAGATATAAAACCAGGACAAACGGCTGATTATAAAATTGTTGCATATCCTGCGGAAAAGGGATATTTTGAATTTCGCCCGACCTATTATTTTAGCAATAGCAACAATCCAGTAGCTTTGGTAGTTAAAGGTACTGTTGGAGTTTTTGATGACAATGCCCTTTTTCAATGTCCAAAGTTAGAGAATAAACCAGCACCACCAAAACCGGCCTATATAAAAATTCAGGTGGTGGATGAAATCACCAATAAGCCCATCTATCATTCTAATATTGTGGTTAGGGGAGTTGGTAGCGAAGTAAGTTTAGAAGGTAGTGGAACAGAGATTGAAGCCAATGCTAGAAAATATACAATTAGCGTCACCGCAGAAGGATATTTACCCAAAATAAGCAACTATATTTTTACTAAAAATGGAGACATTGTGCTGGTAAAATTAAAGCCTATTGTTAGCAATGATGAGCCTGAAGAAAAGGTAGTTCTAGAAGAAGAGCCTATTGGTAGCTTACATCGGGATGTTTTAGATACACTTTCTAAGAAGCAAGCGAAACAGGTTGTTGATTTAGAGGAAGATATAACTCAAAAAAAAGAGGATAAAAATGTTGTTGAGAAAGTAACTCAATCAGAAATTAAGCGGAATAGACTTGAAAAACTTACCACAGAATTTGCCAATAGCAACAAACCACCGCAGCATGTTATCATTTTGGCGGATGTCAGCTTTTCTATGAAAAGAAATGGTTATTTAGAGGAATTAAAAACCGCATTAATAGCGACAATGAAAACCCTTAGACCTATTGATTCTGTTAGTTTGATAACATTTAGTACAAGAAATGTTGTATTGGCAGATCATATTTCTGCTCGTTTTTTAGATAGTCTTAACATTGTAATTGGCACTATTGAGGCGCAAGGCGGAACCAATGCCAAAATTGCCCTTAAAACGGCTTATGGTATGGCAGATAGGTATGATAACAACACACAAATTTTTCTATTTACAGATGGTAAATTTAATACTCCGGGAACATCGGTTAATTGGTATGCTGAATACAGTAAAGAAAGAAGCCTGAATAAACATTATACCCTCAATATTATCTTATTTTCTAATGATGAAACGGATTATGCTTTTATGCAGAAGGTAGCTATAAATGGAAAAGGCGGTGCTTTTTACATCAATAAATGGGGTATAGAAACCTTAATTTTAGAGCAATTATTAAATCAATAAGGCTTTTTAACTAGTCTAGTTTCCTTTGTTGATAGAGGTTTTAGTGTAAATGGCAGACCTGTATGAAAAAAATATTAAATTTTTATTTTGAATATAGAAATCTAGTAATACATTTGCACTCCTTAAAACGGGGAGTTTAGCTCAGTTGGTTCAGAGCATCTCGTTTACACCGAGAGGGTCGGGGGTTCGAATCCCTCAACTCCCACAAAAAAAAACCAAGCAAATATGTTTGGTTTTTTTTTGTGCCCTTTTTTTAATAGATTTTTTGCACAAAGGCGTTTGTGTTATTGCCTAAAACAAAATTTATTGATTGACTTTTTTTAAGATTTATTAACAAATAAAATAACTTTAGCTATTATCAATTAATTTTTACAACTTTGCATTCAATAATTGAAGGCAATCAGCAAAATTAAAATAATCGGCATAATATTGGCTTGGTATAAAATCCCTTTCAGAACTACTAAATGAGCATTCAGAAATTAAAGGAATTTATAAGCCAAAAATTCAGCCTTGAGTTGCCTAGGCAGATATCTTATCATGGTTTCCACCATACATTGCATGTTCTCAAAGTTTGTAATGATTACATTAGAAGGTTAAAAATAAATTCTAAAGATGCTAACTTATTAAGAACTGCAGCCTTGTTTCATGATGTCGGAGTTTTATGGGATTATAGCAATCATGAGGCTGAAGGAGTTAAGTTTATGCGAGAAATTCTCCCAAATTGGGGATATACAGCCAAGGATTTAGATGTTATTGCTAACATGATTTTTGCTACCCGTTTACCACAAAGCCCGAAAACAACGCTTGAACAAATTTTATGTGATGCGGATGTTGATTATTTAGGTACAGACCTTTTTTATGAGATTGGAGAAACGCTTTACCAAGAATTTATGACGATGGGCGTTGTAAAAGATGAGGAGGATTGGGATAGATTACAAGTTAAGTTTTTAGAAAATCATAAGTACCATACGGCTTTTGCACAAAAGAATAGAGAACCCAGAAAAAGGAAATATATTCACGCAATTAAGGATAAGTGGGATTGGAAATAATTTTAAATTATCAAAAAATTAGTGAAATCTAATAAACAAAAGGAGCCTGTTATTTGGAAAAATATTTTTGGACTTCCCTATTTTCTTTATATGTTGATTGGTGTTGCTTGTGCCGTTGTTGCATTAAAAGGATTTATGATACCCAATCATTTCTTAGATGGAGGCATCACAGGAATTTCTATTTTAATTCATGAAATATTTCATATCAATATCAGCCTTGTACTGATTGTCTTAAACATTCCTTTCATTTATTTAGGTTATCGCAATATAAGTTTAACCTTTGCCATTAATGCTGGCATTGCCATTGTCTTGTTGGCTTTGTGTATGCATTTTGTGGACATCCCTACTGTTACCAATGACAAAATATTGATAGCAGTTTTTGGCGGTTTTTTTATTGGATTAGGTATAGGTTTTGTAATTAAAGGAGGCGGAGTTATTGATGGCTTTGAGGTGGTGGCGCATTATACCAATAAAAAATCAGGTTTTTCTACAGGAGAAATTGTTATGACCACCAATACCTTGATTTTTATTACTGCGGCTTTTTTCTTCGGACCTGAAGCTGCAATGTACTCAATATTAACTTATTTTACGGCCATAAAAACTTCTGATTATGTGGTTGATGGCTTTGAAGAATATACTGCATTAACCATTGTTTCTAAAGAACATGAATTGGTGAAATCTATTATTGTGAATGATTTTAAAAAGGCTATTTCTGTTTATAAAGGTAAAAGAGGTTATTTGCCAGATTCTTTTGAGGTTAGCCATGATTGCGATATTGTAATGACTATTGTAACAAGGCTAGAAATACACCGCATTCAAGAGGCGGTGCAAAAACAAGATCCTCATGCTTTTTTCTACGTGCACCGAATTAAAGAGGTCAAAGGCGGTATAGTTAAGGCAAACAGAAAACATCATTAGAGAATTCGATGCGCTATTATTGGCTGGATTGAGTTAATCCAAAAAAAGAAATAAAAAAAATAAGCGACCTAGCATCTAGTTAATTATACTAGATACACGATCGCTTTAATAATTGGAGAAAGTAAAAACTATTTTACTCCGTTTTGATGAGCAAATTTTGAAGCAACTGCTTTTATCTCATCTAGTTTTTTAGAAGCGGAAGTTACTACATCATCATACTTGTATTTGATGTCATCTGCCAAATGTCTTCCTTTGTTTCTAATTTTTTTGCGTGTTTTTTTTCCTTCATCTGGAGCAAATAATATTCCTACCGCTGCACCTACAGCCACTCCCGTTAAAATTCCTAATAATGCTTTTCCTGTTTTCATGATTTTATTTTTTATTTAAATGTTTCCTCTTATAACTCTTAATAATATGGCTATTACAGCCAATATCAATAGGATGTGAACCAAATAGCCTAAGCTATATCCTAAATATCCTATAGCCCATAATATTACAAGTACTACAGCAATAATATAAAGTAAATTTCCCATAATTTTTTTGAATTGTTTCTATTTAAACAAATTTGAGAAAAAATAGTTTGCTTGTTTTTCAAATATAGGTAATATTTTTTACAATAACAAGTTTTGTACTATCAGTGCTATGTAAAAAAAGCCATTAATATTAGGGTTATTGCAGGCCTTTTACTTTCTTTGCACGAAATAACAAAAAAAAAATCATGAAGAAATTATTATTTATTTTATCTATTTTCGCTATCACAGTGGCTTGTAACTCAAGTAATGATGCTGCAAATCATGAAGATGGAATGGAAGAAGGAATGGCTTGTTGCAAAGAAGCAGCTGCTAATGGAGAGAAATGTGCAAAATGTGATCATAGTGCTACAGCAGAGGAAAAAGCCTGTTGTGCTGATGCCAAAGCAAACGGAGTAGCTTGTGAGCATTGCTCAGCAGATGCTAAAGAATGTTGCAAAACTGCAAAAGCAGAAGGAAAGTCTTGCGATAAATGTGCAAGTGCAGAAAAAGCTTGTTGCAAAGATGCTAAGGCTGCGGGTTCAACCTGCACCCAAGACCATAGCGCTATTTAAACGTAGCATTTTAAAAAATATTAAAAGGTGCGGCTTTGGCTGCACTTTTTTTTTGCTTATTTTTGTATGATGAAAAGGGTTCTAATTGGCATATTTTTTAGCCTAATTTTTTTAGGCAATTATGGTTGTAGAATGTGCAACGAGTCTTTACTTGTAGGTGAAATTTTAATAATTCCCATTCAGTTCAATGGATTTTCTGTGCAGGAGTTGAATAATATGCAGGTGATTAGAAAATCCAATAACAATTTAGAAATGCCTGATTCATTTTTACTTTCTGCCATTGTATTTAGTAATGAAATTAGGACAACTACCATTGAAATTACCGATAAGGATGCCCGCAATAGGTTTGGGTATTATGAAAGCTATTTCAACGATTGTAATTTGATATTTTATTGGGAGAATGGCAGTGATTCATTTACAAATTTTATGGTCAAAAAACATCAAGGGAAAACTAAGGACCGATGTCATAAAAACGACCCCAACGTTGCCATATCTGAATTGTCTTTTCTACATCAGGGGCAAATGATTGGTAAGGATGAAACGGTGCAGATAAGTAAATAATTTTAGATATTATTTGAATTGGTTAATTAACAACAGGGCTTTCAATAGGGGTGGGCTTAAGCCCACCCCTATTGAAAGCTTCTCAACTCCTTTATGTTATGTATTTATAGGTTGTTTTGCAATTGTCTAATCCAATAGATTATTTTCGAATTGTATTCAATCTCCGTCAATAGAATTTTAGCACACAATGCTTTATGCTGAACTTATTGTGTTTAAAGGCTTTGCTGATTACCAACATATTAAACACAGTTTTTAATCGATAAAACTTAGGAAACTTTTGCTGTATGAATAGTTTCCTCCGTTTTTTTGTATTTTATTTGCAGCCATAAATAATTACAAATTATTAATTGAGAATGACTATTCAAGGTGAAAAGCAAAATGTAATTCAGGATAAAAGCTTTGCGTATGCTGTTAGGGTTGTGAATGCATATAAGCATTTGGTTTCGACTAAATCAGAATATGTGCTTTCAAAGCAGTTTTTAAGAAGTGGTACTTCCATTGGTGCGAATGTTGAAGAAGCACTTGGAGTTCAAAGACGGCTGAATTTTTGTCGAAACTATCAATTTCTTATAAAGAAGCTAGAGAAAATAGTTATTGGATTAGATTGATGCTAGAAACAAAATATTTAGAAATGGAACAGGCAGAAAGCCTCTTAATCGAAGCTACGGAACTACAGAAAATAATCGCTGCTATTAGAATCTCAACCAAAAAAATAAACCATAATTTTTAATTCTTAATTTATAATTAATATAGCCTTGTCATTTAAAGATAAAATACTAGAAACCGCAGAAAGCATGTTTACACGCTTTGGCTTGCGAAGTGTTACGATGGATGATATTGCTAAGGATTTGAGTATTTCTAAAAAAACGCTGTATGGCTGTGTTAGGGATAAAAAGGAATTGGTTTTGCTTTCTATCACCAAAAATGTTTTGGACCATAAAAGAGAAAGTGAAGAAATATTCTCGAACATTTCTCATCCAATAGACCAAATGTCTGCCATTTTTGACAGCATGTACAAAAGAGTTTCCCAAGTTAATCCATCCGTTTTTATGGATTTAAAAAAATCCTACCCAAAGGCGTTTGAGAAATTTAATAGTTTTAGAGAAGATTTTATTTATAACAAAATAAGAGAAAATTTAATGGCAGGTGTAAAACTGGGAGTCTATAGAGATGACATAGATACCAATCTCATTGCCAAATTTTACATCACCATCGTAGATTATATTATCAACCCCAAACAAGGAGAGGAGTTTAACATAATGCACCATCAATTTGAACTTGTTAATTATCATTTAAGAGGTATAGTAACCGAAAAAGGACTTCAATATTTAAAAGAAAACCCCATAAACAATGGAACAAAAATATAAATTAATTTTAGCCTTGGCTTGCAGCATCATTTTGTCTGTAAATGTTCAAGGGCAGCAAGACTCAACATTTAAGTTTTCATTACAGCAATGTATTGACTACGCCAAAGCCAATAATCCACAGATAAAAGCTGGCGTTTCTGACATGAACATTGCCAAGGCAGATGTAAAAGAAATTACTGCTATTGGCTTACCGCATATCAATGCAGGGGCCAATTTTACCCACAATCTTAAAATTGCTACTCAAGTTTTACCAGATTTTATTTCTCCTAGTGTTTATGGTGTTTTGTATCGTGAGCAGGTTTTAAATCCTTCGCAAAACCCTATGCCGCAATCAGGTGTAACCCCGGTACAATTTGGGGTGCCCTATTCTTTAAATGCCAATGCCACTTTAAGCCAAATGATTTTTGATGGCAGTTTTTTTGTGGGACTGAAAGCAGCCAATGAATATGTAAACATGAGTAAGCTGCAAACGGAAAAAACTGAAGTTGCCGTTGTTGAAAATGTAACCAAAAGCTATTTGTTGATTTTAACCTCCCTTGAAAACAAAAAATTGGCTGAAGATAATTTAGTGGTCGTAAAAAGAACAATGACAGAAATGAAAGCCTTATTTGACAATGGTTTTGCAGAAAAATTGGATGTAGAGCGCATAGAATTATCCAAATTATCCTTAGAAATTAGATTGAAAAGTATTGACAATCAAGTATCAATTTTAAAGCAGTCTTTGCAACTATCCATGGGAATGGATGTGAATCAAAAAATTGAAATTACTGACTCATTAAATGGGTTAATGGCTAGTGGTTTGCAACCCAACACCGGTGTATTTGATGTAAAGCAGTTGCCAGATTATAAGATTTTGAATCAAAATCAAACCTTGCAAGAAATTAATTTGAAGCGATACAGGGTAGGTCGCTATCCTAGTGTAAGATTAAATGCCAACTATGGTCAGCAGAGCTTTGCAGCCAAGGGTAATTTTGGAGATTTGGGTAAAACATGGTTTCCTGCCTCTAGTTATACGGTGGCGGTTAATATTCCTATTTGGGATGGAAACACTAGGAAAGCACAAATGATCAAGGTTCAAGAAAATTTGAACAAAAATGAAATACAAATGGCCAATGTTGTAAACGCTTCCACATTGCAATACAACAGTGCATTAAATACTTATAATACCAATTTGGAGTTGATGGACTTGCAAAAACAAAATTTGAAAATTGCAGAAGAAATTTATAAAAAGGCTTCCATAAAATTAAAAGAAGGCTTGGGCAGCAGTCTAGAGCTGGTGCAGGCAGATGCAGATTACAAAAGTGCTCAAGTGGGATATTTAAACTCGGTATATGATGTACTTATCTCCAATTTAGAATTAAAAAAATCCATAGGTCAACTAAAATAAACAAATGAAATTAAACAAAACAAACGTAGTAGCCGCAATGGCAGTGCTGGTAGTATTGTCTGCTTGCGGAGGTAAATCTAAAGATTTGCTGGAGGCCAAAAGGGCTGAATTGTCAAAAATTCAAAAAGAAATGGCAGCCTTATCAATAGAGGCGGATAAGTTGGAGAGTGAAATTCAAAAATTAGATAGCAGTGGTGTAGCTTATTTTGTTGATGTAAATGTAGATACCTTGCAGGTTGAGACCTTTAAAAATAAAGTAGAACTGCAAGGTATCATTGAGTCAAAAAATACTTTGGATGTAACAGCAGAGGCAGGAGGAATTATTACCAGTGTAAGTGTTACACAAGGATCAAGGGTTAGTGCAGGTCAGGTTATTGCAACTTTGGATAACAGTACACTTAATAGTCAAATTGCAGAGTTGAAAAATGCTTTGAGTTTGGCACAAACTACTTATGACAGACAAGCAAGTCTTTTTAAACAAAATATTGGTACAGAAATGCAAGTTTTGCAAGCAAAAAATAGGGTAGATGATTTGAAACAAAAAATAGCAACTACGCAAACTATGGCTTCTAAATATGTTGTTAGAGCTCCTTATTCGGGTACTATTGATGAAGTTTATATCAGCAAAGGTGAAATGGCAGGACCGGGAATGCCAGTAGCCAAATTGGTAAACCAAGGAGACAATGTTATAAGAATTCAAGCATCAGAAAAGTTTATTGGAGCGTTTAAAAAAGGAGATAAGGTTATTGTTAGTTACCCCGTACTGGGTTTAAAAGCTGAAGAAAGGATTGAAACTGTTGGACAATCTATTGACCCAGAAAACCGTTCTTTCATCCTTTTTATTAAGCCTACAAAATATCTTAATATGATTAAACCCAACTTGTTAAGCATTGTTGAGGTGAATGATTTTGAAGCACCAAGCGCGATTACCATCCCTACCAAAATTATTTACAAATTGGACAATAAGCGTTATGTCTATATTGTCAGCGTCAATGAGAAGGGGCAATCCATTGCAAAAAAACAAGAAATTGAAATTGAACGCTCCTTTATTAATCAAACCATTGTAAAAAGTGGTTTAAAAGCATCTGATATCATCATCGTAACAGGCTTTCAGAATGTAAGTGAAGGAGATTTGTTAAACATCGTTGAATAAAAAGTATGACGAAGAAAAATAAAATTATCAAATCGTTTGGGTTATCCAATTTGGCCCTAAAGAATAGCATTAGTGTCTATGTTATTTTAGTAATTATTTTATTGGCTGGAGTTACGGCCTACACCAGTATGCCAAAGGAAAGTTTTCCGGAAATCAAGCAATCCATTATTTATGTTAATACAGCTTACCCTGGAAATTCTCCCGTAGATATTGAAAACTTGGTTTCTCGTCCATTAGAGAAGGAAATTAATTCCATTTCTGGTATCAAAAAGATGAAATCTCAATCGGTACAGGATTTTTCTATCATCGTGGTTGAGTTTAATGTTGATGTGTCTGTAGAGGAAGCTTTGGCAGATGTAAAAGATGCGGTAGACAAAGCTAAAAAGGAGTTACCCTCAGATTTACCCGCAGACCCCAGTGTTGTGGAACTTGATTTTAGTGAAATGCCGGTGATGAACTTAAACCTTTATGGCAATTTGCCCTATGAGGATTTAAAAGAACATGCAGAATATTTAGAGGATAAAATTGAAGATTTACAGGAAATATCAGCCGTTGATATTGCTGGATTGCAAGACAAGGAGGTGAAAATAATGGTAAACTTGCCGCAATTAGAAGCCTTGCAGTTAAGCTTAAATGACATTGTAAGAGCAGTGCAAGCTGAAAATGCAACCATCTCTGGTGGTGATATTAAAATGATTGATGGTGAAAATGTTAGCCGAAGATCCATAAGAATAGATGGTGAGTTTAAGGACTTTAACAAAATCAATGATGTTGTTGTAAAAAATGAAGACCAAAAGGTAGTTTATTTAAGAGATATAGCAGAAATAAGGTTTGGTGAAGTAGAGCCTACCAGTTTTGCTAGATTAGAAGGGAAACCTGTTCTAACCTTAGATATTAAAAAGAAATCAGGTGCTAATTTAATCGTTGCCTCAGAAGAGATACAAAAAATATTGGTGGATGCCAAAACCAACCGTTTCCCCAATGAACTGAATACAGTAATTACCAATGATCAAAGTAAAATTACCCTCAATATGGTGTCAAACTTGGAGAGTAGTATTTACATGGGGATAATTTTGGTGGTGCTGGTACTGATGTTTTTCTTAGGACTGCGCAGTGCTCTGTTTGTTGGAATAGCCATTCCGTTGAGTATGCTCTTAGGTTTTATTTTCCTCAATATTGGGGGTAATACCCTCAACATGATGGTGCTTTTTTCACTGATTCTGTCATTAGGAATGTTAGTGGATAATGGTATTGTGGTGGTAGAAAATATTTACCGTTTGCGCAGTGAAGGATATAGCAAAAAAGATGCGGCAAAGTTGGGTGTGGGAGAGGTGGCGGTGCCCATTATTTCATCAACAGCTACAACCATTGCAGCATTTTTCCCCTTGTTATTTTGGAAATCTTTGGTAGGAGAGTTTATGAAATTTTTACCCATAACGGTAATCATTGTGTTATCAGCATCCTTATTTGTGGGTTTGGTTATTAACCCAGTTGTAACCAGAAGTTTTATGAAAACAAGTGAGGAAGAGGCCGTAAAAAAAGGGCATTTTTGGAGAAATACACTCATTGTCTTTGTTGCGGGCTTAATATTCTTTTTTATGAAACCAATCATTGGTGGATTGTTGATAGCCATTGCCATATTTCTGATACTCAATAAATTTTTGTTGCAACCGGCCTCTGTTAAGTTCATGAATAACTTTTTGCCTAAATTGGAAAGAGGTTATGGCAAAGTATTGCGTTATTGTTTATCACACAGAGCAATTTTGATGTTGGGTACCATTTTTCTACTCTTCTTTAGCATTATTGGCTTTTTTATGAGTAAGCCAAAAATATTGTTTTTCCCAGATAATGAACCGAGAATGGCCATTGTCTATATTGAAACACCGTTAGGCACTGATATTGAAACAACCAATAGGATTACCAAAGAGTTGGAGGCCAAGGTTGACAAAGCCATTGCTCCCTATAGAAATATTGTAGAAGCACAATTGGCACAGGTGGGTGAACGCACAGGCGACCCAAGAGAAGGGCCACAAAGTGGAAACTCTCCACACAAGGCTAAGATTACCGTTTCTTTTATTGAATACAAGGATAGACAAGCCATTTCTGATGTGTCAACGTCTAAAATTTTAGAGGCAGTGCGGGATGCAGTTGCAAACTATCCAGAGGCCAATATTACAGTTGACAAGGATAAGAATGGTCCACCGGTTGGTAAAGCCATCAACGTGGAGGTGAGGGGTGAAGATTTTTTAAAATTAATCAGCTACACTGAAAAGATAAAAAAGATAATGGAGGATGCCAATGTAGCAGGTGTTGACAAGATAAAATCAGATTTAGAAACCGGTAAGCCTGAATTGATATTTTCAGTGAATAGGGATGCCGCAGGTAGATTTGGTGTTAGCACCCAACAATTGGCAATGGCTATTAGAGATGCGCTTTTTGGAAGAGAAGCTAGCAAATACAAAGAAGGAGAGGATGATTATAAAATTCAAGTGCGCCTTGCAGACGAGTACCGCTATAGCTTGAGTGCTTTAGAAAATATGAAAGTTACTTTCAGAAACAACAAGGGAAGAATGGTGCAAATTCCTATTTCTTCCGTTGCTACGCTAGAATATAGCAGCACTTTTGGTTCTATAAAAAGACAAGATATGGAACGTGTAATTAGTATTTTTAGCAATGTTAAGGAGGGTTATAACCCAACGGAGATTGTTGGAAAGTTAAAATTAATTTTAGCGCAAGATGCGCCTGAAGTGGAGGGTATCACCTGGAAATTTGCTGGAGAACAAGAGGAGCAAGATGCCTCATCTTCTTTCTTAGGCAATGCAATGCTCATGGCTTTATTTGTGGTGTTTTTAATCATTGTAACACAGTTTAACAGTATTTTAAACCCAATCATCATCATGATTAGTATTCTATTTAGTACGATTGGAGTATTTTTAGGATTATGGATATTTAACATGCCATTTGTTATCTTAATGTGCGGAATTGGAATTATATCTTTAGCCGGTGTTGTGGTGAACAATGCCATTGTATTGATAGATTATATCAATCAATTGAGGGCTAGAAAAAAGGATGATTTGGGTATTGATCAAGAAAATTTATTGAGCGAAGAAGAAGTAAACGAATTAATTGTTAAAGGGGGTACCACAAGGTTGCGACCCGTATTGTTAACGGCTATAACCACCGTATTGGGGTTAATTCCTTTGGCAACAGGCTTAAACTTTGATTTTGAAGGCTTATTGACACGCTTAAGTCCCAATATTTATTGGGGTGGAGACAATGCATCCTTTTGGGGGCCCATGAGTTGGACCATTATTTTTGGTTTAACGTTTGCCACTTTCTTAACACTGATACTCGTTCCGGTGATGTACTCATTAATGGAGCAATTGCAACGATGGATAAGCGGAAAACGAGCCATCGAAAAAACGGTAATGGTGAATACACCTGAGGTGGATGCGAAATAGTTATTGAATTTTATTTGGAGCGATAGGGTTTTTGGGTACCGATGTACATCGGTATAAAAGGTAAGCGAGTCTAACGATATAACATCGTTAGACTCTTTTTTGTAAGTACTTTGTGTAATGCTATGCTATTAGACTTTTGTCACTTTTTTTGTCAAGTTTAGTTCTGTTCTGTATTCGGTTTGGGGTTCTTGGACCAGAAATAATTCTAGTTCTTTTTTGTCTTTGAAACCGCCTATCTTTTGCCGATAGGTTGCTGCTATTTTAGGGTTTTCAATTTCTAATTTTCTGTTTTTACTGATTAGTAAAAATTCTTCTTCTTGGTCTATTCCTAAAAAACGCCTATTTGCTAAATTTGCTGCTATGCCTGTTGTACTGCTTCCAGAAAAAGGGTCTAATATCCATGCATCAGGCTTGGTTGATGCTAGAATCAGTCTTGTTAAAACTGACAATGGTTTTTGTGTAGGATGTTTACCACAAGATTTTTCCCAAGGTGCAATTGCATTTAATTTCCAAACGTCTTTCATTTGTTTGTTGCCATTCAGTTTCATCATTAATGAATACATCAACCCTGACTTCGCCATCTTGAGATGTATTTAAAATAAAATCAGAATTTTGTTAAAGGTTATCCATTAACAAGTTCTTTTAATCTATTAATTTTTAAATAAATGTGATTATCAGGAAGTGAATCAAATTCTTCAAAATGTTTCTTTTCATCTTCATAGAGATAATCAATGATTTCTTTTATCAATTTGACTTTTTCATCACTAGGACTTGGAGCTTTAAGATCTATAAAATTTACTCCAACATAATCATCTGCATCTAATACAATTTCTTCATTCTTGTATAATTTTTGGGTTTTTGAAAAAGCCTCATCAGCAGAATTCGCTTCAATTTCAATAACTCTTGAAAGCGTTTCCTTAACTTCTATTTTAAATGTTTCCATATTCGATTTTTCTGTAGTTACCACGACTTGCAAATTCAATAATTCCTTTATCTCTAAGTATTTGAAGTTGTTGGCGGATTTTATCTTTTATAAAATTATTATTTGGATATTTTTCCTTTAATTTTTCTTCAAATTTATATACATCTTCTAATGAGAAAGATTCTTTTTTAATCATATCAACACAACTCATCAAATCCAAAATCCAACCTTTCTTATCTGCACTTTTTTCTCGAATAAATAGAGTCTTCTTGAAAGTATTTTCTACAATTTTGGGGTCAATTAATTGTTTGTCTTTAACTAAAAAAACTTTTCCTGCCTCTGCAACATTGGAAATATCAATGTTACATCCAACCCAGCCAGCACGTTTTGCTGTTTCAGACAACGGTTTTCTTTTTACAATAATCTCGGTTGTAAAGAATTGTTTGGGAACGATTAGAAAATTATCAACCGACCAGTTTTTAGAATAAGTTAAAAAGAAAAAATTAGGGTTTTGATTAGAATTTATTCTTTCTATCATTGTTGAATAGGCTCCATCAGTTATCGTATTTGAAAATTTTCCATTTTTACTTTTTAATTCAAAATCTTCACTACATTTTGTACAATAAAAATCAGCAACTGGTTTATTGTTTTGGTAATCATTTAATGGTAAATTACCACAACAAGGACAATATGAATTTTGCTTAACCCAATTTTCTGTTAAAATCCGTGCAATCTGAGAATTGCTTGTATATCCTTCCGCTAATTTTGTATTGAAGTTCAAATTCATTTATGCTGCTGCATTTGCGTTAGGGATTGTAGATGAAATCCTTTTTTGAGGAACGAATAAAAGATTGGAACGGAAAGCCCGGCCCGAAAGGGGAACTCCCAAATAACAAACATAAGGGTTAGCATTGATACTTCTTTTTGCTTTTACCCTTGCAATAGAAAACTCAGCATAAATTTCATCAAAGAAATTATCATTTATATCTTTTCCTTTTACATCAGAATTGCTCAACATCCATTTATGACCTTGATTCTCTAAGTTTGAGCAAAAATTTCTTAGTCTAATTTGTTCCTCATCATTAAATTCATCCTTTGCATAAGCGTTAAAACTTGAAGTATTGCTCAATGGTTTATATGGCGGGTCGAAATAGAAAAATGAATTAGATGTCGCTTCTTTTAAAGTTGCCACATAATCACCACAAAGAATTTCAACCTTTTGCAAAACAGTACTTACTGCTAAAATATTCTTATCATCACAGATAGTTGGCTTTTTATAACTACCCATGGGCACATTATATCCATTACTTTTATTTACTCTGTAAAGACCGTTAAAACAAGTACGATTGAGGAATATAAATAAAGCGGATTGTCCGCTTTTTTCTTCTCCTCTAGTATTATACAGTGCACGTTTTTTATAATAGTATTCTTTCTTTTCTTCAGGCTTGTTCTCCATAGAATGATATTCATTTTGAAGGATTTGAAGAATGGAAATAAGCTCTTTGGGTTTTGATGCAATGGTTCTATAGGTGTTTATCAGGTCTGCATTTATATCATTGATTACCGCTTTTTCCAATTTTGGAAAGTTGTTAAGCATCCAAAACAAAACCGCGCCACTGCCCACAAATGGTTCGATATAGGTAAACTTCTTATTAGTGATTTCATTGGGCAAAGACCTTTCAATCTCTGCAATGAGTTGTGTTTTACCACCAGCCCACTTTAAAAATGGTTTTGCTACCTTGTCTATTGAATTTCCCATTTTATTATTTTTACCGCCCACAAACTTAATCCCTTTCCACAAAAAACCCAAATCTTATCAGAGTACCCTCTGAACTTCCCCTCCAAACACCCTAAAATCCCTAAAAACCTCCTGTACCCCTTAAAAAACCTACGGTTTGTTGCTGCCCAACCACCGTTCATTTCAATAAAACTGATGTATTTTGCCTTTTCGCTAAGGTGCGTTGCAAAAAACATTCGGTTTGATGCTTCCGCATCAAGGTACATTGTTAAAAACCCAGCGTACGACACTAAAAACCTACCGTTGATTGTAATAATGCTACTGTAATCTGTCATTTTGCTAATGTACCTTACTAAAAATGCGCTGTTCGATGCTTCCGCATCAAGGTAAGTTGTTAAAAACCTATCGTACGACACAAAAACCTTAGCGTACGACACGAAAACTATTTGTTTTTTGCCGTGAACGATACCGCAATGGAAGTGAACGATACCGCAATGGAAGTAAACGATACCGCAATGGAAGTGAACGATACCGCAATGGAAGTAAACGATACCACAATGGAAATAAACGATACCACAATGGAAGTGAACGATACCACAATGGCAGTGAACGATACCGAAATGGAAGTGAACGATACCACAATGGAAGTAAACGATACCATAATGGCAGTAAACGATACCGAAATGGAAATTTACAGCATATTTGCACCCGATTGCAGCATCGGAACTGACAGGGTGATTTGCAAAGGTCGGGTTGGAAGTCTGATGTAAATCTGATCCGAGCCGAAGGCAACATTTATAATTAGCACAAGTCTAGAAACTTGCGCTAGCGGGCTTAGGCATGACATTAGACCCTGAAGTAGGATACAATCAAGATAAATTTAATTGCTTTTTTGCATGTATTCCATTGCCCCAGCATTGGCTTTCCTATTCATTATTTTAATAATAAATTTCTTTAAAAAGTTAGGGGGCATTTTATAACCTTTTGCCATTCTTCTACCCATTTCAGCATACTCCTCTTTTTTTGCTGGTGTAGTTCCCATACCATCAACATACCTATTAAACATACAAAAAGCTGCAGCAATCAAAACCGTATCGTGTATTTCTTCGTCTGTGGCATTCTTTAATTTTGCCTCGTCAATGTCCTCTTTTTTTACCTGTTTTCCGCTTTTCTGAACTTTGCCTGCAATTTTTAAAAGTTGTTTCATCTTGTCAGAAATGTTTGCTGTATCAATATTTTCTATTACACAGCCTACCGTTTTTCCGTTGTCGCCTAAATGTGCATTGGCGGCAGCAGAGTGTGATAGATGGCAGAATTCACACTCATTTAAATAAGAAACATAAGAAGCTATTAACTCTCTATCGCCAGAACTAAGCGGAGAAGCTTCAATTAAAAGTGCATGTGCCAAGTTTGACAAGGCGTTTCCTGTGCTGTTTTTGTAAAACAAAAGTTCTACAATGCCCGGTTGTTTTATTCCTGTATTTATGTGTGTCATGTTTTATAAATTTATAATTAAATTAAATTTGAATTGCGAATATAAGTATTGGCCTGAAAATTACAAATTAATTATGTTTACTAGAAGTCAGTTTTTTAAGCTGATAATGTATTAAGGCAATGTACCATTGCAGAGGGTAGAAAAACAACACCTAAACCCATGGTCAATGAACAAAAGGAAGAGGAGCAGAAGGACAATGGGCAAAGGGACAAGGCAATAGATACCGCTCCGCCTTTGGATTAGGAAATTGTGTGTGTGTGTGTGGCATTCCGCAAAGCAAAGCGTCATCCGCAACCGCCTATGCTGGTGACATTTATAAATAGGACTTGCGCTAGCGGGGTGCTTGATTCTTTAATTTTACTCTGTTTCTCCATTCTCCCCATGCTCCTGTAGCCCACAATACAGTTGCAATTAGAAGTGGTTGAAATGGCAATCGTAACCAGAGAAGTAAATCTGAATTTAAACCAAAAGCATAATTATGATTAACTAATTGCGCAATATTGCCTGGAAAAACTGCAACTAAAAAAAGGGCAACTATCCAACCAATAGTAGTTCGTTGTTTTGATAAAAAAAGCAATGAAGCCCCTAAAATAATTTCTACCACGCCTGATAAAAGCACAACCGTGTCCGGATCCATAGGCACCCAATTGGGCACCTGTGCCAAAAACGCTGTTCGCATAAAAGTAAGATGCCCAGTACCAGTAACAACAAAAAAAATACCGAGTAGTATTCTAGTTTTAGTTTGAGCTTTTGTTGACTGTATGATTTTACTTTCCATAATTTTAGATTAAACTTCTTGTTTTAAATTAGTGGCAAAATCGGCCAATGCATCCATAAACTTTTTTAAAAATGCTGTTGTTTTATCATCCGTTAAGTTCCCTGTTTTGTCAAACTTTGTATTTACCGCTGTTATCACCACCTCAGGAATATTCATTGTCATTGCATTTACCGCTACCAATATTTGCCTTAAGTGATATTGCGCCCTAACGCCACCAAGTAAACTGGGGCTTGCGCTAATGATGCCCACCGCTTTTTTGTCAAATGGTTTTGCAGGATGTTTGGATAGAAAATCAATTGTATTTTTAAGCACTCCCGGAATAGAATAATTATATTCTGGTGTAACTATAATAAATGCATCTGCAGTTTTAATTGCAGTGCATAATTTTTCAACCGGTTCAGGATAAAAGTTTTCATGCAAATCAAAATTGTAAATAGGTATATCGGCAATAGAAATTTGTTCAATAACAATGTTTTCGGGCGAAATTTTTTGTAAAAATTTTAAAACCATTGTGTTATAAGATTCCTTTCTTAAACTTCCTGAAATGGCTGCAATGTGATATTTTTTTTTCATGTTTTACTTTTTATGAACTCTACTAAATAATTAATTTTATGCCTTCACAATCATCTTCCCCGTGTTCTCTCCTTTAAACAATCCCAAGAATGCTGTTGGTAATTCATCAAACCCGTGTACAATGGTTTCAATGGTTTTTAATTTACCCTCTTTTAACCATTGTCCCAAATGTTGCATTCCTTCAGGAAAACGACTTTCATAATTCCCAATAATAAAGCCCTGCATCAATGCGCTTTTGGTTAGCAACATGGGTTGTAACCTAGGCCCAACTGGTATTTCAGTGCTGTTGTATAATGAAATCTGTCCACACAATACAATTCTTGCTTTAAAATTAATATTGGCAATAACCGCATCAGAAATTTCTCCACCCACATTGTCATAATATATATCCACTCCTTTTGGACAGCATTGGGCAATAGCTCCTTTAATATTTTTTTCGGTTTTATAATTTATGACCTTATCAAATCCAAAATCTTCTTTCAACATTTTTATCTTTTTGTTGTTGCCTGCAATGCCAATTACACGGCAACCATATATTTTGGCAATCTGACCCACCACCATTCCAACAGCACCTGCAGCTCCTGAAACCACTAACGTTTCACCAGCTTTAGGTTTGCCAATATCTATCAAACCAAAGTAAGCAGTTAGGCCCGTCATACCCAAAATTCCTAGGTAATAACTTGTTGGTGCAACAGAGGTATCAATTTTTCGCAAATCTTTTTCATTAGCTATGGCGCGCTGTCGCCAGTTTAGCCTGCCCACAACTATATCATTTGTTTTAAAGTTACCCGATTTAGTAGCTGTTACTTTTGCAACAACTGCTCCTTCTATAGGCTGGTCAATTTCAAAAGGAGCTACATACGATTTCGCATCATTCATTCTGCCACGCATATAAGGATCAACTGAATAAAACAATCCTTCAACAGTTATTTCATCCTCCTTCATTTCATCCAACTCCACTTTTTCAAAGCGGAAATTATCCAGTGTAGGTAAACCCTTAGGTCTTGATGCCAATACGATTTGTTTTGTAGTCATTCTATTTCTTTTCTTTTAAAAGTTCCAATAATTTTTCTGCCGCTTCTTTTGACGATGCCGGATTTTGGCCGGTAATTAATAAACCATCTGTAACTAAATACGAAGCCCAGTCTTCTTTTTTAGAATAAATACCCCCCTTGCTTTTCAATTCATCTTCCAGTAAAAAAGGTACTACCTTGGTTAGTCCAACGGCTTCTTCTTCGGTATTTGTAAAGCCCGTTATTTTTTTACCTTTCAGTAAGGGTAGTTTTTCTTCATCCATCACATTGAGCAAAACTGCAGGTGCATGGCAAACTGCTGCTACAGGTTTTTTATCGCTCCAAAAATTTTCAATCAATTTAATGGAATCTTTATCATTGGTTAAATCCCATAAAGGGCCATGGCCGCCTGGATAAAACACAGCATCAAAATCATTTGCTGATACTTCTGATAATTTTTTTGTGTGAGCTAATAGTTCTTTCAACGCGCCATCTTTGTCAAAGCGATGTGTAGCTTCTGTTTGATTTGCCGGTTCGGTGCTTGTAGGGTCAATAGGAGGTTGTCCGCCTTTTGGTGAAGCAATGGTGATGGCCGCTCCTGCATCTTTCAAGATATAATATGGTGCTGCAAATTCTTCCACCCAAAAACCGGTTTTCTTGCCAGTATTTCCTAATTCACTGTGCGATGTTAAAACCATTAATATTTTCATAATTTCTTTTATTACTATAGGATATTCATAAATTAATTTTTCCGTGTTCGCCTTCTTCATATTCTTTACCTTTTGCTATTGCTTTTAGCATATTAAACAATACTACCATTTTGCTTGAATTGCTGTCCCAATAATCAACCTCTTTGGGAACAACTTTAATAAGGGTCATATCGGGATCGTCTAAGCCCAATGGAAACCATGCTTTCATAATGGCGCTCCACAACTCTTTCATTTTGCTTTTGTCGTTTACCAAAGTTGCTGTGCCGTGAATCATTAAATAATTTTGACTGCTTTCGTTGGTAATGGCAATGGATACTTTTTTGCTTTCTTCTATTTCCTCAACTTTATAGGATGAAGCCTTAGTAAAAAACCACATAGTGCCATCGTCATCAATTTTATTTATACCCATTGGTCTGCCCGATATATTTTTAGCATCTTTTTCGTTGGTGATGAGCATACAGGTGCGCACACCCTTAACCATTTCAATTAGTTTTTCAATATTTTGATTGTCTTTCTGTTTCATAAAATTTATTTTTAAATTGTAACTAAAAATTTGTGCCACAAAGGTGCAGGTATCTAATGGGGTTAGCGTTACACAATAAAATGAAGAAGTTACATCATTCACACATCTGCAACTTGCAAGCCCAATTGGGGCTTTGTGCAAAAGAGTGCGCTCTGATTCTTGTACTATACAAATAGCCAACAAAAAAAGCCTCTCCATAACTAGGAAGAGGCTTTTTTTATAAATTTTTTTTCGGGTATCCTGCTTTATGTGTTGTGCTGCTCTTCTGTCAACCAAACCATTTATTTTAGGGCTAATATTTTAATAATTCAATAATTTTACTGTATAAAATTCGTTCGTCAAGTGGTTTAGAAACATAATCATTCATACCAGCGGCTTTGCATTTTTCTATATCCACTGTGGTTACATCAGCTGTTAAAGCAATAATTGGAATTTTTGATTTCATCGTGTTACGAATATATTCTGTGGCTTCAAACCCATTCATTTCGGGCATCTGTAAATCCATCAAAATAATATCGTAAGTTTCTGTTTGCATTTTTTCTATAGCAATTTTTCCATTATCCGCAATATCATATTTGAATTTGAAATCATCTAATATTATCTTCATCAATAATTGATTGAGTTTAACATCTTCAACCAACAATACTTTGATAACCTTATTTTCTTTCTCTAATTCTACCTCTCCGTCCTCTATTTTACTTTCTTCATTGGTTTTTTGAAAACTTAAAGTGAAACTAAAAGTTGAACCTTCATTCAGTTTACTTTTCACTAAAATACTTCCACCCTGTTTTTCTACTAATTGTTTGCATATGGCAAGTCCCAATCCAGTTCCTCCGAATAATCTTGAAGTGGAACTTGTTGCCTGTTGAAAGTTTGCGAAAATAGATTCCAATTTGTCTTCTGCTATTCCTGTTCCTGTGTCGGTAATTGCAAACTCAATGGTTGCGTTCTCTTTATCTTCATTTAATAAACGGACAGCTACTGTTATTTTTCCTTTTGCTGTAAACTTTATAGCATTACTCAAAAGGTTTAAAAGAATTTGGTTCAAACGTACGGCATCGCCTATCAATACCTCTGGAATTTTGTTGTCGTATTCTTTAACTAACTCTAAATTATTTTCCTGAATTTTTAAATCAAACACCTGAAGCATGGTGGTTATTGAAGCTTCCATTTTGAAAGGTGTTTGTTCAAATATCATTTTCCCTGCATCTGTTTTTGCTAAATCAAGTATGTCATTAATGAGCACGAGTAATCCATCGCTACTGGTTTTTATAGCATCCAAATATTCCTTTTCCTTTGGGGCTAAATCTGTTTTCAATAGCACCTTCGTAAATCCAAGAATTGCATTCATAGGAGTTCGAATTTCATGGCTCATATTCGATAAAAATTGTTGTTTGGATTGCAATGCACTTTCGGCTATACCTTTTGCCTCTTCTGCATTTAGCGTTGCCAAATCCGCAATTACTTTTGCTTCTTTTAGAGAATTACTGAGTGCTTCCAATTCCATATTTTCAATTTTCCGTTTTTCTTTTTCTTCGTTTTGAAATACAAGTTCTTTATTGGCAATCATTAATTCATTAGCTCGTTTTTCCTTCTCTTTATTTTGAAAGGCAAGTTCTTTGTTGGCAATGATTAATTCTTCTGCACGTTTTCCTTTCTCTTTGTTTTGGGCTAATAATTCATGTGTTTTTAAATATAATTCTACAAAAACCGCCACTTTAGCGGTTAGTATTTCTGGAACAAGTGGTTTAATCATAAAATCAACTGCACCCGCCTGATACCCTTTAAAAATATGCTTAGCATTATCCATGCTGGCAGTTAAAAAAATAATTGGGACTTGATTAAGCGTTTCAATTTCACGAATTAATTCTACGGTTTCAAAACCATCCATTTCTGGCATTTGCACATCCATTAAAATAATAGCGAAATCTTGCTCATGTAGCAGAATTTTTAATGCTTCATTACCGGAATTTGCTCTCACAAAAAAATAATTTTTATCAGCGAGAATTAATTCCAAGGCAAACAGATTTTCTGGAAGATCATCTACCAATAAAATTTTAACAAGATTATTTGTTTTCATTTTTTATTATATTTATACTCGTTTTGCTACACTTATCTTCTGTCGTCATTGCTTCGTGCCTCGCAATGACGTGAATACCTATTTGCTTAACCACACACGCATCAATGATAGCAATCGTTCTACATCAATAGGTTTAGTAATGTAATCGTTGGCTCCTGCATCAATGCATTTTTGTTTATCGTCTTTCATGGCTTTTGCTGTGAGTGCAATTACAGGCAATTTTTTGAATTTTACCTGCGCTCTTATTTGTTTCATTGCTTCGTAACCATCTATTACTGGCATCATAATATCCATCAACACCAAATCAATTTCCGGATGTAACTCCAGCATTTCTAAAGCGTTTTTTCCATTTTCGGCTTTTATTATTTCCATACCTCGTTCTTTTAATATTTTTGATAATGCAAATAAATTTCGCATATCATCATCTACCAATAAAATTTTTTTCGAATGAAATACGGCTTCTTTGTCATACAGATTATTTATAATTACTTGTTTTGATTTTGGCAAATTACTTATTGTCCTGTGAAGAAAAAGTGCTGTTTCATCCAACAATCTTTCTTCCGACTTTACGCCTTTTATAATAATGCTTTCAGCATATTTTTCAAGCTCATTGTTTTCTTCTTTTGTAAGTTCCTTACCAGTGTAAACAATAATAGGCGGAAGATTGTGGTCTTTTACTTTTATGCCAGCAGGCACGGTCTTTTCCAATTTATGAATAAGTTCAAACCCACTCATGTCTGGTAAACCAATATCTAATATTATACAATCAATTTGATTCTGCTGATATAAAGCCAGTGCCTCGCTTCCTGTTGCTGCTTCAAAACATTTTACATCACCATTGCCAATAAGTATTCGCATTGCCTTTCGGGAATTTTCATTGTCTTCAATAATGAGCAAGTTTTTCATTTTCCTGTTTACAAATTTTTCAATCCTGTTAAATGCTTCTTCTAAATCTTCTTTGGCAACAGGTTTCATCAAATACTCAATAGCTCCTTCTTTTATTGGTTCCAACGAACGTTCTTTAGCCGAAATAATATGAACTGGTATGTGCCTTAAAGCTGCATTTGCTTTTAATTCAAGCAATACATCATGTCCGTTAATGCCGGGCAAAATCATATCGAGAATAATGGCTTGTGGTTGGTATTTTAAAGCAAGTGCTAAACCATCTTCTCCTGTTGCTGCCGATAAGCATTTAAATCCTTTTTTATTGGCTTGCTTTAAAATTATTGTAGCAAATGTCAAATCATCCTCAATAATGAGCACTGTTTTATCATCACTAGTTATTGTTTCTCTGTCATCTTCTATTGAGGAATAATTTAGAAATTTAGGTTCATTTGATAAACGTGGTTTAATCAAAGTGGGTTTATTTTCCAGATAGTTTTCAGTAACGCCTGTGCTTACAAGTTCTTGCTCACCATTTATTTCCATTGGGATAATGAGTGAAAAAACAGCCCCTTCGTTTAATTTACTACTCAGTTTAATTTCACCTCCCAATAATTTTGCAAGCTCACGTGAAATAGAAAGACCTAAACCTGTGCCGCCATATTTTCTGGATGTTCCTCCTTCAGCTTGTTGGAAAGCTTCAAATATGGCTTGTTGTTTATCTTCCACAATTCCGATGCCTGTATCGGTAATTGAAATAATAATGGTACTTTCTGTGTCTCTATCAATAGCAATACTTACACTTCCTTTCTCCGTAAATTTTATGGCGTTTGATAAAAGATTTTTCAATATTTGATTCAATCGTTGTGAATCAGTGCGAATAAATTCGGGTAATTCTTTCTCTAATTTTGCATTTAACTTCAATCCTTTTTGTTCCGCATGATGTTTAAATTCTCGAATGAGTTCATTTGCGAAACTTTTCAGTGAAACGGATTCAATAGTTAAGGACATTTTCCCTGCTTCAATTTTAGAGAGGTCAAGCACTTCATTAATTAATACCAATAAATCGCAACCGCTTTGATAAATGATTTCGGCACTCTCAATCTGAATAGGTTCTAGATTTTTATTTCTGTTTTCAGATAAATCTTTTGACAGGATTAATAAACTATTAAGCGGTGTTCGCAATTCATGCGACATATTCGCAAGGAATTCCGATTTGTATCGGCTGCTAATTTCTAACTGTTTTGTTTTCTGCTCAATGTCTTTTTTTGAGGCCTCCACTTCCAAATTTTTTGCTTCTAAGGATTGTGTTTGCTCTTCTAATTCCTCATTGGTCATTTGTAATTCTTCTTGCTGCTGTCTCAGGTTTTGTGCCTGTTCTTCCAGTTCTTCATTCATTTGTTTCAGCTCTTCCTGCTGTGTTTGTAGTTCTTCACCTTGAGCCTGTGTTTCTTCCAGTAAATCTTGAACCTTTTTTCTGACAATAGCTGTATTAACACTAATAGCTATGCTAATCATTGATGAATTAATAAATTCTTTCTCTGTTTCGGTAAAATCAGTAAGCCGCCCAATTTCTATCACACCCATTGTGTTGCCTTCAAACACAAATGGAGTAATAAGTAACTGTTTTGGTTTTTCATTTAGAACAGATGATTTAATACGAATATTTTCTGTTGCTAAATCTGTTATAGAAATTTGTTTTTGTTCCTGTGCTGCCTGACCAATCAATCCTTCATTCAACATAAATTTTTCTTTGGTATCCGTAGCCGAAGAAAAGGCATATCGTCCGCTTAATAGCAGTGCACTTTCTTTTTTATTAAACAGATAAACTGCACCAATTTGAGCTTTTAAGTAAGAGCATAAAAAACTAATGATATTGTTTGCCAGCTCATCTAAGCTTTTATCTCCAATTAATTTTTCGTTAAGTTCTGTGTTGCCTGTAAGCAGCCAGTTTTTGCTCGTGGTATCTGCTTCAGCTCTTTTAAGTGTTTTTAAATTTGAAGTAACGATGCTATAAACAACAATAAGAACGAGAATAATGATGATCATTAAAATGACAAAAATCGAATTAAAATTGTTGGCATCGTCCTCGCTGGCTTGCTTTCTTTCAGCAAGTAATGTAAGTTCTAGTTTTTGTATACTACCAATTATTTCCCGTATTTTATCTTGTGATTTTTTTGCTAGGCCTAAAACAACCCATTCCCTTGCTTTTTCAAAACCCTCTTTGCGAAGAACAATGCTGGTGTTTAAATGATTAAAACGTATTTTTATTTCCTTTTCAAGTTCCTTAATCTTTTGCTGAATAGTATTGTCTTTTGTTAATTCCTTTACTTTATTAAGATGTTCACCAATAGTTTTTTCGGCATTTGTAAAATTTTTCAGGTAAATACCATCACCTGTAATGATATACCCTCGAACGCCTGTTTCAGCATCCGTGATATTGGATAGAATTTGGCTGAATTCATACAACACTTTGTTGGTTTGATCTACCAGAGTATTGGAAGCGATAAATTTTTCGCTGTTTTTATAAGAGAAAATTCCAACTCCGAAAAGTATTATAGCACAAGCTATAAAGCCAGTTAATATTTTTCTACCTAGTGTCATATTTAATTTATTGTTTAAAGGTTTGTGCTAGTTTTATGAGTAATTGGACTATTTTCTCTAAGGATAAAATATAATCTGGTTGAACTACAGCAATTGCCGATGCAGGCATAATAGAAGATTCCGCTGTTTTCGGATCCTGAATAATGACCATTCCTCCCAATTCTTTTATTCGCTTTATACCTTTTGTTCCGTCATTATTAGAACCTGTAAGCACTATACCAATCAATTTGTCTTTGTATGCTTCGGCAGCTGATTCAAACAACACATCAATAGATGGTCTAGCAAAATTTACACGTTCATCAATTGTAAGCGAAAAGGTTTTATTATTTTCGATTAACAAATGATAATTAGCTGGGGCGATGTAAGAAGTTCCGCTGACGATTTTTTCTTTTTCATCTGCTTCTTTCACAGTAACATTGCTTTTGTTGTTTAAAAGTTTTATCCATTCGTTATCAGAATGTGCACTGATATGCTGCACTATAATAATTGCTATGCTAAAACCAGCTGGCAATGCTGAGAAAATAAATTTCAAAGCGGTCATGCCACCTGAAGAAACCCCAATTACAATTGCCTCGTATTTCATTTTTTAATATTTCTTTTTAAATATGCGTTGTTTTTTATCCAACTCAGTATATCTTTCAAAAAAGTCGGTAAAGCGTAAACCTTCTTTTGAACCCAAACATAAAATGCCGCCATTGATAAGGCTTTCATAAAAAAGTTTTTGAACCTTATTTTGCAAATTTACATCAAAATAAATTAAAACATTTCTGCATAATATCAAATGTACCTCTGCAAATACATTATCGGTGACCAAATTGTGATTTGCCCATACAATGTTTTTTTTCAAGGACTGATTCATGATTATGTTTCCATAATTGGATGTATAATAGCTTGAAAATGATTCTTTACCTCCCGACAATTGATAATTGATTGTATATTCCTTCATCATTGCATTCGAAAATATTCCTTCTTTTGCCCTGTTTAAGGCATGTTGGTTAAAGTCGGTCGCATAAATTGTTGTCCTATCATACAATCCTTCTTCCTGTAAAATGATTGCCATTGAATAAGCTTCTTCGCCAGTTGCACATCCGGCATGCCATATTTTTATAAAAGGGTAGGTTTTTAAAATAGGAATAACATTTTCTCTCAACGACTTATAGAAGTCCTGATCACGAAACATTTCGGTAACTGTTATTGATAAATCCTGTAAAAGTTCATGCGCAAATGTTTCATCCTTTAAAACTTTAGATTGAATTTGAGAAACATCTTCTAATCCAGAAAGCGCCATCCTGTTCCTAATTCTGCGATTGATGTGAGCCTTGGAATACTGCCTGAAATCATACCCGTATTTTTGGTAAATAGCATCCAGTAATAACGAAATTTCCAACTCTGAAATGTCTTCCCTTCTCATTCGCACAAGGTTACATAACTTAAAAACGAAATAGTTATATAATTTAATATAATTGTTACATAAATCACACTTTTCTTCACCGAGAAAAGAATGTTGAGCATTGTGATTATAGCTTTTATTTTGTCCCTGTTGGTCTGTCGTTTAGCATTGGTGATGATAACGTTTTGGCGCTACAAGAAGTTGGCGTTCCGATGTCCATCGGAATCGAAGCACTAAACTGTCTGCCACCACTCCCGATTGCTCTCGGGATTGATACGAAGAACAACCCCGAAGGGCTCACGAATACCTTAAAAAAAGATAAACACTCATGAGTAAAGCTTCATTTAACCACTGTTCCGATGTCCATCGGAACGCCAATTTATTGTAGGTGCTGTTACCAGCTGGGCTATTGTCATTTTTTTATTCTTTCTTTATTGTCTTCTATGTCTTTAACAATTAGGCGAAAATTCTCAATAGTCTTGCCTTTTAGATGTTTTTCCCACTTATCAATCAGGGGTTGCTCTAGTTTAAATTCACGGAATTCATCTGGAGTCATGATGGGAATTCCTTTTACAATAGGATATATTCTCTGGCACTCGTTACAAGTAAGAAAGCCTTCGATAATATTTGCGTTAATATCTTGTTCGATAATGGTTAAAATTAATTCTGCCTTGTCAAAAGGGCAGCATAATTTTTTTATGGTTTCAATTCTCATAATTTGTTTTCGCTTAATTGTTTTAAATATGCTTTAATTGTTTCGTTCGGCTTTTCGGAATCCATGATACCCGATACGACAGCTACTCCATCAAAAGGTAATCCTACAAGTTTTGACATGTTTTCAGGTTTTATACCTCCAGCTAAAAACAACGGAATGGCTGTTATTTTTTTTGCCTCTTGAATGGTTTCAAATTTTATCAGGTCGCAACTGTTGCTGGTGCTTGAAGGAAAAATAGAGCAAAAGGAAATATAATCTACTTGATTGTTATTTGCCCAATACACCAGAGATAAATCATTATTACAGGTCAAACCAACTGTAAATGCTCTGCCTATATTTATTTTAATATCTTCAAAGTTTGTTGGAATACAGTCGAAGTGAACACCATCCAAATCAGTTGTATTTAGCCATTTCCACTTATTGTTAATGAGCACAGGAACATTCTTTTCATGGCAAAGGTCAGTAATGCGCTGAATAAGTTCTAAAGCATTGTCCTCAGATGAAAAATTATCCCATATCTGCACCGCAACAATTTTTTCTTGCAAAATTATTGTGAGTTTGTGTATTAAAATGGTTTCATCTATTGATGGGTCTATTACCAAATATACACCGGAGTTTATTTTTCTTTTTATCATTTCCATCCTTCGCGATATGCTTTGTAGAATGCAGCCCAATAAGGATCTTGTTCCAGATAAATCAAATCCGTTTCTTTATCATTTTCAATCAACTTGATGCCATATTCTTTTTCTTTTATTTCACCAACAGCACAACATGGTATGTTTTCTGCTTTCAGCCGTTCTATTACAGCGGAGGCTTTATCTTTTTTACAGGTAATAATCATTGAACCTGCACCCACACAATAACGAGGATCAATAGAAAAGAGCGCACACACCTCATTCTGTATTTTGCCAATGGGAATTTGATTGTTAAAAACTACAACCCCATTGTCGGAAGCACAGGCCAACTCATAAATAGCTCCCAGTACGCCACCTTCGGTAACATCATGCATGGCTGTTATATCATTATGGTCGGTTTGGTTGCCTACTGCAGTTAAAGCATCTTTCAGCGATGATGTTTCATAAAACATAGCACATGCTTTTTGATAAGTTTCATTTCCCAAATTGTTTTTCAACTTTTCGGGAAAGCTCATAGCAAGTATTGAAGTGGAAGATATGGCACATTGCTTTGTAACTAAAATAATATCTCCTGGTCTGGCATTTTGCGAAGTAAGTAACTGCAATTTTGGGGCGATGGTAAAAAAAGTACCGCCTCCGGCAATGGTTGAATTTTGGCCTTCAATAAAACCCGTATGCCCACCGGTAATGGCTATTCCAATATCAGAACTAAATTTATGAATATAATTCCAATAGGTTTTAAAATCATTTTTAGAAAATGTGGCTGGCAGATTTAGCACAAATTGCCCGTACATGGGAGCGAAACCTGTTGTAGCCATATCATTGGTCATAAGTTGCACTGAAAGCCATGCTGATTCCTCAAGTCCAAGTGAAGGAATGAGTGATAATGGATCACTTGTTACAGCCATTGCCATCTCTCCCGGCAAATCGATAATAGAAACATCTACACCAAACTGAGGGCCAACACGTACTTCATTACGATGGTATCCGCACTTTTGCTGTATGATGTCGGCAAATATATTGTGGTCTACTTTCCCAAGTTTATCTTTCATTTATTCCGTGTCATTAAATTTGATATAAAGACCGAAAAAATCACCTAATGGCAAACTCCATTGTTGAACTGGAAACCATTTTGGTAGTCCTGTACAAGTCCATTCAATTGAATATTCTCTTCCTTTTAAAGCTTCATCTATTATTTGTTTTAGTAGTTTAGGAGTATAAAATGTTGCAGTAATGTAAAATGGATTTTTACCAAACAACTGTTGAACCCGTCTTCTCAAAACTTTAGTAGAATTTCTGTTCATCATACCCATTGCAATGCCATATTTTGCAACCCTTGCAGCTTCCCTTATAACTTTTACTGGGTCTTTGTAATATTCAAATGTGGTTATAAACGCTAGAGCATCAAAAGTATCATCTTTAAAAGGCATATAGTGAGAGTCTGCCATAACCAAATCGCCATCAAATAAATGAATAGCCTGTGATAACATAAGTGGGGAAATATCACCTCCGGTTGCTTCGATTCCGATTTCCTTCCACCATCTTGTAAAACGGGCAGTGCCACAACCAAATTCAAGCAATGTTTTTATCCGCTTGTCTTTGGACACAAGCTGTTCCATTACCTTTTTTTGCCAGACTTCAGCTCGTTTATACCTTCCCTCATACCATTGTTCATAAGTGTCGGTATGCTCCCGATTAAAAAACCACTCGGGTCTGTTTTGCCAGTTCTGTTGGTTTTTGGGAATTAATTCAAAAGTTCTTTTTTCTATTTCCATTTTATTATCTTTTTAAAATAAAAACGCCATCCGATTGGGCAGACCAAAAGAATGGAGTATAAAATGGAATATTTTAATACAGCATCCCTACGTTGGCATTATCCAAATCAGGTTTCGGGTATAATCTCAGCCAAACTATTTGTTTGGCACCCCAGTGCATTTATTGTTGCAAATGTAATTAAATTTTTCTTAAGTCAGATTGTTTCTTTAAGTTATTATGTTGTCATTATCGTTTTAGCCTTGCTGGTAACGTTTTGCGGCTTTGCGAGGGAGCGGATTATATCGCTAAACTCCAATCGAAGCACGAATCTCAAATATAATACAAAAGTTTCAATCGAAGCACTTCACCCGCTCTCTTGCAAAACCGATGTTACAAGCTGCCCTTTTTTTAAATTTGTATTTACTTTTCTTTTTTTTTCGAGTTTTTCTTGCTAATTCAAAATTTGTCCGTAAATTTGTCCGTGTCCGTATAAATGTCCGCAATATGATAAACGTTAAATTTTATTTAGATAAGGCTGATAAGTCAAAGCATTTTCCAATTCATTTGGTATTAAGGCAAAAAGATGTCCAAGTTAAGGTTTCCACTGGTGAAAAGGTGATGAAGAAAGATTGGGATGCCAAAAATCAAAATGTCAAGGAAACTGAATTTGCTCATAAGAGTATCAATAAGTTTCTTTCTTTTTTAAAGCTAGAGGTTGAAAAGCATTTTGAAACTGCTCCACATAGTCAGTTTACTGATGTACAAGTTAAGGAAAAGATACTATCTCTTGTCAATAGTCGTAAACAAAATACAGAAGTTTCTTTGGTTTTTGAGGATGCAGCCGAATATGAAACAAAGCAAAAAGTCGCATTTTTGGATTTGTTCGCAGGTGCAGGTGGTTTCAGTGAAGGTTTTTTGCAGGCGGAATACGGAAATAAATATTATGATTTTCGTTTGGGAAGTGATATCAATGAAAATTGTGAATTGACCCATTTAGCTCGTTACAACTATCAGTTGGGGATGGATGCCGAGTTTTTGCGTCAAGATATTACCGAACCTGATTTTATTGATAATCTTTTGAAAAAAGTTAATAGTCAAACCATTGATGTTGTTTGTGGCGGACCACCGTGTCAAAGTTTTAGTTTGGCAGGAAAACGAAAGAAATTTGACAAAAAAGATGATTTATTCGCCCACTATTTAAATGTCATTAAAATGCTTCGTCCGAAGTATTTTGTGATGGAAAATGTGAAAGGTATTTTGACAAAAGAAGGCGGTAAAATCAAAGAGATGATTTTGCAAGAAATCCGTTCGATTATTGATTTAAAAGAGTTTCATCAGCTAATTCATTTTGTAACGAACTTAAAAAAATCAAGTTCAGTAAATCAGTTTACACTTGATTGTTACTTACAACGATTGAATTTTGAAAAAGCAGTTGATAAAGAATTAGATGCTATTCGGGAAAGCTATATTCAAAACATAGAAAATAAATTTCGAGTTCTTGCACCTAAAATTGCCGATTACAAAACCAGCAAAACCGATATGAATTTTGCAACAATTCGTCACGGTTTTAATATGCTAAAAAGAGCAAAGGAATTAGCCTACATTAGAAAAAAAGTTATTCAAGAAAAAAACCATAACGATTTGGATAATGATTTTTTCGCTCCGAAATTTGATGATTTTTTGATGTCTATTGAACCCAATAATATTATTGAAGAAGTACATAATGCTTTCCAAAAACTAAACCCAAATTTAACTTTCAAAAGTGAAATTGCTGACATTATCTTGGCTTTAGAAATCTATAATTATTCATTTGACGAATGTGTTCAAGGTTTAACGGAAATTGCTGAAAAACAAAATAGTCAAAATAAGTTAAACGAAATTCTTGCTCAAATTTGCCTGTACAATATCGACCAACCATTTGTTGCTTTGGCATCTGATTATGGTGTTCCGCAAAATAGGGAGAGGGTTCTATTTATAGGTTGTCGAAAAGACCAAAAATTAATTGAAACAGTTCCTGCAACTGTTTCTCAAAATGAGAAAGTGACTGTTTTTGAAGCTTTGTATGATTTAGATTTTATTGGGAATGATGATGAAAAATTTAATTATGAAAATATTGATTTAAAATCAAAATACAACGGAACGACTGAGCAAATGAACGCTTTATTAAAAAGACGTTCAATTGATGGAAAGCCTAATGCGAAAAATGGTTCAACTTATGCAGAATGGTCAAAGCAAGGACGATTAAATGGGCGTTTTACAAATGCTAAAAACCCTTTTTATGTAAGAAATTCTGAAGAATTGGAAAATGTTTTGACACACGTTGTCGCACCATTGCAAAATCATAAAACCAGTAAACAAAATGACAATGTTATAAAGCGGTTAGATGTAATTCTTAAAGCGGGAAATTACAATGAAGCAAAAGAAGAATTAAAGAAAATAGGACTTAATTCTGAAAAAAGGAATTACAATGTTTTAAAAGCGGAAGGTCAAAGTTCTACTATTATGACGATTGCAGATGATTACATACACTATGAAAGCCCAAGAGCTTTGACGGTTCGAGAAATGGCTCGTTTGCAGTCTTTTGATGATAGTTTTGTTTTTCAAGGAAAACGTTCTACTGGTGGAAATAAAAGAAAATTTGAAGTTCCACAATTTACTTTGGTTGGTAATGCTGTTCCGCCTTTGATGGCAAGAGCGGTTGCATTAGAGATTCTGAAGAATATTCAATAAAGCCCAAAATAAGACAATGGATTGTTTGCTGTCAGCTCAGGAATTGCCGTTCGAATGTCAGTTCTTAATCCAGTTCTTGAGCCAGAATTGAAATTATTAGTAAAAATTTCTTTTAATGATTTGGCAACATTTTGTACACTTGGATTGCCCCAGTAGTTTCCTCCAGATAAATTAGTAACTCTTTTAACTGCAACTCCATCAGGTTTGTAAATCGTATTTGCATTTGACGGAACTGTTACAAAAGAATAACTAAAACTTTGTGCATTTTGAATATTATAACCATTTCTACCTATTGTTATATTTCTGCCACGAAATCCGCCAGCAGAATAAATCATATCCCATAACATAGGTATTTGAGCGTTGTCATTCCAGTTTGTTTTGCATTGAATAATACCAATTTCAAATTGATTGAAATCTCTTTCTGCTAAATGATTTGTTAGTTCAAGATTAAATTTGTTTTTTAAAATTGGTAAAATTTGATTGCCGCTACTATTTAAAACATTTAATAGATTTATATCAGTGTTATATTCGGGTAAATCAGGAAAGACAATAATTGTTATGTCAGATTCGGTATTGCAAGCAAAATTACCATAATTCACAGTTATTGCATCTTGTATTGCCTTAGGAACAATACTCATTTTTTTAATAGCGACAACTCTACTCCCTGCTGTACAAAGATTAATATACCAACAAACTAAAGATTCCCAAGCTGTTCCGCTTGCGGACAATTCTCCTTGTCCTCTTCCGCCACCTCCAGTTGACTTGAATATATCTGAAAGTTTGTCACCTAAATTTAAAATTTCATTTTCAGAATAGTTATTTCCTAAGAGTCTTATAATTTCAGGTTGCCAAATTTCCCAACATTTTTTATAAGTAGGTGTGCTAAAAACATTTTCAATTGCTAATTTCCTTAGTTGTTCTGGGACAGTATTGTACATTTATGTTAAATCTTAATTTTGTTAAATATCGTGAAATTTAGTTTATGTATTGAGCTTACGATAAAATTAAATTTTTGCAATAATTTTCTTTTTGCAGTTCTCTTAGGTTTGCTTGTAACGGTTTGGCGCTTGGCGAAGGTGGCGATTTTCACTACAAATGTTGATGCGGAGAAACAAACTTTGATTAACCACTAAACTGTCTTTGGAACACGAAACCCCGTCTTTTGGGTAGGTGCTGTTATGCCTTCGTTGTTCTTTTCTTTCGTCCACTTTTCTGTCCCCGTGCGTTTGGGCAGGCATACTCTTTTGCAAGCTTTGGTCTGTGTGTTGGCTCGTGTGGCTTGCAAATGTGTATGATTGCGAAGCGTTGGCTGTATGTCGGCTGTGTCCTGTCATTACGCTGCTTTCTGTTTGTATAAATGCTGTTGAAATTCTATAAACAGTCTGCTGATGTTGGCAACGTCACCCAAAATTTCTTTTGCATCTTCTAATGATTGATATTTATTAGTCAGCAAGATTGGTAATTTCTCTTGGTCAAGTTCTTCAACGCCTGTTTCGATATATTTACTCAATACAAATTCTATAAACTCTTTTTGTTTGTTGTCAAGCAAGGCAAAAATTGTCGCTTGTGCTGCTGCAACTCTTGCTTCCCTTGTAATTGGTTTAATGTCGCTGTTAAACACATATTCTAACACATCAAACAAGTCGCTTTTCTCTGCGTCAATTAGTTTTTGCAAGGTGGTCAGTTCTTCTTTTCCAAAACCTGCTTCGTCCAGTTTTTCTAAAAGTGTTCGTCTGGTAATTGGATTGCTCCAAAGTGTTCGTAATTCATCTTCGTTTTTGAAAAGGTTTGGCAACTCGCCAAACAAATTATTCAAAAATTCTTCTGCTGAAATGGGTCTACCGTCTGCACTCCAAAACGAAGTTGAAATCATTGATTGAATTTCTCTTTCTTTTCCGTCTTTCAATTTCACTTTTATTTTTTGTCGCTTGTTGCAATTACAAGAGAGTTCTCCGCAAATTTCGCAAGGCTCTTTCGGTTTCTTTTCGCAAATACAATGTGTTTGCCCGCAAACTTTACAAGGTTGTGGCGGTGGTTTTGGTTGGCTCTGACATTCACAAACTAACTGACCACAAACATCGCAAGGTTCTGCATCTCCATCCCATTCAGGGTCTGCAAAATGATGGTAAGCATCTACAAAATCATAGATGGTAAAAAAGTCTTTGCCATCAAACAAACGTGTTCCTCGTCCTACAATTTGCTTAAACTCTATCATTGAGTTTACTGGTCGCATCAAAACTATGTTGCGAATATTCCTTGCATCTACACCAGTTGAAAGTTTTTGCGATGTAGTTAAAATAGTTGGAATTGTTTTTTCGTTGTCTTGAAATTCTCTTAAAAACTGTTCGCCTATTTCTCCATCATTGGCTGTAACACGAACACAATAATTTGGGTCGGTGCTTTTCTTGTATTGGTTTACCAAATCACGAACTGCGGCAGCGTGGTCTTGTGTGGCACAAAAAATAATTGCCTTTTCTTTTTGGTTAGCTTCGTCCATATAAATCTGAACACGCTTTGCCTCTCTTGCTTTTATCTCAATTATTTTGTTAAAGTCGGCTTCTACATATTGTTTACCTTCTTCAATTTCTCCTTCAATTATTTGGTCATCGCTTGTGTAGATGTAATCATCAAGCGTTGTCTTGATGCGTTTTACTTTGAAAGGCGTTAAGAAACCATCATTGATACCTTCTTTGAGTGAATAGACATAAACAGGTTCGCCAAAATACTTGTAAGTATCTACATTGTCTTTGCGTTTTGGTGTGGCAGTTAAGCCCAACTGAACGGCTGGCGAAAAATATTCTAAAATTCCTCTCCAGTTTCCTTCATCATTTGCTCCACCTCGGTGGCACTCGTCAATAATGATGAAATCAAAATAGTCGGCTGGATATTGACCAAAGTTTGGTTTCGGATTTCCTTCTTTGTCTTTGCCACTCATAAACGATTGAAAAATGGTAAAGAAAATGCTTCCGTTTGTTGGCACTTTTCCGTCTTTCTTTACTTCGCTTGGTTTAATTCTTACCAAAGCATCATCGGCAAAGGCTGAAAAAGCATTGAAAGCTTGGTTTGCTAAAATATTTCTGTCTGCTAAAAATAAAATCCTTGGTCTGCGGCTTCCGTCACGTTTTAAGTTCCAACGAGTTTGAAACAGTTTCCACGCTATTTGAAATGCAATAAATGTTTTTCCTGTGCCTGTGGCAAGGGTTAATAAAATACGTTGAGCATTATTTGCAACGGCTTCTAACGTATTGTTTACGGCAATTTCCTGATAATATCTTGCTCCTTTTGTTCCGCCAATATCTTCAAACGGAATGGCAGAAAATTTCTCTCTCCATTCGTTTTGAACTGCATAAGTTTTATTCCAAAGTTCTTCGGGTGTTAAATAATCTGCTACCAAATTTTCAACACCTGTTTTCATACAGATGCTGTAAATTTCTTTTCCGTTGCTGCTGTAAGTGGTTTCTAATTTTAGTTTTTCTGCATATTGTTTGGCCTGTGCTACTCCTTCGCCTACACCCAAATCATCGCTTTTTGCTTCTACTACTGCCAGTTTAATGCCTTTGTAAACCAACACATAATCGGCAGTAAGTTTTTTTGCTCTTATGCCACCTGTTTGTATTTTACCTGCGGTAATGTTGTATTCACGAAGGATTTTAGAACCCTCTACAACACCCCAACCGCAAGCCTTTAACTTGGGGTCTATGAGTTCTGCTCTTGTTTCTGCTTCGTTCATACTATTACTGCTGTTGTTTTTAATTCTCCGCTAAATGCTTTTTGCAAAACGGATTTTTTCAGTTCCTCCAAATCTTTTATTTTTTGTTGGTAGATGCTTTCTAATTTTTGCGTTTCGGTTTTTAAAGCATCAAATTTTTCAACGAATTTCTTTTGTTCAATTTTTGATTTTGGAAAACTAATGGTAAGGTTTTCCCACTTTGATTTATTGATAATTGGCAATGTGGCTTGTGCTCCTTTACCTTCAAGTAAAACTTTTTCTTGAAAGTTTCTTGTAGTCATTGCGTAATAAATAAATTTTGGATCAAAGTCTTTTTTTACAGTCAATGAATTTATTTGTTGATTACAAGAAACATCCATTTCAGCAAAACCTACTTTACCGATAGTTGCTCCGATACAAACCATAAGCGTTGAACCACTTTCCATTTTCCTGCCTTTCTTTAATCCGATTTCACTTAGTCCATCGTTATCATACCTAATGTCCCCACTATTTGAAAAATCGACATCAGCAGGCTTTATGAATGGAATAAAATCACCAAAATTTTCTTTTTCAGATGTTTTAGGTGTTGTTCCTGTTTGAGCAATTCCAATTTCATTTATTTTCTTCTCCTCCCACCCTTCACCTTTATTCTCAAACACGCCTTGCAAATAACTTTCAAAAAGTTCTTTGGCGTTTTGTAGGTTTTGTTGGGCATTGGCTTTTGCCTTGGCTATGGCGGCAAAGGCTTCATCTAATATAGCTACTATGCGATGTTGCTCGGGAAGGGATTTGGGAAAGTGAAGTTCTGTATTTCTAAATGCAGGAACATCAAGATTTTTCTGAGCAGTTCCTCTTGCAAGAGAATAAATTTGGTCATTCAAATACAACAATTGTAAATTCAAAAATTCTTGCAATATTTCCTTTGCGTCTTTTGGTTTTACAGATAGACCACTATCATTGAGAAAAAATTTCCCTTCAATATAACGAGTGCATTGTTCAGACATAGCAAATCTTGCTACAACGAAACAATTTTCCCTGTTGAAAGTATCCATAAAAAATGTTGCACCACCACCACCATAAACAGGATAGATAGTTCCGCCATCTCTTTTATTGACCACTCTCGTTCCATATTCAACTTCACAAGCTTCATCAAGTTTTTTTGTTACCCAATTCTTCATATCAGTTCCAAAATTGAGTTTAAAATATCAGCACTTTCTTCATCCAAGGCTTTCATTTCTTCTAAAATGGCTTGCGGTTGTCGCAAGGCAACTTCTTCTTTTTTAGTTGGATTTTTCGCAGAAAGGTCAAATGTGGTTGGATTGATGTCCTTTACATTTATACTCCAAGAGTTTTCGCTGTCGCCTTTTGCTTTTTGTAAATCAACAAATTCTGCCAAATCCTTTTCGTTTAATGGATTTCCCTTTCCTAAATTTCTATCTAAATTTAGTTGGTAGAACCAAACCTTTTTAGTTGAAGAGCCTTTTTCAAAAAACAATACAACTGTTTTTACACCTGCACCAGTAAATGTTCCTGCTGGCAAATCTAAAACTGTATGCAGATTGCAATTTTCAAGAATTAGTTTTCGTAAACTAATAGAAGCATTGTCGGTATTGCTCAAAAAAGTGTTCTTAATTACAACACCTGCTTTGCCACCTGCTTTCATAATTTTAATAAAATGCTGCAAAAACAAACTGGCGGTTTCGCCAGTTTTTATCGGGAAGTTTTGCTGCACTTCTGCTCTTTCTTTTCCGCCAAATGGTGGGTTGGCAAGCACAATGTCGTAACGGTCTTTTTCTTGTATGTCGGCAAGGTTTTCGGCAAGGGTGTTGGTATGCACAATGTTTGGTGCTTCCACTCCGTGCAAAATCATATTCATTGTGCCAATGATGTAAGCCAATGATTTTTTTTCTTTTCCGTAAAATGTTTTTTTCTGTAAGGTGGCTACATCAGTAGTTGTTAGTTTTTTACTGTGCTGCAAATATTCAAACGCCTCTACCAAGAAACCTGCTGAACCTACTGCACCGTCATAAATTTTATTTCCTATTTCGGGTGCTACCACTTTAACAATGGTTTTAATCAAAGGTCGTGGCGTATAATATTCTCCACCGTTACGCCCTGCATTTCCCATGTTTTTAATCTTGTCCTCATACAAGTGGCTCATTTCGTGCTTTTCAGCGTGGGTTCTAAAACGGAGTTCGTCAATTCGGTTTATTACTTCACGCAAATTGTAGCCGCTTTGTATTCGGTTTTTCAATTCGCTAAAAATTTCACCAATTTTATATTCAATGGTGTCGGCACTTACTGCATCGGCTTTAAACTTTTTGAGGTAGGGGAAGAGTTTAATATTGACAAAGTCAGAAAGGTCGTCACCTGTCAACGCTTTGTGGTGGTCAAGTTTGCCTTCCTTGTCTTTGAGTGCAGCCCATTTACTCCATTTATATTCTTTGTCAATAATGTTTGTGTAGGCTTTGCCTGTTAGTTCGGCTGCTGTGGCTTTATCCTTTTCTAAGTCGTCCAAATATTTAAGGAACAACACCCAAGAGGTTTGCTCTACATAATCCAATTCACTTCCGCAACCTGCGTCTTTGTGCAGTATGTCGTCTATATTCTTAAAGGTTTGTTCAAACATTTTCAATTCTCTTATTTAATTCGTTTCAAAGTTACTATTCTGGTCGGTGCGTTGGCAAAAAAAATGGCTCTTTTGATTTTGCGAAGCGTTGGCTTGTGTGTCGGGCAAAACCAAATGTGCCATTTTGTGCGGTTGGCTTTT
>Ga0335398_10000405_pt1 | contig 75367 bp, 57 predicted proteins | sample BON03_FD_205742 | JGI IMG/M metagenome (GOLD analysis project Ga0335398, IMG submission 205742) | Freshwater microbial communities from Lake Bonney liftoff mats and glacier meltwater in Antarctica - BON-03 (spades assembly) (version 2) | ecosystem: Environmental > Aquatic > Freshwater > Ice >... | reverse complement strand
GGTAATCATCCCTTTTTTAACTAACTTCAAAAGTAGAAGTCATGCTGCCGTCAGCATTTGTTTCGGTGGAAAGCCACCATTGGCCTTGTTAGGCCGTTCATTATTGTAAAACCAAAGCCACTGCGTGGCATAGTCCTGGACTTCCTTAATCGAGTCAAACGAGTATTGACTTAACCAACTGTAACGCACTGTTCGATTGTATCTCTCAACGTAAGCGTTCTGTTGCGGGTTGCCAGGTTGAATAAATTCAAGCTGGATACCTTGCTTGTCCGTCCACGCTTTCAATTCTTGACTGATAAATTCTGGCCCATTGTCACAACGTAGTCGCTTGGGTTTACCTCGCCATTCGATTATCCGATCGAGTGCGCGGATAACTCGTATAGCGGGTAGTGAGAAGTCCGCTTCAATCCCCAAGCCCTCACGGTTAAAGTCATCTAGCACATTGAAAAGCCTAATCGTTCGACTGTCGCTTAACTGGTCATGCATAAAATCCATTGACCAAGTCTGGTTAGGTGCATCAGGTACGGCCAGTGGTACAGGTTTTTCTCGCACCAATCGCCGCCTGGGTTTTATTCGCAGATTTAGTTCCAGTTCACAGTAAATCCGGCGGACGCGCTTGTGATTCCAATCGAGGCCTTTCACGTTGCGGAGATAATCACGGCACAGACCAAACCCCCAGTCCTTTTGGTTGTCTGTCAGACGGATTAACCAGTCTGCGATCTCGGCGTTCTCGTCAGACAGAATTGGCTGGTATCGGAAGCAGGTTTCGCTGATGCCAAAAGCTAAGCACACCAAGCCAATACTCGCCCCGTACGCAGACAGTGCCTTCTGAGCCATCTCCTTTCGCCGAGATGGCTTCACCACTTTTTTGCCAAGGCCTCCTGAACCATCTCGGCCTTGAGTCGCTCATCGGCGTACATCTTCTTCAGCCGTCGATTTTCGTCCTCTAACTCCTTCAAGCGTTTCATCATGGACGCATCCATACCGCCGAACTTAGAGCGCCACTGGTAAAAGCAGGCATTGCTCATACCATGCTCTCGGCACAGGTTCGCTACCGGGGTGCCAGACTCGGCTTGCTTCAGTATCGCCAGTATCTGGCTGTCGCTAAATCGTGATTTTTTCATGCAGAATATCCTCTTGCCCTATTATGAGAAAATTCTACTTTAGATGTCAGTTATTTTTGGGGATGATTACCAGCGCTCCGATCTCCGGTAGGAGCCTGCCTGCAGGCGACCTGACACTCGAACAAAGACACGATCCCTGCCTGCAGGCGACCTGACACTCGAACAAAGACACGATCCCTGCCTGCAGGCGACCTGACACTCGAACAAAGGCTCCCTCCCAATCTAATCCAACGGAATAAACGCCAACGCGTTATTAGAATTCATCGGAATGACGAGTTGGTTTTGCACCGAGTCATAGCACATGGACGCCGCAGAGGGGATGCCAGTGGCGATCACTTCGGCTGCTTGGCCAGGTCGGATACGCGACACACTTCCGAAACGCACACTGCTCACATACTTAGTGTCGTCGGCCATGATGACGACGCCATCGTTGCCGCCTTCTGCCGCACGTTCTGTCTTCAGTACCTCACCACTGGGACTGTAAGTGATCACCGCGTTGTCGCCAATGTTAACAACCACGATGTTGCCTTGGTTATCGATAGCCACCCCATTCGGTGCCGCTAATGGAGCACCTTCCGCAAACACAGAAGTCTCGCCGCTAGGAGTAACCTTATAGATTCGCTCTATCGCGCGAGTATTAGAGGCATAGACCGTGCCGTCTGCTGCCACGCCTACACCGTTTAGCCCCGTTGCCTCTGGAACCTGAACAGAGCCCATGGGTTGTCCTGTCGCGAGATCGAACATGCGCACGTTGTCGATATCCACAGCATAGAGCACGCCATTTCTGATCGCGCTGCCAAGGGGCTGGTTTAGCATTAAGCCTTCGCGAGTTGCGCCGATCCACTTTGATGTATGCACGCTGCCATCCGGATTGATCAGGGATACGAAACCATCGTTTTCTACTAGAGTTGGCGAGTTGGCATTATTCATGGCGAGGATGAGATTGCGCTCTGGGTCGAAGGTGCAGCTCTCGGCGAATTGGAAGCTGCCGTATACCTTCACGTTACTGGATATTGGTGTGGCTACACCGGCTTCATTGATAGTGCCTAGAGGCCCTCCTGCGCTGAAGGTTTGTGCCTGCGTGGTGCCGCAGATTGAGAGGCTGATTAGTCCGGTCAACATAAGTTTCTTCATGAACTGTTCTCCTTTTGTGTTGGCTTGAGCCATCTTGTAGTGATTAGTTATTGTATAGGCAGAGTGGACCCGATTCGTGGTGACTCTAGTTCAGCGCTTTCGAAAGGGCTTTGGAATTGCGTTGATAGTTATACAGTTTCTGTTTCTTCTCAGGCAGTTCGCCAATGGCAATGGGGGTGAAGCCCTTCTCCAAAAACCAGTGAGTAGTCTGAGTGGTAAGCACTATTACCTGCGACATACCAGAGCGCTTGGCATGAGCCTCTAGTGCGGTGAGTAAGTCTTGGCCACGGCCAGTATCTTGATAGTCGCGGTGTATCGCGATGCAGGCGATCTCGCCACAGTGCTCGTCCATTGGGTAGAGCGCCGCGCAGGCGATAATCATGCCTTCGCGCTCGATGACGAAGAAGAAGCTGATCTCGGCCTCTAGCAATTCGCGCGAACGGTGCACCAGTACTCCAGCGTCCTCCAGAGGTGTGATCAATTCAAGCAGGCCGCCGACATCCTCGATGGTGGCGCGGCGCAAGACCTCGAAGTTCTCCTTCGAGACTAGGGTGCCGCTACCGTCACGCGTAAACAGTTCCTCGATTAGTGCGCCGTTGTGCTCATAGCTGATGAGGTGGCTGCGTGGCACATTCTTACTGCAGGCCTTAAGGGCGGCAGTGAGTGCCTGTGCGACGCCGTTGGCGGTGTTTTCCTGCTTAGACGTCACCGCATTGAGGACGTCCTGAGCGGACGTAGGGCTCAAGGTGCTAACCATCTCGCCATCGCCATCAAGTATGCCGGTTTGTGGAATAAACATGATCAGCTTCTCTGCGTGCAAGGCAATGGCGACTTCCGTCGCGACGTCCTCCGCCGACAGATTGAAGACCTCGCCGGTCGGGGAATAACCGAGGTTACTGAGCAAGACGATGTTATGGGCGAGCAGGTGCTGTTCGATAGCCGCCGCATTGACCTTGCGCACTACCCCCGTGAGAGCGTGATCAACGCCACCAAGTACTCCTAATGGGCGTGCGGTAATGTAATTGCCCCGCGCCACCGTGATGTCTGCGCCGTGCATAGGCGAATTGCTAAGGCCCATTGAGAACACAGCCTCGACATCGATGCTTAGTGACCCTACGACCTGCTTGATTAGCTGCAGGCTGCTCGCGTCAGTAATGCGCAGGCCCTTATGATAGGTCGACTCGATCTTCGCGGCGTCGAGCGCACTATTAATCTGCGGGCGCGAGCCGTGCACAAGGACGAGTTTGACCCCAAGGCTATTGAGCAGATTGATGTCGTGCACAATATTGCTGAAATTAGGGTGCTCGAGCGCCTCTCCTGGCAATAGCACAACGAACACCTTTTTCCTGTGGGCGTTGATGTAACTGGAGGAGTAGCGGAACCAGTCGATGTATTCGGGCAGATTTTGCATGGGCGTGAATATAGTCTATTTATTGATTGTTATGAATAATTTTCTATTTTCCTACTCTGTGCGTGATGTAAGCGTATAGAAAGCATTAGAGGCAATAGTGGCGAATTAGCCCCTTTAGTGTCTCGAGATAGGGGGCGATACGATCTAATTCCAAGTACTCGTCGGGCTGGTGAGCCTGGTCGATGTCGCCGGGCCCTAGTACGATAGTGTCCATGCCCAGACGCTGTAGGTGTGGCGCCTCTGTACCAAATGCTACCGTGGCGGCACTGTGCCCCGTGAGGCGTTCAGCGGTCTTCACCAGCTCATTCTCCGGAGCGGTCATGAAGGCTGGCAGTCCTGCGAACAAGGGCGCGATGGTCGCCTTAACGCCGAAGCGCTCCGCGATAGGGTTTACCCTGCGACGAATCTCGTCGCGCAGCGCTTCGACCTCCATGCCAGGCAATAAGCGGATATCAAATTCAAGACGACACTGACCGCAGATGCGATTGGGATTGTCGCCGCCATGGATGCAGCCGAGGTTGAGAGTTGGGCGTGGAATCGTGAACAAGGGGTTCTGAAAGCGCGCCTGCATCTCCTGTCGAAATACTATCAATTCGCTGATCACGCTATGCATCGCGTCCAGTGCATTGTGGCCTAAGTCTGGGTCCGAGGAATGCCCGCTCTGCCCTAGTAGGTCGATGGACTCCATCATGATGCCTTTGTGGGCATTGATAGGGCGCATGCCAGTAGGTTCCCCGATAACGGCGCAGCGCGCCTTTGGTCGGCCCAGCTCCGCCAGCGTTCGCGCCCCTTGCATCGAGGTTTCCTCGTCAGCAGTGGCAAGAACGATCAAGGGCTGCTTGAAGCTCACCCCTTCGAAGTCTTTCAAGGCCTCTAGTATGAGAGCAAAGAAGCTCTTCATATCGGTGCTGCCCAAGCCGTAGAGACGTCCATCTTTCTGCGTTAGGCGGAAGGGATTGACGCTCCATAATGCCTCGTCCAAGGGCACCGTGTCGGTGTGACCCGCAAGGACGAGTCCGCCCGCGCCCGTGCCACGTGTCGCGATAAGATTGAGCTTCTCGTTGCCTTGGGTGGACGCGGAGGTGCCAGGGCTCTTGATGCGTTCACAACTAAAACCGCGCGCCTCGAATTCCTCGGCTAGATAGTCGATCACCGGTGTGTTGCTGATATCCAGATCTGGGCTCGCCGAGCTTATACTCGGGCGGGCGATCAACGCGTCGAGGTGTTTAAAGAAATCAGGAGAGGAAGGGGTCATTTAGCCCCCATAGTATTGCTGGCAATTAGGTCAGTTTTCGCGGCCATAATGAAATCGTTCTCGTGCAGGCCGTTGGCCTTGTGTGTCCACCACGACACTGTCACCTTGCCCCACTCTAGGAGAAGGCTTGGGTGGTGGTCTTCGCGCTCTGCGATCAGGCCAATTTTATGCGTGAACACGGCGGCCTCTTTAAAGTCGGGGAAATGAAACTCGCGGCGAATTTGCTCCATGCCGTCCACACTAACTTTTTTCCAACGTGGAATTGCAGTGAGCATTTTATTCGCCTCCTCTGGCAACATCGCACGCGTGCCTATCGTGCAGGGTTGGCAGTGCTTCTCAAAGAGTGTACGACTCATGGGTGCTCCCTTTTAGTGGCGTCTTGGTAGCGCTCACCTACATTTAAGAAAGGTTTAAAGAAACGTTTCTAGGACACTGTTGAGGAACTGCTGTCCTTTCTCGGTCGGGCGAATATGAGAATCCTCGAACGACAATAATTCTTGAGCTTGTAGGGATGATACCTGCTTTTGGATAAGCTCGAAACCTAGTCCAGTTGCCGCCTCGAATGCGGAAGTAGCGAAGCCTTCGGGCATACGCAGCACATTGAGTAGATACTCGATAGGGAGCTGGTCCTTAGGTATCGGGGCTAACTCCGCCAGAAAATGGCCTTTCGAAGAGAGGTAGTGTTCCGGCTGCTTCTTATTGCGAGTTCGCACGATCTGCCCCTGCCCGATCTGGGTAATCTTGCCGTGAGCACCCGCCCCAATGCCGATGTAGTCACCGAAACGCCAGTAGTTCAAGTTATGCCGAGCCATCTTCGAGTGCCTAGCGAAGGCAGAGACTTCATAGCGCGCAAAGCCGTAGGCGTCGAGCAGGGCGAGACCGCTATCTTGTATGTCGATGAGCGCGTCGTCCTCGGGCAGTACCGGCGGGCGCTTGTAGAACTCCGTGTTCGGCTCGATAGTTAACTGATACCAGGACATATGCTCTGGCTCAAACGCGATGGCAGTATGCAGGTCGCGCATTGCGTCTTTTGTAGACTGGCCGCGGAGTCCATACATGATGTCGATGTTAAGATTGTCGAAACCCGCCTCTCGGGCGAACTCGATCGCCGCTTTTGCGTCGTCGCTGCCATGAATACGCCCAAGGCTATGCAATTGGAGATCGTCGAAGCTTTGCACGCCAATAGAGAGACGGTTGATGCCCGCACGCCTGTAGTCCGCAAACTTTACACGTTCGGCGGTACCAGGATTGGCCTCCAATGTGATCTCGATGTCCGACGCGAAGGCGACTATTTCTTGCAGGCCTTTTAGTAGGCGCACATATCCGCGTGCCGAGAAAAGGCTCGGCGTGCCGCCACCGAAGAAGATTGACTGTATTGTGCGGCCCTGTGCGTATTGTGCTGAGTTGCGAAAGTCTTGCAACAATGCATCTATATACTGGGCCTCTGGCACATCTCCATTACTCTGGTGTGAATTGAAGTCACAATACGGGCATTTGCGTATGCACCAGGGAATATGCACATAGAGGCTGAGTGGGGGCAATCTCAGGAGCGCCGGTTTCGGCATCACAGTCACGCGATCGAACCGCGCAGAGTGGACCAATGGGGCAGCAGTGTGCGCAAGGCCTGGCCGCGATGACTGATCTCATTCTTGATCGAAGGGTCTAGTTGGGCAGACGCGCAACCATGAGTCGGCACGAAAAACAAAGGATCATATCCGAAGCCATTCTCGCCTTGCGCGTTGAATAGGATGCGTCCTTCCCAAGAGCCTTGGCAGATGAACGGCATCGGGTCCTCTGCATGGCGCATAAACACGATGACGCATTGGAAGCGAGCGCTGCGCTGAGCCTCCGGAACCTGTGCTAGCGCCTGCAATAATTTATGATTATTTTCTGCATCGCTGGCACCAACACCGGCATAGCGTGCCGAATAGATGCCAGGTTGCCCTTTTAGCGCATCGACCTCTAAGCCGGAATCATCCGCCATAGAAGGCAGGCCGCTGATGCTACTGGCGTGTCTGGCTTTGATGATCGCGTTCTCGACAAAACTCAGGCCGGTCTCATCAGCGTCATCTACACCGAGGCTGCGTTGGGTAATGAACTCGATGTTCTGTGCACCAAGCATCTGCTGAAACTCGCGTAGTTTTCCTGCATTGCCCGTTGCTAAAACGATTTTCTTTCCCACTGTCTTGAGGCCCCTTAGCGGCTGATATGGTAGATCGCAGTCTCGCCTAGGAAATTAGGCCATGCCTTGATCATCCAGCTACCCTGGTGTAAATGGTCTACTACCGTGCGGGTAATGACTTTGATGTTCTTCTCTTTGCACAGCACGTCGAAGTCGCGCACAGTACAGAAGTGGATGTTGGGCGTGTTATACCATTCATAGGGCATGAAGTTAGACACGGGCATTCTGCCCTTAGTGAACAGATACAGGCGCGAGCGCCAATTGCCGAAATTCGGGAAGGTCACGATGCAGTTTTTGCCGATGCGCAACATCTCATCGATAATGACATCGGGGTAGCTGACGGCCTGCAGGGTCTGCGTAAGCAAGACGGTATCAAAACTCTTGTCCTTGAAATTCTGCAGGCTCTTGTTCATGTCCTGCTCGATGACATTGACGCCCTTGGCAAGACACGCGGCGATATTCGCCTCGGCAATTTCGAGGCCAGTCTCTGAGACGCCCTTATTGGTCTTCAGAAATTCCAACAGGCTGCCGTCGCCACAACCAAGGTCGAGAACGCGGCTGCCTGGGGCAATCCAATTTTGAATAATATTCAGATCGGGGCGCATCACGCATTCACCTCGTCGCTCACGCGATTTAAATAAGTGCTGAAGGCTTCGATGTAACGCGGCACAGGCAGTAGGAAGGCGTCGTGGCCTTGGTCCGCCTCTATCTCCAAATAACTCACCTGTTTGTCGGCCTCAAGGAGCGCGTCGACGATCTCGCGGGAGCGCTCAGGCGGGAAGCGCCAGTCCGAGCTGAATGACATCAGCAGGAAGCGACAGCTGCTCTTAGCGAAGGCGGCACTTAGATTGCCTTCGTAGTCGACGGTCGGGTCGAAATAATCCAAGGCTTTGGTCATCAACAAATAGGTATTGGCATCGAAGTGCTCGGAGAAGCGTTCGCCCTGATAATGCAGATAGCTCTCTACTTGAAAATCGACATTGAGACCGAAACTCAACTTCCCGGTGCGCAAGTCTCTGCCGAAATTTCCTGCGATCGGTTCGTTGGCAATAGCCTCTGAGGCTTTGCCAAATTTATCTCTCATTGCGCTATCGGAAAGATAGGTAATATGCCCCACCATGCGCGCCAGCATCACACCCTTCTTAGGGTAGGTGCCGTGCTCTAGGTAGCGGCCGTTGTGAAAGCAAGGGTCCGCAGTGATCGATTGACGTGCCACTTCGTTAAACGCGATGTTCTGCGCGGAAAGTTTGGGTGCCACAGCTATCATGATCGCATTGCGTAGCCGTTCGGGGTAGCTAATGCTCCAGCGCATAACCTGCATGCCACCAAGGCTGCCGCCGATGACAGCGGCCCACTGCGCAATGTCGAGTCGATCCATCAAGCGAACTTGGCTCTGAACCCAGTCGCGGACAGTGACGACGGGAAAGTCGGGGCCATAATAGGTGCCGGTTTCGGGGTTGATTGAGGTAGGGCCAGTACTGCCAGCACAGCCGCCGAGGTTATTGAGGCAGACCACGAAGAACTTATTGGTATCGATAGGCTTGCCAGGCCCGATACAGTTATCCCACCAACCCGGTTTGGCATCGTCTTCGCTATGAAATCCGGCAGCGTGGTGATCACCACTGAGTGCGTGACAGATCAATACCGCATTCGACTTCGCCTCATTCAGCGTGCCATAGGTCTCGATCATCAAGTCATAGCTTTTGATGGTCTTGCCACTGCGTAGTAGCAGAGGATCGTCGAAGTGCAGGCATTGCGGCTCGACGATTCCTACAGAATTCTCGGGGATGAATTTTGGCATGTCAGGTTCTTGCGGTTTCCGTATTGATAATATTGGGAGGCGGGAAGTCTATTCCTAGCGCCGCCGGAATACATTGGGGGAGAGCGATTTTTATTCGCTTCAGTCGGCTGTTCTCTCCGCTCATGATAGTAACCCGGTCCTGGAGTACTTTGAATTGTTTCGTTAAATTCCCAGTACCACTCGTGGGTTTACACCCACGGGTGCGATCAGGATCGCGCGAATAATCTGCAATGCAAGGAATACGAAGATAGGCGATAAATCTAGGCCTCCCATGGAAGGCAAAAGACGGCGGAATGGCTCCATGATCGGTTCGGTGAGTTGACGCACGAGTAGGAGGGCCGGATGAGTGCTAAAGGGCGCGACGAAGCTAGACACGATAGAAATGATCATCGCCCAGAAATAGATATTCAGAATAAAAGACAGCAGGCCTACGCTCGACCAACTAATAACCAAGCCGACACTAGGTATTTGGAAGCCGCTGAAGATGATGAGCAGAGCTGTGGCGATGCACTGCGCTAAAAGAGCAAGTACAAGAGAGGCGAAATCAAAGCCGCGAAAGCCGGGAATGAAGCGGCGGAACAGTTTTACGCCAGGGTCGGTTACCTTGACGATCGCCTGAGTGAAGGGGTTGTAGAAGTCTGCTCGCGCCACTTGCAACATGAACCTAAGCAGCACCGCCAAGACAAACAAGCCCCCTAGTGTGCTCACGACTAGATATCCAACGCTTCCTAAAGAACCCATCTTCGTCTCTCTCTCGTTAGTTGTGATTGCTTTGGCCAATTACACCTCAGCTACGCAAGTTTACTCAATCTGCCAGCTCGATAGAGCGTTTTTGCGCCGCAGTTAGCGCATGCTCCACTAATTCGCGAAAGCCTTCCTTTTCGAACGACTTTATAGCGGCTTCCGTGGTGCCGCCAGGGGAGGTGACTCTGCGGCGTAACTCATCCGGCGCCACATCACTCGCCGCGGCTAACTTGGCAGCGCCTAGTGCGGTCTGAATGGTAAAGCTGCGGGCCATCTCGGGGTTTAATCCCATCTTCACTGCCACCTGCTCCATCGCCTCCATCATTAGGAAGTAGTAGGCAGGCCCACTGCCAGACAGTGCGGTGACCGCATTGATAGCCTCTTCGCTATCGAGCCAGCGACAGATACCCACAGCGGACAATATCGTCTCAGCCAGCTTCGCTTGCGTGGCACTAGTGTTGGCGTTGGCGAATAAACCGGTCGCTCCCTCGGAGACTAACGCAGGGGTATTAGGCATGCAGCGCACAATCGCCTGCTCTGCTCCCAACCAAGTCTCGAACTTATGCAGCGGAATACCGGCGGCGATCGAGATGATTACGGAGCCGGTGGCTGGGATAAGGGGCTTGAGGGTCCCGCAGACCTGCTCCATGACCTGTGGTTTCACCGCTAATACAATCACATCAGCGTCTTTAACGATCTCTTCCAGAGTGCCTGTGCAAATGCCACATTCTGCGTGCAGCTGACTTAGCTTGCTGGCGTCAATGTCGCAGGCAGCGATATTGCCCGGTGTACTGCCCTTATTCAGCAATCCCATTATTAGGCTGGTCGCCATATTGCCGGCGCCTATGAAAGCTATCTTACTGTTATTCAAAGCATTTCCTCTTGTTCTGCGGCTGTTTCCATAAGTGCTTCAATGCGAGCGCTATTCTAGCGTAAGTCGCTGCGTACAAGCACCCCATGTCGTCTTCCTAGTTCGCTGTTGTGCTGGCCTGCGACATTAAGTCGCATTGTGCGGCGGGGCGGAACCTCTAGACTAGGCATCTCTATAAATACACAGAGATGCCAGTATGCTAATCCTGCCGACACGCAAACTCCTCACCCTCGAAATAGCGCTTATTCTGTTCAGCCTCGCTGCTGGAGTCGTGCAGGCAGCGGATGAGGCGCCTTTAGAGGAGGTCGTCGTGTGGGGCAGCCAAACCAATCAACGTGCAGCGAGCTCGCACCCAAGCAGCCTTATAACCCAACAGGATCTGGCGAGCATTAATGTTGCCACTACCGAGGATGTGCTCAAGTTCGAGCCCAGCCTAGTGATTCGTCGCCGCTTCATTGGCGACTCAAATGGCACGATGGGCATGCGCGGTTCGAATATGTTTCAGACTTCGCGCTCGATGGTATTCGCGGACGGGGTGCCCTTGCACAATCTGCTGCAGTCACGCTGGAATGGTGCGCCGCGTTGGACCATGATCTCCGCTAGTGAAATTGCGCAAGTAGAAGTGCTCTACGGCCCCTTCTCCGCCGAGTTTAGTGGCAACTCCATGGGTGGCGTCGTGCTGATCGAGTCTGCGATTCCGCAGCAGCGCGAATTTCATTTCGATAGCTCGTTCTTTTCACAGAGTTTCGATGCCTACGGTTTCGACGACACCTTGACTGGTCATAAGGAGTTCTTCTCCTATGGCGATAAGTTTGGCGATACCAGTGTCTATTTCTCCTTTAACCGTCTCGACAGTGAGTCGCAGCCGCAGACCTTCTATTATGGTGGTTCGACCTCGTCTGCGACGCCCACTAGTGTTAGTGGTGCAATAGTCGACAACGACGAGCGTTCCAACTCGCGTCTTTGGTTTGGTGACACTGGTGTGCAAGACACACTAACGGAAAATTATAAACTGAAGATTGGTCAGGATTTCGGGCAGTGGCAGGCCTTGCTGAATATCGCCTACGAGGATCGCTTTAATGGGGCCGGCTCGCCCAATACCTATTTGCAGAATAACAGCGGTGCGAGCGTTTGGAGCGGTAATGTCATTCAGAATGGGAAGAAGTTCAATGTGCCCACTTCGCGCCTTGGCATGTCGGAGCAAGAGCGCGATAGTCTCTCGATCGGCCTGCGTCTGCGTGGTCCTGTCGCGGAAGGTGTCGTATTAGAGGCTAATCTCAATCAGTTCGAAGTGCTGCGGGATCAGAGCCGCTCCTCGCTGAGCAACCCAAACGACCCGGTTTACACACCAGCGGGTCAGGTTAATGATTTTGGTGATACTGGCTGGAGCAGCGCGGAGGCTAAATTATTCTTCGATGACATCGGTTTGGACGGCGTGGGTCTAACCGTCGGGGCGCGCCACGATGCCTATAAGTTGAATATGGATGTGTATAACTCTCGGAATTACCAAGCGGCGAGTTTTGCAAACTACACCAGTCGCAGTGGCGGCGAGACGCAGTTGGATGCCCTGTTCGCGCAAATGCACTGGGATATCAATCAACAGTGGGACTTAGGACTAGGCATTCGATGGGAGTCGTTCACCAGCAACAATGGCTATTATTCAGACGATGTCGCTGCGACAGCGGCATTCGATCTAGAGTCGGTGCCATCGAGCTCGCGCAAAGAGTTTTCGCCGAAGTTCTCCGTGGCGTATAAGCCAACAGAGCAATGGCGCTTTGCCTACGCGCTTGGCAAGGCCTATCGCTTCCCAATCGTGGAGGAATTGTTTAGCCAATACTCCGCTTATAACTCGATCAGTGTGGCGAACCCAGGGCTTGCGCCAGAGAATGGTCTGCATCATAACTTCATGATCGAGAGGCAGATAGGCGGTGGCGTTCTGCGCGTCAATCTCTTCCAGGAGACGATCAAGGACGTGGTGGAATCCCAGTCGGAGAATCTCCCCGGCGGCCTATCGGTGCGTACCTTTATTCCAATCGATGAGACGCAGACCTGCGGTGTCGAATTTATTGCGAACCTAGACGATCTTCTTATCGACAGTCTCGACGTGCGTTTCAATATGGTCTATACAGATTCGGAGATAGTCAAGAATCGTCCTGACCCTAGCATCGAAGGCAACGTGTATCCACGCATGCCCGAATGGCGCGGCAATCTGTTGATGACCTACCACCTAAGTTCTCAGTGGGATGCGGGCATTAATTATCAATACGCCAGCGATAGTTTTGGGCGCAATGACAACACCGACCGCGAGGATGGTGTTTATGGTGCCCAAGATGGCTTCAGCCGGTTAGGCTTCAAGAGCACTTACAATTTCACTAGCGGAGTAGCGTTAGGCTTAGGTATCGACAATATCACCGACGCAGTCGCTTATGTTGCGCACCCTTGGCCAGGCCGAACCATTTATGCGAATCTTTCCTATGACTTCTAAAACCCTTGTGGCATTTGCATTGCTTGTGTGCAGCATGGCTGCCAACAGCGCGAACGCCGATAGCTGTACAAGTTTGCGTGAACAACACGGCGCGGACTATGTGTCCGTGCATTGTGGCAGCGCGCCCAGTGCTAGTTTCGATGCAGATGGCAGGCTATGGATTGTCTTTGTGCAGGATAAGCATGTCTATGTGGGCCATTCAGATGACAAAGGCGTCAGTTATTCCACTCCAGTACAAGTAAATACGGAAGCGGAAGACACGGAGTTCAATGGCGAGAATAGGCCGAAGATTATTGTCGCGCCTCAGGGCGAGGTAATGTTGTCTTGGACGACTAAGACATCGTCTAACTTCACGGGTCTTATCCGCTTCTCGCGTTCTATCGATGGCGGAAAGACGTTCGAGGCGCCTCGCACGGTGAACGACGATGGGCTGACAACTGGGCATCGTTTCGACAGCCTATTTCTCAGCGCGTCGGGCAATCTCTATCTCACGTGGATCGATAAGCGAGATATGGAAGCGAGTCTGGCGCAGGGCGGCACTTATTCAGGCGCTGCTATCTACTATGCGGTATCGAAGGATTTCGGTAAGACTTTCAGCCCCAACTACTCAGTATCCCAAAATAGTTGCGAGTGCTGTCGTATCGCCATGGCGCCGCAAGGTGAGGACAACGTCTCGATTTTGTGGCGACAGATCTACGATAGTCAGATTCGCGATCATGCGATAGCGGTATTGGGTCCAGAGGGCGAAGTCAGTGGGCTGGAGCGCGCGACTGTCGATGACTGGTATATAGACGCCTGTCCTCACCACGGGCCGAGCATGGTGCAAGCGCAGGAGGCGGATCAGTATCACATGGCGTGGTTCAGCGCTGGCGATCTGCATAAAGGTATCTATTATGCCCGTTACGACTTAGCGCAGGCCAATTCGAATCAGCTCATCGAAGTCGATGCTACGCCAGGAGCAGGGCATCCTTCCCTCGCACAGCATGGTGATGAATTATTGCTGGCATGGAAGGGTTTCAACGGTGTGGCAACACAGTTACAAGTTATGAGTTCGACCGATGGCGGAGGGTCTTGGTCCGCAACGAGGACCATGTTCAATACTGAGCAAGCGAGCGATCACCCGTTATTGATAAGTGATGACAATGCGATCTACCTGAGTTGGTCAACTGCCGAGTTCGGCTATGTGTTTAAGGAGTTGAGTCATGATTAACATTGCTGCAAATAGGTGTCGTAGCTTGCCAAAAGCATTCGCCCTAGGCGCTACCCTGCTGTTGGCTACTAGCCTTTCGGTAACTGTTCAGGCCGACAATATTCAAGACTTCGGTACACAGAGTTTCACGCAGATTAAATCTCAATACGAGGGTGTGCCTTTCGTAGTGAGCCTGTGGTCGATCGACTGTGCGCCATGCCGTGTAGAGCTGAAGCTGCTGGGCGATTTGAAGAAAGAGAACCCAAGTTTTCCTTTAGTGGTGATCTCCACGGACTCGATAGTGAACCGTGAAGAGGCCGCAGATATTCTGGTCAGTTATGCATTACAGGATATCGAGACTTGGATGTTTGCCGATGCATTTGTGGAACGCCTGCGTTATAGCGTGGACCCAATGTGGCATGGGGAACTGCCGCGCAGTTATTTCTTCAAAGCGGACCACAGCTTCGAATCCCATAGCGGCATTCTTAGCCGCGCGCAGCTAGAGAAATATTTTCCAAGCACTGGCCAATAATTTAGTCGATGCGTTAGGAAAGATTAGACTCTAATCATAAAAAAGGGGCTCACTAGTGAGCCCCTTTTTTGTCACCATTACAATGACGTTTCTAGATATGCACTACCGTTGCCGATAGCGCAGAACAGTCTTATTGCAGATCGTAAACGAAGCGTGCGTAGATCACACGGCCCATTGGATCTTGCAGACCGCCCATTACCCCAGCGAACTCGGGTGAGCGTTGTGCCTGACGGTCGAACAAGTTACGTGAACCGATCGAGAAGGCTGCTTCGCCACCCAAGAACTCCATGCCACGGTAAGTGTAGGACAGATCCATGTCAGTCCATGCTTTCACAGTAGTGATTCCGGCAGGGCGATTGGTGCCACCGAAGAAGTCGATGTGCGTGAACAAAGGGCCGTCATAGGGCATGTCGTCTATGTAGTGCACGGTAGAGCTAATGGAGTGGTTACCACGAGTCCAGCCGAGACGTAGATTCGCCTTAACCGTTGGCAGTTCTGGTGCTGCAGATGTGCCGTCGTTGTAGAGGCCAGCGCCATCTTTGATAGGCTGCGAGGGATCATTCTGGTAGTAGAAGTGATCGATGTAGGTAGCCTGCAAATTGACACGGAAATCGCCCCAGTCACGAACACTAAAGCGGTAAGTACTGTTGATGTCATAGGCCTCTACCGACACAGACTGTGCGTTAGTAGTACTGGTGTTATCCACCTGTAGAATTGTGTAGAGGTCTTGTGGGTCACGGATAATATCCTTGTTCGACCGTGGGTCCGCAACCCAAGCCTGCAGTTGCGCAAGTGTGGGCTGATTTGCCGCGCTTACACCGTTTCCACCAAAGCCAGTAGCAGTCTTGAAGTTTTGGAAGTCCAACGTCATCAAGTCCTGACCATTAATGCCGATGATGCGGTTCTGAAAGTCAGTCTTGTTCCAAGTCACGGAAAGATCGAAGCCCCCCGCCGCTATATCGAAACCGAGCTGCTTAGACTCTGCTACTTCGTTCTCAAGATTGGGATTACCACCGCCACAGGCAGTAGTGAACGCCGAGTATGGCCCGAAGCGGTCTGTCACTGTGGACAGGCCACAAGTGATTGGATTCAAGAGCTGGCTTAAAGATGGTGCAATGAAGGCATCGCCTTGAGTGGCACGTAGAGTCAGCCAGTCAGTAGCGGCCCAAGTGAGCCCGTATTTCGGATCCGTGGACTGCTGCCCAGTGCTGAACTCTTCGCGGCGTACCGCAAGCTCAAGTTCGAGGCTTGGTAGAATTGGTACTGCTAGTTCCATGAAGTAGGCGTCGACATCGCGGCTACCGGTAGTGACGACTTCCTTCTCTGTACCACCAATCCAGGTGTCGCCCGCGAGCTCTACAGCTGAAGGGATATTGGTGTACTTATCGCTGCGGCGTTGATAACCCACGGCCATTCCGATAGGGCCACCAGGCAGCTCGTAACCGAGAGTAGGCAGTTCGCCATTCAATACGACTTCATAGACATCGAGTTCGTCATAGGCCCACTCTTTGTCACGTGCAGCGATGGCGTCCATGACCGCTACGGTGTTGTTAGTAGCCTCATTCGTTACCATGAATGGGTTGTAGCAAGACTTTCGGTCATTGGCCACGTCGCAGTTAAGACCCTGTTGCATCGCCGTGATGTCGTAGTTCTGGTTTGACATGAACGACAAGTCTTCTCTGTTGCGAGTGTATGAAGCCACCCCTTCCCAGCCCTCTACGTAAGGCACTGTGAAGTCTGCCTGTAAGCTGACGCGCGTTGTTACGTCAGCACTGCGCGAGATATTGTCCATATCTCTCGTATGGCCGGCAGGACGGGTGTGAGTCTTGTTGATTGGACGCAGTGTTCGCGCCAACACGTCTTCGTAAAGAGGCACACCATTGGGTGTAGTACCCGACACGATATAATCGAAGGTCTTATCTTTGTTTAGGTCCATGGTGCCACGGTCAGGAATGCCGTCGCCGTTGGAGTCCACGCCAAACAGAGGTATGCCGGCACTGGTGACCGCACGGAACGGGTTGCCAGGAATCTCGCCACGCACCGCGGGGAGCTCGCCGATTCGCGAGTTACCAGGATTAGACGTAGAGGTGTAGCTCGTTTCCGCAAGGCGCGTATGGAAGCCCTGTAGAGTGAGAGTCAGGTCTTCGCTGACGTCGTAGGTAATATTGGTAAACAGTTGCCCGGTTTGCATAGGCTCGCGATAGCTTCGAGTATCACCGAAGTCGAAGTAGCAGTTGCTGCCCAAACGATTACCGAACTTATTGTTCGCGACATCGACTTTATAGCCGGTGCGCTCGGAAGCCGGCTTACAGGCTGGATCTACAGTGTTTTTGTAGGCGCCGGTGTATTGGCCACTGGCATCGCGCTGGGGTGAGCGCCAGTTGCCAGGTGCGTTGGAAGACACTACCAAACCGGCGTTGGCGAGATATTGGCGTTCATCCCAACCTAGGCGGCTGTTTTCGTTGTACTGCCCGGCCAATACGATGTCGAGATCCCCCGTTGAGCCGCCCCACAGGAACTGCACGGATTCTTGATCGTAGTCACCGCGCGAATCCTGCTCGGCGTATGTATCGATCTTCAGGCCTTCGAAAGACTTATAAGGAACAAAGTTCACAACCCCGGCAACCGCTTCGTTGCCGTACAGGGCTGCAGCACCGTCCGCGACGATATCGAGGCGCTGAATGGCGATGGTAGGAATAAGAGAGTTAACGTTCTCATTGACTAGACGCTTGCCGTCTAGCAGCGTCAGCGTTGAGCGTGCGCCAAGGCCGCGCAGGTCGATAGACGTGCTGCGTGATGACGTGCCTTGAATGGTATTCGTGATGGCCGATGCCGCGCCGTTCACGAAGGAGAGGTTTTGCACGACCTCACCGATATTGAGTGTGCCTTCGTCGATTAGGTCTTCGGCGCTGAGCTGGGTAATAGCTGAGGCGCCAGTAAAACCTTCAGAGCGACGAATATAGGAGCCTGTTACGACGACTTCTTCGACTGCTGGGTCTTGTGCTTGGGCATAGCTGGAGGTGGCAAGTGGTAGTAGTGAAATTGATATTGCGGCGCACAGTAAGCTGCGCTGAAAAGGAATAGATTTTCGCATCATTCTCTCCGTGATTCTTATGATTATTTGCATGCTTTCAGTTTTTATTGTTAACAAATACAACAGGTTAGAATGCACAAGCGCGGCTAGGTATGGGCCCGAACGACTTGACTAACAAAACTTGTTAAAGAGACGAATTGGAACGACTTAGAAGTGATAGACTAAATCGGCATTCCATTTCTATAGCGCGAGTTTTTGACTCAATTTGAACCATATCAAAGTAATTTGTTACAGGAAAGTGTTAATTTGTTGCAATTGAGCACAAGTCGGCAGCAATGTTAGAAGTCGATTGACCTAAGTTAAAAGCATTATTTTATAAGGTTATCAAGTAGATGGAATTTAAAAACCCGCTAACCCCGTGTAATAATTGCGTCCAAATAAGATGAAAAGCTAAGAATATTCTTATGAAAATATTTTGTTATCTATTCATATTGTGACTAAGCGAAGTTTTACTTATTGATAAGGGAGCCTCCCATGATATTAAAAATGCGTAAGCTATTTGCAGGTCTATTACTTTGCTTCGCGGCATCTGCTGTCAGTGCGCAGGAGCCGATCGTTATAGACGATCTAAGTCCCGCGCAACTCCGCGCCGAGATTAAGACGGTGCAAACTGAATTCTATCGGGTCTATAACGCGGCAATGGATGACAGCAAGATGCGGATTGTTTGTCACGATTATCTACCCACTACCTCTAATATTAGGCAAGAGGCTTGTGAGCCACAATTCGTGATCGATCGGCGGTCTGGAAATGCGTCAGACTCGCAGCGTCAAATTGATGTGCTCATGACCCCTGCGGCGTTGCAACAAGACTTATCCGCAGAGTTCACCGCGCTTACGGCCGCTATGAATAAATTAGCCGCCGAGGATCAGTATTTCAAGGAGCTAAACTCAGTACTGAAGATGTTGCGCGAGCGACTAGATGAAATCACCTGATCAACTGCTGGGCTCCCCAATACTGGGGGTGTAGCGCATCGCCACTAGGAGCTAAGCTGTGTCCAAATCAAATCCCGATCTGCACCCGGGAACTTCTCGCGCCCCTGTGTTTTGGCGCTTATCGCAAAGGGTTATACCACTGCGAAGGTGGCCGAATATCTCAATAGTACGCGCAATTCCGCCTCCGGCTACGTAAAGGTAATCTACCGCAAGCTCAATATTTCCAGCCGTGCAGAGGCCGCGCTTGAGGCATCGCGCCGCGGTATTGTATCGGCCCACGCGAGCTAAATTCCCTCCAGCGTAAGCTTGACAAAAATTCCAGAATGCAGACTAATCAGGGAAGTAATCCCCGATACCCCTCAATAGTTCTGCTTATGGGAGTTAGCAAGTGAAAATTCGTCCTCGGTTGTCTCTTTTTTCGATTGCTTTGTTGTTGAGTGCCGTTTCAGTTCAAGCAGCAGAGTCCGATTGGGCTGCCATCAATGTAGAGACCCTCGAGCATTTCCAGGCGATGGTGCGACTCGATACAGCTGACCCACCCGGGCGCGAGATCGATTTGACACGTTACATTACTCGTATTCTCGACGCCGAAGGTATCGAGTACGAGGTTTTCGCACTGGAGGAGAATCGACCCAATATTGTGGCGCGACTCCGTGGCAATGGAAGTAAACGGCCCTTGTTGCTTATGGCGCACCAAGACACTGTGAATGTCGACGCGAGCAAGTGGACATTCCCGCCCCACAGTGCCGCACGCGATGGTGGCTGGATCTACGGCCGCGGCACCGTCGACGATAAAGACAATCTTGTTGCGGCATTAATGAGCATGGTGCTGCTTAAGCGGCAGAATGTTGAACTCGACCGTGATGTGATCTTCTTAGCCGAATCTGGCGAGGAAGGATCCACGCAGATCGGCATTCAGTTCATGGTGAACGAACATTTCGAATCGATAGAGGCCGAATTCTGCCTAGCAGAGGGCGCCAGTGTGGTAAGGCAGAATGGCGAGGTTTTCTATGCCTCTGTACAGACCGTTGAGAAGTTGCCACGCGCCATGAATCTTACGAGCAACGGCATAGCAGGTCATGGCTCCGTGCCACTACAGAGTAACGCTATCGTGGCGCTGTCGCGCGCAGTGGCAACGATCGCCGATTGGCAGCCCCCCATTCGCTTAAGTGATACCACGACGTCATATTTTTCGAAGCTGGCTGGAATCTCCGAACCTGAAGCCGCCGCTCGCTACCGTGCTCTGTTGAACCCGAACTCCCCGGCTGGAATTGAGGCGCTCAATTATATGAAGCGCTACGAGCCGCGTAACGCAGCAGTACTGTTCAGTACTATTTCTCCGAATATCGTCGATGGCGGTTACCGAGTCAACGTGATTCCTTCCGATGCGAATGCAACCCTAGATGTGCGCCTATTACCCGACGAAGACGCCCCACGTTTTCTCGAACTGGTACGTGCCGCAATTGGCGATCCGGCGGTAAATGTAGAGTGGGCGGCACGCAATGAGCGCCCAGGTGCGTCAACCTCTTTAGATACCGATGCCTACCGGACTATCGAAGCAGTTTATGGGGAACTCTATAACGCCCCGGTATTGCCTGTTATGAGTACTGGTGCAACGGACATGGCCTATCTACGGGCTCGTGGCATACAGTGCTATGGCGTAGGTCCTGCCATCGATGCGGAAGACGGGCCGCTAGGATATGGTGCGCACAGCGATCAAGAGCGTATTATTGAGAGCGAACTATATCGTTTCGTTCAAGCCCACTACGAGATAGTAGAGCGCTTAGCTTCGGCTGAGTGATTTCATACTTATTGGAGCACGCTATGTCTGGTCAGTATCCAGATCGTATTAGGCAGTTGCCACTGTTCGATGGCCGTTTCGATGCCCATAAACTTGCAGCGCAGGGGGCAGATGTCTTATTTGCATCCTACCCTGCAGGTACCACTATCCCTGCCCATAGTCACGACACTGACAATTACGGTGTCATTACCCGTGGAGAATTGATCTTAACGAAAGGGGGGAAGACACAGCGCTTCGGAGTAGGTGATTGGTATCACGTCGCTCGAAATGAGGAGCATGCCGCACAGTTCGATGTGGCTACCGATGAGGTTGAATTTTGGTTTTCTGCAGACTAATAGTTAACGGATACTTCCGCATTGCTACGGTTTTTCTGCGGAATAGGTACTTGCAGTAGCAATTGATATTCGGGACTGCAATTATCTGGGCGAACGGACTCAGAAGAAGCCGCTGCTCTAGTTGCCAATTGAACTGCGGAACATTACGTTGACTTCGCCACACAAAATACAAAATGGTAGCTGCAACTAGGGAGCCTCTGAACAACTCTGATATATCTCTGGCCTTCAGGCAGCACGATTGCCTGAAGGCCCCGAAGGGCGGGCCTGTCGCGCGCCGCCGCTGCGTTGTCGTTCTTGCCAAGGGCGACGGCCATTGCCTTCGAACGACGCCTTGCGGCAACACGCGACAGACTCACGCAGAGACATATCAGAGTTGTTCAGAGGCTCCCTAGGTTTACTCCTAGCGCCCATTGCGGCAGTGTTTCAAAGAATAATTCGCGCGTGCGCAGTAGCGCTAAATCTTGATAGTAGCTCGCTTGTAATGCAGTAGCAGCAAGAGCGTGCTCCACTAGCGCGAGCAACAAGATGGAACTAGCAGCCCGCAACCCGAGCATTACTCAGCGAGGTCCGAGTTCATGTCGGCGATGAATATATTCCAGAAAGCAAGGAATACCGCCGCGACTAAAGGGCCGACCACAAAGCCATTAATGCCTATCAGGGCAATGCCTCCCATAGTGGAAAACAAGACAATATAGTCTGGAAGCTTGGTGTCGCGCCCAACCAAAATAGGGCGTAGCACATTGTCCGCCAAGCCAATAATCAGGGCGCCGTATGCAACTAGAATCGATGCGCTTACCCAATCGCCGATGGCGTAGAGATAGATCGAAGCGGGTACCCAGACCAGAGCCGCGCCGACGGCGGGAATTAGGGAAAGGAAGGCCATGACGACCGTCCACAAAACCGGGCCAGGGATATCGAGTATCCAGAAGATAATGCCACCAAGTGCACCTTGCACGATGGCTACCAGAAGATTGCCCTTGATAGTGGCGCGAGTGACCTCGACGAATTTATTGAACAGCAAAGACTTACGGGTCTCGCTAAGGGGCACTGCGGCTTTCATTAGACTTACGAGGCTCTCCCCATCACGAAGCAGGAAGAAGGCCAGATAGAGCATTAGAGCGAGCTTAACAGTGACGCTCAGGGTGTTGCGGCCAATGCTTAGCGCCTGTTGTGCTAGCAGTTCGCTCATGCCGATGGCAGAGTTGGACAGGTAGGAGCGAATACTGTCGATATCGACTCCTGTGCGTTCCATTACGCTTGGCACGAATGGAATTGCGGAAACTACGCGATCGATGTACTGGCCGGGTCGAATCTCTTGCGACTGAATCATATTATAGAGATTCGAACCCTCTTGGATAAACGCAGAAAGTAATGCAAGTACGGGTAAGACGACAATAACCGAGCAAATCAACAAGGTAAGAAGAGCACTTAGATTGCGCCGATTGCCAAGACGCGTAAGCAAATGACGTTGCAGGGGCGTAAACAATATTGTGATAGCCGTAGCCCAGAATATTGCGCTCCAGAACGGCCGCAGAAGTAGTGCGAAGAGTAGCGTTACTATGCCCAGTAAGATCAGGAAGCTTCGCTGCTCTAGAATCTTGCGCATGGGGTCACCTTCCGAATCATTGGGTTAGGAAGCGATAAATCCCGTTTCGAACCAGCGCAATCAGAATGCCACAACGCGACCATAGAGACTAGCAGCCTGTTTTTAAAGCAGCAGCGGCAACGCAGATAGTTTTTCAACCGGCTGCTAGTGATCATTGCTTGTGGCTAAGCATTCGCAGAATCTCAACTATCCGCGGCGGCTGCCCTGTTCGTAACACGCCCTGACGGAAAATCTTCCCCGATAACCAAAGCACTAGGGCAATGGTCAGTAACAAGACGATAGTTGTGCCTATAACATCGAACAAAGGTGGCTCGGCGGCGGCTCGGTTCATCATAGTGAAGGGTGTGAACAAGGGAATCCACGACATAATACGAGCGATAGGACCGTTAGGGTCTTGGGCAATGAAGGTCATGGTGACAAGTGGCGCTATCAAAATCATCATCATTGGCATCATCAAGCTTTGCGCTTCCTTCAGCGTATTGCAGAGGCTGCCGATGGCAAGAAAAATACCGGCGTATAAGGCATATCCCGCTAGGAAGTAGAAAATGAAATAGGGAATCAAGTCTGAGGAGAGCAGCACATTGAAGAACTGGCCGATCAATTCTGTCTCGGTGCCAGGATATAGCGCTATAAAGAGGAAAAAGGATAATAACCAAGCGACGATGGTCGTGATGCCACTTAGCCCTATGCCAAACAGTTTGCCCATCATCAGCTCTAAAGGCGTCACGGAGGCGAGAAGAACCTCGATGATGCGATTGGATTTCTCCTCAATAGTATTACTCAGCAAATACTGCACGCTCTGCATCAATGAGATGAACATCAGGTAGACGAAGCCCACTGGCGCCCATTGCCTGAATGTATCTGCGACGCTTACGGCCTCCTGCCCTTCGTCCTTGCGTGGGTCTAGGCGGCTTAGTGGCATTCTTGTCCTTTGCACATTGCGCACTACTTGCACGTCAACGCCGCGATCTAAGAATTCATTATTGCGAATCGTACTATTAATGCTGCGTTCGATCGCGTTCGGTAGGCGCGTGTCCGTCAGGTTGCTCGCCCAGTATTGAATGCCATTTCTCATTGCACTTGGCGCTAGGGCGGCAGCCCCTGGGCGGACTATTGCCCCATCCACTTGTGCCGGAATCAGTATTAACGCGAAAAGATTGCTGCTTTGTCCATCTACAATGAGAGGGCGTTCGCCAGTGAGCCAAGGCCGCAGCTGCTCTATGACTTGCTCTGGGTCACCTTGCGCATTTACTCCTTCTGGCAGTGCTGCCAGCACGAATTGTTCTCGTGGCGGAATAAAGGCAGGCGCGTCCTCGCGCAGATAAGGTATGGCGAGGACCAGGGCGAAATCGAGCCCGCCGCTCTCGAGCCATTGATCCAAAGCGGCCACTTCATCGGCGCCTACATCATCAATGAGTTGGTCGATCTGTGCATTGGCCCGTGCAGGGGTTTGTTCGGGGTTCGCCTCACGGCGATACTCGAGCACATACTCTACGAATGCTTGCAGAATTCGACGTTGATGCTCCTGACGGATCGCGGCATCGACTGCCTCGCCATACTGACCGGACTGATCGACTAATAAATAATGTCGAGTGGGCGTGGACTCAGCCAGCATGGTCTGGAAGAAAAACACGCCGCCAAGTATGAGGGGGAATAGGAGTATGCCTGCCCAGAAACCCTTGGTCTTCACGTTCTCGGCAAACTCGCGCATGGCGATTAGACGGATCATTCTCATCGTAAGGAGTGCTCCCGCGCTTCACTGCCGACCAAATGCACGAATACGTCGTGAAGGCTTGGCTGTGTGTAATCGAAGCGCGTTAGCGCGATATTGTGTTCGAAGCAGCATTGTAGAATTTTCTGAGGGTCAGCCTGCTCTTTGATCTGCAGTTCCCAAAGGCGCGAACCGGTGGTGCGAGTTGGCACGTCGGGAAAACGCTCGATGACCCCTAGGATATCGGCAGACTTCACTACTGCAGAGATGTCGCCCTGACATTCTAGGGTCACGCGGCGCGGGATGATGGCGTGGGCATCGGCTAGTGTGCCATCGAATATTTTCTGGCCCTTGGCGATCAACAGCATGCGATCACACAAACGCTCCGCATGTTGCATGATATGGGTAGAGAAGATGACGGTCTGCCCGTCTCGAGCCATGTCTTGGATGAGCTGCTCTAGGACTTCTTGGTTAACTGGGTCTAGGCCTGAGAAGGGTTCATCGAGAATTACCAGTTCCGGGCGGTGCGCTACTGCCGAGAGTACTTGTACTTTCTGGCCCATACCCTTTGATAGTGACTCGACTTTCGCCTCTGCGTAGTCTTTCAAACCATAGCGCTCGAGAAGCTCGAAGGCGCGTGACTTCGCCGTCTTCTTATCCATGCCCTTAAGGGTTGCGAAATAACTAATAATCGCCCAGACCCGCATCTTCTTATACAGCCCCTTCTCTTCGGGTAGGTAGCCGATGCGATGACGCACATTCAAGGCGCAGCTCTCGCCAAGAATGTTGATGCTGCCCATGTCGGGCTTGAGAATGTCGAGGATCATGCGAATGGTGGTGGTCTTGCCTGCGCCGTTGGGGCCGAGGAAACCATAGATGCTGCCGGTGGGAATGGCGAAACTAATATCGTCTACGGCAGTGAATTTGCCATAGTGTTTGCTGACCCTGCTCAGTTCCAACACATGCTCTTGCACAGCGGACTCCTTTTCAATAAGGCCAAGCGCGAAGGGCGACGTACGGGGGCTGCGAGTGCATAGCCCCCGTGATCAGCTGATCAGCTCGCAAGAAACTTCGTGATCTCGCCAGCTACCAGACGACCCTCGTCGATAGCGCGGACCACCAAAGATTGGCCGCGGCGGCAATCGCCGGCTGCGAACACCTTAGGCTTGTTGGTGAGGAAAGATTTATAGGCAGCCTTGTAGTTTGAGCGTGGATCTAGCTCAAGACCCAAAGGTGACGCGACATAGCCCTCTGGTCCGAGAAAGCCCATCGAGAGCAGAATCAAGTCAGCTTCCCAGAACTTGACAGTGCCGGGGATTTCCTGGAACTTATTGTCGACTTCCACGGTGTTGATGCCAAGTAGCTTGCCCTTAGAATCACGGACGAACTCTTTTCCGGAGATTGAGTAGGTGCGCGGATCACTACCAAAGCGGTGCTGCGCTTCAATGTGACCGTAGTCTTCGCGGTAAATCTTCGGCCATAGTGGCCAGGGATTATCGGCAGCACGGTCGACAGGGGGGCGCGCCATGATCTCGAAATTCACCAGCGACTTGCAGCCGTGGCGCAAGGAGGTGGCTATACAGTCAGTGCCTGTGTCGCCGCCACCAATCACAATCACATCTTTGCCTTTCGCGCTGATGTAACTATTGTCTTCCAAATTGGAATCCAACAGGCTGCGAGTGTTTGCAGTGAGGAAGTTCATCGCGAAATAGACCCCGTCGCCAGCGCGATTCGCGATGCCGAGATCGCGAGGATTAGTTGCACCAGTGGCTAAGCAAAGTGCATCGACGTCCGCCAATAATTTCTCGACATCGATAGCGTTGGGGCCTTTCCCGCCTACGTCTGCGTTGACGACAAAGTTTACCCCTTCGTCTTGCAAGAGTTTGACGCGGCGATTCACCACATCCTTTTCGAGCTTCATATTCGGGATGCCATACATGAGTAGGCCGCCGATGCGGTCTTCACGCTCATAGACGGTGACTTCGTGGCCAGCTTGGTTCAATTGTGCTGCCGCTGCTAAGCCGGCAGGACCGGAACCAATTACCGCAACCTTTTTGCCAGTGCGGAAGCTAGGTAGGGTCGCCTTAACCCAGCCATTCTCGAAGCCCTTATCGATGATCGCATTTTCGATGTTCTTAATTGTGACAGCTGGCTCGTTAATGCCAAGCACACATGCCCCTTCGCATGGTGCTGGACAGACTCGACCTGTGAACTCGGGAAAATTGTTGGTCTTATGTAAGCGTTCGAGTGCCTCTTCCCAGCGTCCTTGATACACGAGGTCGTTCCACTCGGGAATCAAGTTATAAACTGGGCAACCCTCGCCGGATTGGCAAAAGGGTACGCCGCAATCCATACAACGAGCCCCTTGTGTGCTCAGTTGCTTGTCGTCGTGCTCCGTGTAAATCTCTTTATAGTCGAGAAGTCGCGCAGCGGGAGCGCGGTAAGGTTCTGCACGTCGATCGAATTCTTTAAAGCCAGTAATTTTGCCCATCAGTACGTCCAATTAATCAAATATTTTCTGGTTTCTTGCATCGCGAGTTTAAGCGAGCGCCGTTGCTGGTCGCCGCTTAAACTGCGAGAGCCTGCTCTTGTTTTTTCTTAGCGCGCTCTAATAACACGCGCTTATAGTCGATCGGCATTATCTTAACGAACTGCGACAGGCTCGTCTCCCAATCGTCTAGAAGCGCACGAGCGACTGTGGAGCCGGTGTATTCTAGGTGCCTTAAAATCAAAGTCTTTAGTTCTTTGATATCCGCGGCATCTATCACCTGTTCCAACTCGAAGGTCTCGTCGTTACATTGCTTGTGCAAGTCTTTGTCTTTGTCGAGGACATAGGCGACACCGCCGCTCATGCCTGCGCCGAAATTGCGACCCGTCTTGCCAAGAATAACGACACATCCACCTGTCATGTACTCGCAGCCATGGTCGCCGATGCCTTCCACTACTGCAGTTGCGCCACTGTTACGCACAGCGAAGCGCTCTGCCGCTATACCGCGGAAATAGGCTTCGCCACTCGTGGCGCCGTAAAGGTTCACGTTGCCGGCGATGATATTCTCTTCTGCTTTGAAGGTGCTTTTCTTGGGCGGGTAGATAATGATCTTGCCGCCGGAGAGTCCTTTGCCCACGTAGTCGTTGGCATCGCCCTCAACGGTGATGGTAATGCCCTTTGCCAACCACGCGCCTAAACTCTGGCCTGCCGAGCCATTCAATTTAATGTTGATGGTGTCCTCGGGCAGCATCTCTTCTTTCCAGCGCTTGGCAACTTCGCTGGAGAGCATAGTGCCCACCACGCGATTGATGTTGATCACCGGGAGCTCAATGTTGACCTTGCTACCAGTCTCGATGGCGTTGCGTGCCAAGTCGATGATCTGATTGTCCAAGGCTTTTTCCAAGCCGTGGTCTTGCGCGATGGTCTGGTAAACTTCCGTGCCTTCGAAGATGATGCGGGCGGGCGTTAGGATCGTGCTCAGGTCTAGACCGCTGGCCTTCCAGTGATTGATGGCTGCATCGGTTTCGAGCAGGTCGACACGCCCAATCATATCGGTCACTTTACGCATGCCAAGGCTTGCCATGATCTGACGCATTTCCTCTGCCACCATGAATAAATAGTTCACGACGTGCTCAGGTTTGCCTTTGAACTTCTTACGCAGCTCTGGATCCTGCGTCGCGATACCAACAGGGCAGGTGTTCAAATGGCATTTGCGCATCATGATGCAGCCAAGAGTGATAAGTGGCGCCGTAGCAAAACCAAACTCTTCAGCACCTAGCAAGGCGGCAATGGCAACGTCACGTCCGGTCTTCAACTGACCATCGGTCTGTAGCACAACACGTGAGCGTAGATTGTTCATCACCAGAGTCTGGTGAGTCTCTGCCAAACCGAGCTCCCAAGGCAGGCCGGCGTGCTTGATTGACGTCAATGGTGAGGCCCCAGTGCCGCCGTCATGCCCGGCAATTACAAGGTGATCAGTCTTCGCCTTGGTTACGCCTGCAGCAACGGTGCCGACGCCGATTTCAGAGACCAGCTTAACGCTGATGCGCGCTTGGCGATTGGCGTTTTTCAGGTCGTGAATCAGCTGAGCGATGTCTTCTATCGAATAGATATCGTGATGTGGCGGTGGCGAGATTAACCCAACGCCAGGGGTCGAGTGGCGGATCTTCGCGATGTATTCATCGACCTTGCCGCCAGGCAATTCCCCACCTTCACCGGGCTTGGCGCCCTGTGCGATTTTGATCTGCAATTCGTCGGCATTGTTAAGATACCAAATCGTGACACCGAAGCGGCCGGAGGCAACTTGCTTGATTGCTGAGCGCTTGGAGTCGCCGTTGGCCATCGGAACGAAGCGAATTGGGTCTTCGCCGCCTTCGCCGGTATTAGACTTGCCGCCCATGCGGTTCATCGCCACTGCCAGCGTCTCGTGCGACTCGCTGGAGATAGAACCGAGGCTCATGGCGCCAGTGGCGAAACGCTTGACGATCTCGCTAGCAGGCTCCACCTCTTCTATTGGAATAGCATCGCTAGGGTCGGCCTTGAACTTGAGCAAGCCGCGGAGAGTGCAGGCGCGAGTAGTTTGCTCGTTGGTGTGCTTGGCGAACTCTGCGTAAGCATCGGGGCTGTTAGTGCGAGCCGCAATCTGCAGATTAGCGATGCTACTAGGGTCCCACATATGCCCGTCGCCACCACTGCGCCAGTAAAAGTCGCCGGGGTTGGTCAGTCCGGGCTGGCTCTCGCCCTGCTTAGGGTAACCGATGCGGTGACGGCGCTCGGTCTCTTCGATTAGGGTCTTGAAATCCACGCCTTGCACACGACTGGCGGTGCCAACGAAGCAACGGGCGATGATTTCTTTCGCAAGCCCCACGGCTTCGAATATCTGCGCACCTTTATAGGACTGCAAAGTGGAGATACCCATTTTGGCCATCACTTTGAGGATGCCTTTAGCGACTGCTTTCTTATAGGCATAGACCAGGCTGTCTTCAGTATCGTAGAGAGTGCCCAGCAAGCCATCGTTGCGTGCCTGCCACAATGCCTCGAAGGCAAGGTAGGGGTTGACGGCATCTGCGCCGTATCCGGCTAGGAGACAGAAATGGTGAACCTCACGCGCTTCGCCAGTTTCGATAATCAGGCCCAAACGTGAACGCTTGTGACGACCGACGAGGTGGTGATGGACTGCGCCACAGGCAATCAAGGCGCTCAACGGAATGCGATTGGCGCTGATGTTGCGATCCGACAGTATGACAAAGGAAAAACCCTCTGCGATCGCGGCTTCGGCCTCGTCGCATATGCGATCGAGAGCTGCTTGGAAGCCATTCTCAGCCTCGCTGTCATAAGTAATATCGAGCAACTTGGTGCGCATGCCACGGTGGTCCATGTCGCGCATGTCGCTGAGTTGTTTGTTAGACAGAATTGGATGCTCGAGGCTCAAGCGATGGGCTTGGCGTTCGGTAGTCTCCAGAAGATTACCTTCCGGCCCGATGAAGCATTCCAGAGACATCACCACTTCTTCGCGAATCGAGTCGATAGGTGGATTGGTGATCTGAGCAAATAACTGTTTGAAATAGTCATAGATCATGCGCGATTTGTCGGACAGGCAGGCAAGCGCAGAGTCATTGCCCATAGAGCCTAGCGGATCGCGCAGCTCTGTCACTAGAGGCAGCAACATGAATTGCATAGTCTCGGTGGTATAACCGAAGGCCTGCATGCGTTGCAGAACATTCTCGGCGTCCAGTGAGTGCTCCGCTGTCTTGCTCGACAGGTCTTGCAGTGTCACTTTCTGATTCTTCAGCCATTCGCCATAAGGCCGGCTGTTCGCGATGCTGGACTTAAGCTCCTCATCGGGAATTAAGCGACCCTGTTCGAAGTCGAGAAGGAACATGCGACCTGGCTGCAGGCGGCCCTTGAGTCTGACGTTCTCGGGATCGACATGCAGCACGCCTACTTCGGAGGCCATGATGACCTTATCGTCATGGGTCACGTAGTAGCGGCTTGGTCTTAAGCCATTGCGATCGAGTACGGCACCAATATATTTACCATCGGAGAACACGATGGAGGCGGGGCCGTCCCAAGGTTCCATCAAGGCGGAGTGGTACTCGTAAAAGTCCTTCTTGTCCTGTGGCATGTTGACATCGGATTGCCAAGCCTCAGGAATCATCATCATGACGGATTCTGGGAGGGAGCGGCCTGACATCAGCATGAATTCGAGTACGGCGTCGAAAGAGCCGGAGTCAGAACTGTTGGCATTAATTACCGGGAACAATTGCGAGATGTTCTTGCCGAAATGTTCGCTCTTGGCACTGCCTTCGCGAGCAACCATTTGGTTGCGGTTGCCGCGCAGCGTGTTGATTTCGCCATTGTGGCTCATGAAGCGGTTCGGTTGCGCGCGATCCCAAGACGGGAAGGTGTTAGTGCTAAAGCGCGAGTGCACCATCGCCATGTGCGTCTCGCACTGGGAGTTGGTCAAGTCTTTGTAGAACGGGAATAGCTGGCCTGGCGTTAGCATCCCTTTATAGACAATCACTTTTGTCGAGAGGCTGCAGGCATAAACCATCTTCGCCTGCGAAAGGCTGCTGTTGCGGCGCAAGGCGCGAGTAAAGCGTTTGCGAATAACATATAGGCGACGTTCGAAATCGTCTTGGCCAAGGCCTTCTGCCGCGCCTATAAACAGTTGCGCAATATGCGGCTGCGCGACACGCGCTGCAGGGCCAACATCGGCGCCAGCGGGATCTACGGGCACGGTTCGCCAGCCTAGGAGTGTCTGGCCTTCATCCGCGACCACGTCATTGATCACTTCGATGCAGGTTTCACGCTCGCTTTCGATTTGCGGTAGGAAGACGTTGCCAACGGCATACTTGCCAGCCTCTGGGGGCGTAATTTTCAGCTCATCCGTCATTGTAGCGATGAAGAAGGTGTGTGGAAGCGCCATAAGGATGCCGGCACCGTCGCCGGTATTCGCTTCGAAGCCACAGCCACCGCGGTGATCCATGCGCGAGTTCAGATGGTAAGCATCCAGCATGATCTGGTGACTTGGACGGCCCTTAATGTCGGCCACAAACCCTACGCCACATGAATCCTTTTCATTATTGGGATCATACAGTCCGCTTGCTTCTGGGTAGCCGAATGTTAAGGGGGGGTAGGCTTTGATGCTCATAGATCTACAGCTCTCAATGTTCGAATTACATTTACAGTTCGCTCGCGTTTCAATCATTGGCAAGCGAATGCGCTGCCGAGAGTCCTCTGAGTCGAGATTCTGCTCATTGCGAGGTAGATGTGACGCGGTTATTGGCGAATTAATCCAGCCCCCTTCCGTTAGCAACTCTTTGAAACCTATATGGTTTTAAAAATGCTGGGCGCACGAAAACCGGGACGGTAATCCCACGAGGGCCGGACACAATACCACTGAACCAAAATAAGTCAAGTTGACCACAAGCCCGCGGCCCAGCAGCTCTTTAGGTCGCTCATTCGCTTCATCTAAAGCCTTGGAATTCCCCCGCGCTGCTTCGCAAACCGGTGGTTTTCGAGTACGGCACTGCGCTGGGTTAATAACTTGATAATGCCTGATATGTGGATTACCCTATTCCCCCTCAAAAGAGCATTTCCCTTTATACCACCTGTGATAGGGAGGCTAAGAAAGCCTGTGAATCCAAAACTAACAAGACGACGATTTATCAAGGGGGTTATCGCCTCCAGTGCAGCCGCTGCATCAACTTCGCTATGGTACTCAGCTATTGGTGCTGACCGCCCCGCTGGAGCTGTAGAGCGACTGCTGTCCCTCAACGTGAACGGCCAAACGCGCCGTGTGGACGTCGCCCCTCAAGAAACGCTAGCTCATACACTTCGCTATAAACTGGGTTTGACTGGCACTAAGCTGGGTTGCAACCGCGGCGAATGCGGTGCATGTACAGTCCTGGCTGACGACGTGAACATCTACGCCTGCTCCACGCTCACTCATGAAGTGGCGAATAAAGCAGTGCTGACAGTTGAAGGTCTTCGTGCCGCCGACGGCACATTGCACCCAGTGCAAGCTGCGTTCGTACAAGAGCTTAGCCCAGCGTGTGGTTTCTGCACCTCTGGCCAAGTGATGTCCGCAGTTGCCTTGCTCAAATCCAACCCCCGTCCGACTCGCGAAGAAGCGCGTCAGGCCATGTCCGGCAACCTCTGCCGCTGCGGGGCATATGATCACTATCTGAATGGCGTAATGCGCGCCTCGGGGCAATTATCATGACCTATATGCATATCGGTAAAGATTTCACTCCGCCTGATGTCGAGGCAAAGGTCACTGGCGCAGCTCGCTACGCCGAAGATTTCAAAAAAGACGGCATGGTGTTCGCACGCTTGTTGACTAGCCCTATCCCAGCCGGCCGAGTTGTAAGCATCGATGCTTCTGCAGCTCTTGCAATGCCTGGTGTGCTAGGGATTTTCACTGCGGACGACCTGCCAGAAGCAGCGCCACCCGCTAACCCAGCGCTTGCGAAAGAGTGGGTCACCTATATCGGGCAACCTATCCTAGCGGTCGCTGCAGAGAGTGATTTCCTTGCAGAAGAGGCGTTGTCTAAAATTGTAGTGGAATATCAGCGTCGTCCTTTCGTGGTCGATCCGCTGGACACGCTGGTCGAAGGCGGGCCAGATCCCTATCCAATGGGTAATACACTGATCCGTCGTAACGCCGGCGAAGCCGCTGCGGGCACGACTGTTTCAGGTACCGATGTGGGCCGCATCAAATGGTCTATCGACCAAGTGACTTCCTTCCGGAACGGACGTGAGCCTGTTGGCGCCGAATTCGGCTCCGAGTGGGAGTATGGTGAATTGGCTGCGCAATTTGCGGCGTGCTCAACCATTATTGAAGAGCCCTTCGTGACAATCGGCCAGCCTCACCATTCGCTGGAGTCTAGAACGGGCATGGCGTACTGGGAAAACGGCAAGTGTTACTTCCATGGTTCTTTGCAGAGCCACACAGTGGGCCACGCAGCACTTGCTGGCATGCTGGACATGGATCCTGCCAACTTGATTTTCATCAATGAGAATACGGGCGGTGGCTTCGGCTCCAAGATTTTCCCTTATCCGATAATGGCGGTTACCGGTCGTTTCTCGCGTGCGCTGAATCGTCCTGTGCAACTGCGCATCACGCGTAATGAAGAGTTCTACATCGGTTCTGCACGCTCCGGCATGCAGGGATGGATTAAGATCGGCCTGAAAGAAAACGGCCGTGTTGGCGCAGTCGACGTCGCAATCGTCAACGATGCAGGTTCAGGTGGTGGCGGCAGCGGTAGTTCTTCTGCTGAGCACATCTCTATTATGTTCCAGCCCGAAGCGATGCGCTTCCGCGGTCTGTCTCTTTATACCAACACGACGCCTCGCGGCGCCCAACGTGGTCCAGGTCAGAACGAAATGGCTGCAGTACTAGCGCCAATGATGGACAAAGCAGCGAATCAGGCTGGTCTTGATCGCGTCGCTTTCCGTCGCGTCAATGCTCCGCGCATGGATGGCAAGATCGGTGAGCGTCAAGGCGGTCTCTCTAGCTCCTACATGCCCGAAGCTATCGACAAAGCTGCACAGATGTTCAATTGGCAGCAGAAGATCAGCCAGCCCAAGCAGATCAGCGCAACGAAAGTGCGTGGTATCGGTGTTGGTCAAGGCTTCCACACTGCCGGTGCGAACGGCTATGACGGCCTGATCCGCATTGCTCCGGACGGCACTATCTACTTACACACTGGGGTAGGTAACCTCGGGACTTACTCTTATGCCGCGGTAGTGCGCGCATCAGCAGAGGCCCTGCAGTGCAACTGGGATAACTGTGTCGTTGTCCACGGCAACAGCGAACTGAACCTTCCGCACAGTACTTATCAGGGCGGTAGTAATACAATCTTCACTGAAACCCGCTCTAGCCATGTGGCCGCATTGGACATCATCCAAAAGATGAAAGAGATTGCAGTTGCCGATTTTGGCGGCGTTGCAGACGACTACAGCATAGGTGGTGAGCGCGTTTTCTTGACCGCAGATAACTCCAAAGGCATGAGCTTCGGCGAAGCCGCGCAGAAAGCCATCGAGATGGGCGGCAAGTACAGCGGCATGGAATTTCCTGAGGATATTAACGCCACTACTAAGCGTTCCGTGCAAGCGATGCAGGGTACTGGCCTTATCGGCGTAGCGAAAGATCTGCTTCCACGCTCTGGTGCAGTGCCAGGCATGGCAATCGCTTTCGTTGAAATCGAGCTCGATACTGAGACCGGTAAATTCGACATTCTCGACTATAGCGCGGTTGCCGAGTGTGGCACGGTTGTCCACCCGCAAGGGCTCAGCCAAGCCATGAATGGCGGCGGTGTGTGGGGCTTTGGTATGGCGCAATCCGAGCGCCACGTTTATGACCCTCAGAACGGCCTGCCGGCCAACGTAGGTCTGTATCAGTCTAAGCCACCAACCTATCTCGATGTGCCCGTGCGCATGAATACGGCTGGTATGGATATGCCTGATCCACAGAGCCCCGTTGGTGCGAAGGGTATTGGTGAGCCCGCTCAAGGCTGCGCAGTCGCGGCATTGATGAGCGCTTTCTCTGATGCGCTTGACGGCCATTTGTTCAATCGCACTCCAGTGACCGCCGATATGATCGTGAATCACATCGCGCAGAACGGCCACAACACTGGCAACCTGAAAACAAATACATTCTGAGGTTTAAGCTATGTCATCACACGACGTTATGCCCGAAATGAGCCTCTACCAACCGGTAAGAGTAGAGGACGCAATAGGAATCGCCAACCAGTTCGCCGAGAGAGGCTGGCTGGTGGGTGGCGGTCAAGACACTTACGGGTGGCTTAAGGACCGTGCCAAGAGCGCTGACGCATTGATCGATCTGAAAGGAATCGAGTCTATGCGTGGCGTCAAGGAGACAGCCGATGGCATCGAGATTGGTGCATTGGTGACCCTTACAGAAATTACTAAGGACCCAATCATCGCGGAACGCTATGCACTTCTCGCCCAAGCGGCAGGTCGTGTGGCAAGCCCGCAGATTCGCAACGTTGGTACTATCGCTGGCAACGTCTCACAAGACGTACGCTGCTGGTACTACCGCCGCGGTCTGAACTGCTACCGTGCTGGCGGCAACCTGTGTTACGCGGACACGCCTGAGGGCATGAACCGTGAACACGCCATCTTCAACGCGAGCCGTTGTGTGGCCGTGACTCCTAGCGATACTGGCCCAGCGCTAGTAGCGCTAGAGGCGCAAATGGTTATAAACAGCTCGAGTGGTCAGCGCGTGGTGCCTGCAGAGGAATTCTTTGTTGGCCCTAACCTCGACATCTTGAACACGACCGTGCTGCGTCCTGGCGACATCTTGACTGCTGTGCGCATTCCTTCCAAATGGGCGAATGCAGAGTTCTATTTCGAGAAAGTCGCGGACCGTAACGCTTGGGACTTCGCTCTCGTGAGTCTGTCTGCAGTGATGCGCGTGAGCAATGGCGTAATTGAAGACTCACGTATAGTCGTCGGCGCAGTACAAGCTACACCGCGTCGCCTGACTGAAGTAGAGCAGGCCATTCGTGGCAAGGCACGTAATGATTCCACTGCGGATAGCATTGGCAACTTGGCGAGCCGAGACGCGACCCCACTGAATTACAATCACTTTAAGATGCCCTTGATGGACAATCTGGTGAAACGAGCCCTTCGCGGCCAAGCTTGATAAACAGAAGCCTGTTGCACATGCGCGCGCATGCACCCTATGCTGCGCGACATGAGCATCAGGCTTTTGCTTATAAAATAACAATAGATCGAAACACTGAGGACTAGATTGTGGATATTATTCGTTATAGAAATGACGTGTGGGGAGAGGAAGTAATACTAGGAGTGTCTTGGGACCTGCTATGGGTAATAGCGGTAACCGCATTTCTGTTGCTTGCAGCGCACGCAATTTTCATGGCGGTTCTGGCTAAGAAAAAAGCCATGCCTTCCGCCGAAGGCAAGCGCATACATCGACACGACGCGATTGATAGAGCGTTTCATTGGATCATGGCAGGTAGTGTACTGATATTGATCTTCACGGGCATCGCGCCCATCGTTGGAATTCGAGTTTCTTGGCTCAATATTCACTGGATTGCAGGCTTAGTCCTGGCCTTTGTGTGTATTTTCCATACTATTCGCGCATTATTCTGGCAGGACTTTAAGTCCATGTTGATGGGGCCAAAAGATTTCAAAGAGCCCTTCGATGAAAGTATCAAGCCAGGTAAGTACTCTTTCGAACAAAAAGGCATGCATTGGGCGATGACAGTTCTCGTCGTCGCCGTCATTGCGACAGGCATCATTCTGTTACTGCATATTGATACGCCTTGGTGGGACCGTCCTAGTGTAGATGATGAAGGCACGCTGGGCGTTTGGTTTCTGCTGCACGGTACTGCAACACTCGGTTTGGTTGCCTTCACTGCTATTCATATCTACTTCGCACTCCGTCCAGAGAAGCGTTTCTATACGCGTTCTATGGTGAAGGGATGGATCTCCGAAGACGAGCTCAAAGAGAATCATGACACCAATAAGTGGAAGCAAGATTAAGGAAGCACCGTGATCAATCTGGAAGACGAAATCGAAGTAATCGAGTCAGGCTATGAGTTCCTGTTGGCTTTCGCCGCACAGGGCCGACCAGCACAAGTAGAGAGCGGCCCTGGGCCCCACGCAAGGACCGAGTTAACCGCAATGCTCGGTGCTATGAAGAAAGCGGGTGAGGCCTTAGCGGGTGCGAGCAATGACTTCGAACAGGTAGTTGTGGCAGATCTGAAGAAGGCAATCGCTGCGATTAGTTTCGTGCTCGCGCAGCCTAAAATCGGTTCAGAGATTGTCGATAATTTGAATGCTTCGATTCATTTGCGTACAGTCTTAACGGATTTCTTCCTCTACAGCGAAGTGTTTAAGCCTATTGGGTCTGAGCCCGATGTCGCTGCGCCAGCTTGGGATAAAGTCGGCAATTAAACGGCTGCAGTACTAAAAAAGGTCAGCACTTCGGTGTTGGCCTTTTTTTATACCTAAATTTCTATCCCTTAGGTTTAGTTGTATTCTAGAAAGGGCCAAAATGGGTTAGCTGTTCTGGGCCTTTCCTTTTTCTGCTAAGGTCTACGTCAAAGCACACACAATAAGAGGCGGTTCTTTTCATGCGTACAACCCTATTTGCGATCACTACCCTCAGCTTTGCTCTAAGTGCCTGTAGCCCCTCCTCTAGCCAAGAAAGTCCTAGTGCGATGCCAGTGGCAGACACTGTTCCCTACGTCGACGGTGCTGCTGGTGCTACGGCTAGCTACACAGAACCGGTAGCGAGCAGTATGGACACACAATACGAGAACGAGTTGTTGCCTAATACGCGCCAACTAATTACTGAGGGTAAGCGCTCCGGTGAGGGGTATTTTAGTGCCGACGGCAATCGCTTGATCTACCAGGCTGAGCTTGAGGGGGAGAATCCCTTCTATCAGATATTTATCCGTGATCTCCTCACTGGTCAGACCACGCGTGTCTCCCCCGGAATCGGTCTAACTACTTGCGCTTGGATTCACCCATCAGAGGATAGGGTGCTTTTCGCCTCGACCCATGGTGATTCTAATGCGCTCGAGAAGCAACAGGCGGAGATCGCAATGCGCGAGAGTGCACAGCCGCGTGCCTACGCTTGGGACTACGACGAGCACTATGACATTTATGAAGGCAACAGCGACGGCAGCGAATTAATTAACCTCACCGATAGCCCAGGCTATGACGCAGAGGGTTCGTGGTCTTCGAGCGGTGACATCCTCGTGTTCGCGTCGAATCGCGAGGCTTACGAGCGCTCCCTTAGTCAGGCCGAACAGCGGCTGTTCGATGACGACAAGTCATACTTTATGGATCTGTATTTAATGGACGCCGACGGCAGCAATATTCGGCAAATCACTCATTCACCCGGTTATGACGGCGGGCCATTTTTCAGTGCCGACGATCAGCATATCGTGTGGCGGCGTTTCAATCCCGATGGTAATAGCGCCGAGATTTGGACGATGAATGTCGATGGTAGTAACCAGCGTCAACTGACCGACTCGGCAATGGTGTCTTGGGGCCCCTATTTTCACCCAAGCGGTGACTATATTATTTATTCCAGTAATGTCCTAGGTCACGCCAACTTTGAGCTCTTCATGATTGATACGCGTGGCGCGCACGAACCAGTACGAGTCACAAATACCGAGGGCACGGATATTCTGCCGGTGTTTTCACCCAATGGTGACTCTCTGGCGTGGAGTAGCACCCGGACCGCGGATGGGAGTTCGCAAATTTTCATGGCAGACTGGAACCATGCGAGAGCCTTGGAACTATTGTCATTAGATTGAGCCAAACTTATGACGACCCTGAACTGAGCGAAAGTTATGAATGATGCTATTGGAAAAATTATTCTCGCGGCGTGTCTAAGTGTACTTAGCCTGAGCGTGTATGCTCAGGACTATCTTCATCACGATGTGAGTGTGACACTGTCCCCCAATGAAAATCGTGTATCAGTCTCTGATAGTATTACGCTGCCACGCGGTGTGGTTCGCGGCGGCGAGATTGAGTTTGATCTTAATGCACGACTCGCACTGGCATCTCTTCGAGGACAAGGTTATTCAATAGAAGTGCTTGCCAGTGCCAGCGACAGTACTGCAGCCGAAGATGGCCGCGATGTCGCTACTAGTGCGCGTTATCGCATTGTATTCGACAACACCCCAGTGCCCATCACGCTCGATTATGCAGGCACGATTAATAGTGATGCGCAGCAACTTAGTGCCGAGTATGCGCAGAGTTTTTCCTCTACCACTGGCATCATCGCCGAGCAGGGCGTGTACTTAGACCGCAGCAGTGTTTGGCTAGCGGATTTCGAATTAGGCCTCATGAGTTTTGAGATGCAGGTGCAATTTTCTAAGGCGGCGCAGCAATGGAGCGCAGTGAGCCAAGGCGACTCTGTTGGGACGAACGCGTGGCGCAGCGATCAGGCGATGGAGGAGGTCTACTTAGTAGCGGCGGATTTCACGACCTATCGATCGGCAAGTGACGGAGTCGAATTGCTCGTCTATTTGCGCCAACCCGATTCTAATCTTGCCACTCGATATCTCGACGCTACTCAACGTTATCTCGCACTCTACGAGCCACTCCTAGGCGACTACCCTTTTAGTAAGTTTGCCCTAGTGGAAAACTTTTGGGAGACAGGCTATGGCATGCCGTCGTTTACTCTGCTGGGTGAGCAGATCATTCGTTTCCCCTTCATTCTAGAGTCTTCCTATCCCCACGAAATTCTGCACAACTGGTGGGGCAACTCGGTGTATCCCGACTACGACACGGGTAACTGGAGTGAGGGGCTGACCGCCTATCTCGCCGATCATCTATTTCAGGAAATGAACGAAGCAGGACCAGAGTATCGCAAGGATATGCTCGGTCGTTACCGCAGCGCCGTCAGTGAGAGTGCCGATTTTCCTTTGCGTGAATTTACCTCACGTAACTCCGCCGCGTCGCAGGCGGTAGGTTATGGCAAGACACTTATGTTGTGGCATATGTTGCGCATCGAGCTTGGGGATCAATTGTTCCTAGAGACTCTGCGGGCGTTGTATTCCGAGAGACGATTTATGCGCACCTCTTATGCCGATATCGAGGCCATCTTCTCCCGTGCGAGCGGAAAAGATCTGCGCACGTTCTTCACCCAATGGGTAGAGCGAACAGGCGCTCCCGAGTTAGCAGTGCAGGTGTCGCAGCAGGGCGAGGACCGTGCACAAGTGCAACTGCGTCAAACCCAAGTGGCAGCCCCCTATTTTCTAAAGGTCCCGGTCGCACTCTATTACGAAGGTGAAGAACAGGCGCAGATCGTCGAGATAGCGATGGACGCGCGGGACGCGAGCCTAACGGTTGCGAATTATGATCGCCTACAAGGGGTGGTTGTGGATCCCTATTTCGACGTCTTCAGGCGGCTGGATATCGCCGAGCTACCGCCTACGATTCGGAATATGTTTGGGGCCGAGCGCATTGCGTTCATAGTCCCCGAAGAGAATCGTGAACTGTGGCTGGAGATGGCCGAGTTCTTTAGTGCGGACCCAGGCATTGATGCCGATATTGTGATGGCGGAAAAGTTTCGAATGCTTCCTGCCGATCGATCGGTGTGGGTGCTAGGGCGGGATAATCCGGCTAGGAGGGTCGTCGAGGACGCCGTCGCTTTCTATGGGGTGCGCTTCTCACAAGCAGGCCTCGCGATGCTGGGCAGCGAGCTTCCCTTTAGCAATCGCAGTACCGTACTTACTGCTAGTCATCCTGATGACCCAGAGCTCACGATCGGCTGGATTCACGTTGATTCCGCGCAAGCAATGCCGGGACTTACCGAGAAGCTGCCCCACTACGGTAAGTATTCCTATCTCAGTTTTGTCGGTGGCGAACCGACCAATGATGTGAAGGGACAGTGGGAGAGCCCGAACTCGCCCCTACTCTGGTACAAGCCTGGCCTTGCTGTGGGCAGCACGCTGGCACCACTACCTAAGATTGCGCCATTAGCCGAGTTGCCTCCGAGGTATCTTCCCGGCGCCCTAGCGCGCCACGTGGAGGCACTAGTGGCACCTTCTATGGAAGGGCGAGGCATTGGTTCCGAAGGCATCGAACACGCGGCGCAGTACATAGAGGAGCAGTTTGCTGCCATTGGCCTACAGGCGCCGCAGGGACAGTATCGAGATACTTGGACGCAAACGCTAGAGAATGGGCAGCAGGTCTCACTCAGCAATATCATTGGGCTACTGCCGGGCAGTGACGAGAGTCTGCGCGATGCTCCTGTCATCTTGGGGGCGCACTACGATCATCTCGGTGTAGAGGGAGCAGATGGGTTTGAGTCGACGCTCTTTCCTGGCGCGGACGACAACGCTTCTGGGGTGGCAATTCTATTAGAGGTAGCGAAGCAACTACATAATTCCTTTACTGGGAGACGTCCCATCTTGTTCGTCGCGTTCACTGGTGAGGAATCCGGACTGCTCGGTTCACGGCATTTCGTCGCGGCGCCACCAGCCCCCTTCGCCACCGAGAACCTCTTCGCGATGATCAATCTCGACAGTGTTGGCAGGCTCGAGGGGCAAACCTTGCAGGTCTTCGGCAGCAGTAGTGCCTACGAATGGCCTTTTATGGCGCAGGGCATCGGTTTTACCATCGGACTGCCGTCGCAATTTCCGGCGCAAGAGGTTGCGGGCAGCGACCATGTCAGTTTCCTTGAGGCTGGAATCCCGGCGATTCATCTATTTAGTGGACTACACAATGACTATCATCGCAGCAGCGATAGCTTAGAGAACCTTGATCTCGTGGGCATGTCGGACATCGCGCTATGGGTAGAGGAGGCAATCGTTTATTTAGCGAATCGCGATCAACCGCTACGGGTGACCTTAGACAGCGCCCCGGCGCGCGAAGCAACTGCCAGTAGCGGTGCACGCAGTGCCTCGCTTGGCTCAGTACCAGAATTCAACTATAGCGGGGAAGGCGTGCAAATTTCCGGGGTTACCCCAGGTGGCGCGGCCGAGCTTGCGGGCCTGCAAGCAGGGGATGTATTGCTCGAATTCGATGCTACACCGATTACTAGTTTGCAGGAGTATTCGAATTTTATTCGCGAGGCCGCGCCCGGCGACAAGGTGCTACTAAAGATCCGACGCGGCGCACAAGAAATGGAGGTAGAGGTAGAGATGCAGGCGCGCTAAGAGCGTGCTAGGCAGGCTATTGAATGAGAAAGTATAGGGCGGATATGACAGCGCCGAAGGTAATCAGAATGAAAAGGGTTTTCTGTAATAGTCCACCACGCCGGTTTTTGTACTGATAATCTTCTTCGATGAAAATTGGATTGTAGCGTCTTCTAAAAACTCTCATATTGGGCTCGCCATTGGGAAAAGAAAAATTAACGAGTGCCTATTAAACTCCTGCGCTGCGGCGCCTAAATGCGCTAATCGTGGCTTTTCACCGAACAATTGTGATCAATTGTGGCAGTGCTTGCGGGTAGCGCGCTTGTAACATACTGTTAGCGCTCGTTTTTAATGCGGTCGACACCGAGTTTGGTGTGGCGCTGAAGCGTAACAAATAAAATAATGACAATAAAGAGTGTAGTCCCATGTCTCAATCTGCTTTGCTCAAGGGTAGCGTCATCTTGTCGCTTTCTCTATCTCTAGCTAATGGCCTCATCGCGCAAGAAAATGATCGCGCAGCGCCACTGACACGCATCCCACAGGCAGACGCTAAGATTACGCTCGATGGGGTGCTCGACGAGCCTGCATGGCAGCGCGTTCCGATTATCGACGATATGCGTGTTATTCAGCCGGATACGCTCGTTCCTGCGTCGCTAGAAACTCATACCAAGATCTTCTATAACGCCCGTGGTCTCTACGTCGGAGTGATGAATTATCAGGACCCCGATACCTTAGTGGCTAGAATGAGCTCCCGTGATTCGGGTGTGCAGCGTGACGGCTTTGTCCTCTCCGTGGACCCTTCGGGAGAGGGACTATATGGCTATTTTCTGCGTATCAACTTAGGCGGCACTTTCTCCGATGGCACCATCCTGCCCGAGCGGCAAATCAATCGGCAGTGGGACGGTCCTTGGAACGCCGTCACCCGTGAGGTGGAAGACGGCTGGGTTGCCGAGATGTTTATTCCCTGGTCCATGATGTCGCTCCCCCAGGGAGGAGAGACGCGGCGCATCGGCCTGTATACCGAGCGGATGGTGGCGGGCATGGCCGAGACCTGGTCTTGGCCTGCACTTCCCAATACCGGTGGTAAGTACCTGTCTGGTTTCCAAAAATATGAGCTCAGTGGCGTCAATCCGGCGACTCAGTTCACCTTCTACCCCTATAGCTCAGCGACCTTCGATGACACTAAGGACGAGACGAATTACCGCGTAGGTGCCGACGTGTACTGGCGGCCATCCTCGAACCTACAGCTGTCAGCAACCTTAAACCCCGACTTTGGAACGGTGGAGTCCGACGACGTGGTAGTGAACCTCGGCGCGTTCGAAACCTACTTCGAGGAGAAACGCTCTTTTTTCCTCGAAGGACAGGATATCTTCAATACCTCGCCACGCGACGGTGGTGGGCGCGGTAGTCCTACAACGCTCCTGAATACCCGTAGAATCGGCAGACAGGCAAGCTATGTTGTACCCAGCGATGTGGCGGTGGTGCCTACCGACTTGAGTCGCCCCAGCGATCTTCTGGGGGCACTGAAGGTCACGGGACAGGCCGGGAACTGGCGCTATGGCAGCTTGCTGGCGGCCGAGGACGATTCGGTGGTCAGAGGCACGCGCGCCGACGGCTCCCGAGTACATCTTAATGCCGAGGGGCGCGACTTCGCGATTGCGCGTCTACTCTACGAGGACACCAGCATCGGTGGCCGCCGCAGTATGGGGTGGTTTGGTAGCTACCTTACTCACCCAGAACGCGAGGCCATGGTCAATGGCGTGGATATGCACTACTTCTCTGCGGACACGCGCTGGGAGGTGGATGGGCAACTCGTGCGCAGCGATGTGGAGAGTGTTACTGGCAATGGCGCCTACTTCGATCTGGACTTCCGCCCAAGTCGTGGCGTGCAGCACACTGTTACGGGCACCTATTTGGATGACAGCATAGAGTTAAATGACATCGGCTTCCTGCAGCGCAATGATTTGATGCAGCTGGACTATCGCTTCAATGTCTCCGAATCCAATGTCGAGGGGCTACGCTCGCGCAATCGCTCGGTAATGATTGTGAATCAGTGGAATACTGCCGGTCGGCCAGTGCGCCTAGGCATTTTCGGAAGCCAGAGCCTGAGCTTCAATAATAATGCCTCTGTGTTCACTCAACTGCGCTATTTCCCTGCGCGTGTCGAGGATCGCTTGAGCCGCAACAACGGGAACTTCAAGATTGCGGAGCGCTGGGGGTTCGATTTGAATTGGAACAGCGATCGCTCTCGACCGGTGTCTTTGAGCGCCGGAACCAATATCGGGCAGGAAGATCTCGGGGACATTCGAATGACCTATTTCACCGGTATCACTTGGCAGCCCAATGATCGCTTCGTGCTTGATGCAAATCTGCGCTATTCGGACTCCGATGGCTGGTTGATTCATCAGGGCAACGGTCGAATGACGACCTTTGAGTCCCTTGAATGGGCCCCACGCCTAGATATGGACTATTTCATTAACGCCAAGCAGCAGCTGCGTTTCAGCTTACAATGGACTGGCATAAAGGCCTTTGAGAACGAGTTCTATCAAGTCGATCCGTATGGTGTGGAGGAGCTGATCAGAACCGGCAAGACTACCGCAAGGTCCGATAACTTTACGGTTAGCCGCATGAGCTTTCAGGCGCGTTACCGCTGGGAAATCGCGCCATTATCCGACTTGTTCTTCGTGTACACCCGCGGCGGTAGTTTGGCGCGAGATTTTCAGGATGACTATCTAGGCCTCTTTGCGAATGCTTGGCAGAACGAGGTGGTCGACAACTGGGTGCTCAAATTACGCTATCGCTTGGGCAGCTAAAAGCTCTTACAATGTTCGTAATATAAATGACCCACAACTGACATAGGATTAAGTCTGCGAACTCTAAGCCAATTCAAGGAATTTCCATGCAAGCTTTTCAATTTCTCGAGCGAATACTAATCGGAGCGATCGCCATGAGTGTAGTGCTCGGTGCTGCCATTTCCCCAAGCGCAAATGCGCAAACCAGCTCGAAGGTAGTCGTTGCGCACCGCGGGGCTAGTGGCTATTTGCCCGAGCACACACTAGCCGCCAAGGCGATGGCCTACGCGATGGGCGCCGACTATGTCGAGCAGGACGTGGTGATGACGAAAGATGATCAATTGATCGTTATTCATGACATCACCCTCGATCGTACGACCGATGTCGCTGAGAAATTCCCCGGCCGCGCGCGGCCAGACGGTCAACACTATGCCATTGACTTCACGCTGGCCGAGATCCTCAGCCTCGACGTCACAGAAGGCTTCACTGCAGAAGAGGGGCAAAAGCTCTCTAACTATCCGCAGCGTTTTCCTGTCGGGAAATCCATTTTCAAGGTCCACACATTGGCGAAAGAGATCGAGTTCGTGCAGGGTTTGAATCAGTCCACTGGCCGCGATGTGGGGATATACACAGAGATCAAATCACCAGGTTTCCACTTGGCCGAGGGCAAAGACTTAGGGCGTGCGGTACTGGTAGCCCTCAAGCAATATGGCTACACCACTAAGAACGACAAGGTCTTTGTGCAGACCTTCGAGTTCGATGAACTCAAACGCTTGCATGACGAGCTCATGCCGGCATTGGACATCGACCTGAAGCTAGTGGCCTTGCTCGATGGTGGGGATGAGAACGAGTGGATGCGCAGCGCCGACGGCATGCGGGAGATCGCGCAATACGCCGATGGCGTTGGCCCAGAGAAGTCGATGATTGTGGATCGGGACTCCCAACCGGGCGCCGTCAAGATCAGCGACCTAGTGAAACTCGCCCACGCCAATGGCATGCAGGTGCATCCCTATACCTTCCGGCTCGATTCTGGTCAGGTTCCCGCGTATGCGGAAAGTTTCGAACAAATGCTAGAGATCTTCTATTTCGAGGCGGGCGTCGACGGCGTGTTTACTGATTTTCCTGACCGTGCGGTCGATTTCTTAAGGGCGCACTGAGTCCAGCGGCGTAGGGCAAGCCTGCGCCGTGTTATTCGCAAAAAAGTCGATTTCATGCCGCGCTATGCGGATGGGACCATTTTGACGTATAATCTGCGCCCGTTTGAATTTGCAGCCGTTGTCCCGCATTCAGTTTCATCCGTCAGTGCTTTACCCTTCCATTAGTGTCATCAGTACAAGGCCCGAAAATGTCATCCAGTACCCGTCCGGAACTCAGTTTTGCTGAGCTCGATCTGCCGCAGTTCCTGCAGGATACCCTTAGCAAAGTAGGGTATGAAAAGCCCTCGCCTATCCAGCAGGCCACTATTCCCGTGCTCCTGCAAGGGCAAGATGTAGTGGGCATGGCCCAGACCGGGACTGGTAAGACCGCAGCTTTCGCGCTGCCCATTCTGGCCAAGATTGACCTGAGCAAGTCACATACTCAGGGGCTTGTCCTGTGCCCGACACGCGAGTTGGCCATTCAGGTGGCCGAGGCTTTCCAAACTTACGCTGCGGGAATGCGTGGTTTCCATGTGCTTCCCATCTATGGCGGGCAGGATATGGGGCGTCAACTCTCAGCCCTGCGTCGCGGCGCACACGTCGTAGTCGGTACTCCTGGGCGCCTGCTAGACCATCTAAATCGCAAGACGATCGACCTGAGCCAATTGAGTACTCTCGTTCTCGACGAAGCGGACGAGATGCTCCGCATGGGCTTCATCGACGACGTCGAGTCCATACTCGAGAATACGCCGAAGACGCGTCAGGTTGCGTTGTTCTCTGCGACCATGCCCGGCCCAATTCGCTCCGTTGCCGCAAAATACTTGAACAATCCACAAGAGATTCGCATCGAGAGTGCGATCTCCACGAACGAAGACATCGAGCAGTTCTACTGGTTGGTGCAAGGCGCTAGTAAACTCGACGCGCTGACTCGTATCCTGGAAGTGGAAGAATTCGATGCGATGTTGATCTTTGTGCGAACTAAGACCAGCACGGTAGATCTTGCAGATAAATTGAGCGCACGTGGCTTTGCCGCATCGCCTCTAAACGGCGATATGAATCAATCCATTCGCACCCGCACAGTCGAGCAGTTAAAGAATGGGCAGCTCGACATTCTAGTGGCGACTGACGTGGCCGCGCGAGGTCTCGATGTAGACCGCCTAAGTCATGTTATGAACTACGATATTCCCTACGATGATGAAGCCTATGTGCATCGCATTGGCCGGACTGGTCGTGCTGGGCGTAGTGGCAAGGCGATCCTTTTTGTTGCGCCGCGAGAGCGTCGTTTGCTCAATTCTATTGAGAAAACCACTCGCAAGAAGATCACGCAGATGGAACTGCCAACCCGCGGCGAATTGATCGAGAAACGCAGTGCGGCTTTCAAGGAAGGGATCTCCGAGACTATCACCAATGGCAAGCTCGACTTCTTCCATAAGCTCGTGGCAGACCTAGTGCGTGAGCACGAATCCACGCCTGAGCATGTCGCCGCCGCCATGGCCTATTTGCTGCAGAAAGACCGTCCGCTAGAGCCAAGCCACGGCGGGCGCGAAGCACCGCGCAGCGACCGTGCGAACTTCGCCTACAACGATACTCAGGGACGCAGCGAGCCTAGCTCACGCCGCGCTAACCCCGATAATAAAGCTCGCCCCGAACGCAGTGCAAGGCCTGAGCGTAGTGAGCGCCCAGTGCAAGCGGAGCGTGCGCCACGTCGCGTGCCAGCCGAAAATCAGCTAAAAGAAATCCTGACTGAAGAGCCGTTATTCAACGACACGCCAACTCGCGCGCCCCGTCGCGAACACAGCTCTGCGGACGATGGTCGCGCCAAGCCCTTGCGCGATTACCCGGACATCCCAATGGAGCGCTTCCGCATTCATGTAGGCCACAAAGACGGTGTTACGCCGCGTGAGGTGGTTGGTGCAATTGCGAATGAAGCGGAAATCGAAGGCCGCTATATCGGCCATATTCGAATCTATGATGACTATTGCACAGTGGACCTGCCCGGCGGTATGCCCAAAGAGGTCATGCAGATTCTGCAGAAAACCCATGTGTGCAGTAAGCCGCTGAATATCGAGTCCGTTGCTAAACCACAACGCAGCTTAGGTAAGAGCGCGACAGATAGTGCGATAGATAGTGCGACAAGTGCCGCTCCGAAAAAGGAGGGCTTCAAGAAAGAGGGTTTTAAGAAGGAAGGGTTTAACAAAGAATCTTTTAAAAAAGAATCCTTCAAGAAACCTATAGCGAGTAAAGACGAATTCAAGAAAGATGAGTTCAAGAAGCCTGCATTTAGCAAAGCTGCAGATGCTAAGTCGAATCCCGGCAAGGTAGAGTTTAGCAAGCCTAATTTCCGTGGCGCTGAGAGCAAAGACATCACTCGAGAAGTCTTGGACACTTTCCCTGATTTAGAAGCACCAGGTGCGAAAGCCGAGCGACCGAGTGGAAAATTGAGCTTGTCAGGTGGCGCCGCGAAAGGCGCTAAACTTAAGAAAGCTAAGAGCAAGCGAGTGGACAAAGATAAAGGTAAGCGTCGTGGTCCTTCTGGAAAGACGCCGGCTGAATAAAACGCTGTGGTGCCTCATGTCTAACTATGAGGCACCATCGTTTCCAACACTCTAAATTTTGACCCTCTACGCACCAAATCGAAGAGCGCTACTTCTGCTTTGTTCCGCAAAGACAAGGTGTCGCTTATACAAGCATTCCCCTATAATCCGGCATGTTATTGCGAATAGGGGGTTTAAGATGACAGTCAAGAAGAGGCTAGGCGGCGCTGTAATTGGGTTATGTTGCTCGACTGCAAGCCTTGTGGCGCCGGCCTCCGAGCTCTCGCCACGCTATTTAGATGCCGATCATGACTTGGTCGCAGACACCCCCTTAGATTCTACGAAATGGCGCGACCCCCGCGTGTTGATCTTCGCATATACCCCTGTGGAAGACCCCGCGATGTATTCCAAGGTATGGGACGAATTCATCGAGCACCTAGAAGGGCTAACGGGTAAAGAGGTGCGCTTCTTCCCGGTACAGTCCAATGCGGCTCAGCTCGAAGCCATGCGAGCGGGGCGTCTACATGTCGCGGGCTTCAATACTGGCTCCACCCCCATCGCAGTGAATTGTGTGGGCTTCGTGCCTTTCGCCATGATGTCTGCCAAAGATGGCACGTATGGCTATCAGATGGAGATCATCACTTTCCCCGACAGTGGGATCGAAACGATAAGCGATCTTCAGGGACGCACGCTGGCTTTTACCTCGCCGACCTCTAATTCGGGTTTCAAGGCACCCTCCGCCTTATTGCACTCCGAGTTTGGCTTCGTGGCCGATAGCGACTATAAGACAGCCTATTCGGGCAGCCACGATAACTCGATTCTCGGGGTCGTACACAAAGATTACGAAGCCGCAGCGATCGCCAATGAGGTGCTGTTCCGAATGCTCGCGCGGGACGTCGTCAAGGCCGCGCACTACAGGTCGATCTATAAGTCAGCTACCTTCCCCACAACTGGCTATGGTGTATCCAATGACTTGAACCCTGCATTGGCGGCTAAGATCCGCGAGGCGTTCTTTAGTTTCGATTGGGAAGGTACTGCGCTGCAGCACGAGTTTGCGGACGCCGGGATGGAGCAATTTACGCCCATCACCTATCAGGAACAATGGGCGGTGGTGAGGACCATCGATGAGGCGAACAACACAATCTATAACTGCGATTAAGCGTCTTCGAACGAGTTCTTAGACTGCGCAGAAACTGTACTAGCCCCAAGATGCTAGTTAAAAATGAGAATAATATGTTGAAATTGAAGGGCCTGACGAAACGCTACGCCACAGGCGATCTAGCACTCAAAGACATCGATCTCGAGGTTCCCGCCGGACAAGTGCTTGCTTTGATCGGCCCCTCCGGTGCAGGCAAGAGCACCCTTATTCGCTGCGTTAATCGTTTGGTTGAGCCCACGTCGGGCACTATCGAATTAGATGCTAAAGACATTACCCGTGCGCGTGGTAGTCGGCTGCGTCAGGCGCGTCGGCAGATCGGCATGATCTTTCAAAACTATGCGCTGGTGGAACGGCTGTCCGTGATGGAGAACGTGCTCTCTGGGCGCCTCGCCTACGTCGGTTTCTGGCGCAGCTATTTCCGCAAGTTCCCCGAAAGCGATATCAAACAGGCGTTTCAATTGCTGGGGCGAGTTGGCCTAGAGACTATGCTGGATAAGCGTGGCGATACCCTGTCTGGCGGCCAGAAGCAGCGCGTTGGCATCGCCAGAGCCCTCATGCAGAATCCCAAACTGCTCCTAGTCGATGAGCCCACGGCTAGTCTTGACCCGAAGACCTCTCGGCAGATCATGCGCCTGATCTGCGAACTTTGTCAGGAGCAGAACCTCGCCACGATTATCAATATTCACGACGTCACGCTTGCGCAACAATTCGTGCACCGCGTCGTGGGGCTGCGCGCTGGGGAGATCGTTTACGACGGTGCACCTGACGGGCTGAGCCCTGAGATTCTCACCACTATCTACGGCGAAGAGGACTGGAGTGTTGAGAAACACGACGATGTAGAGAATGGGGAAAATGAGAAAGCGAAAGACGTCGAGGCAGCACTACTCGGTGGGCATCCATGAGTCAGTCGTCACAAATTCTCGACCCGCGTTTGCTTGCCGCAAAGAGTGGTAGATGGCACCCTAAGCCAATGATTAGCAATGCGACGCTGCGCTGGGGAATCAACGCAGCCGTAATTGTCTACCTCGTTTTGCTTTACTTCAGCGTCGACATTAACTGGTCACGCGTTGCTCAAGGGATGGATCGTGGCGTGGCGTTTATGGGCTCGTTCCTGACGCCGGACTTTATCTCGCGCGGGGGCGAGATAATGGTAGGTTTGCGCGAAAGCCTCACCATGACATTTGCCGCTACAGTGATCGGCATCCTCCTGGCGATACCAGTTGGCCTAGGCGCTGCGCGCAATATCGCTCCGGCCCCGGTGTATTTCTTTTGCCGTGCCATCATCGCGCTATCGCGTACGTTTCAAGAGATAATTATCGCGATCCTCTTCGTGGCAATGTTCGGTTTCGGGCCGCTTGCAGGTGTGGTAACCCTTGCTTTCGCCACCATTGGCTTTATGGCAAAACTATTAGCCGAAGATATAGAGGATGCACAGCGCGATCCCATGGAGGCAGTCAAGGCCACGGGGGCATCGTGGCTGCAGTGGATCAACTACGCCGTGCAGCCTCAGGTAATGCCCCGGTTGATTGGCCTGTCGCTATATCGCCTCGACATTAATTTCCGCGAGTCGGCGGTGATTGGGATAGTAGGGGCTGGCGGTATAGGCGCCACTTTAAACACTTCAATCAATCGCTATGACTACGACACTTCAGCTGCCGTGCTTCTAGTGATTATTGGCATCGTATTAATGAGTGAATATCTGTCGGGCTATGTCCGCAAATGGACTGCCTGATGCCTGTTAAGACCATCAACAATATCCCCGTCTGGCAACGCCGCGAGCCTCTTAAACAGCGCCTGATCTGGTTCGGCTATTTCCTCGCCCTGATGTTGTTTCTATTGTGTTGGAAAATTATCTCCGACAATACGATTTGGGAATTTCTGACCGACGCACATATTCAAGCTGCTAGCCTCATCGGGCGCATGATCCCTCCGGACTGGTCAATTACTGGTGCCCTGCTACTGCCGTTATGGGACACGCTCAATATCGCGACAGTCGGAACTGCACTCGGGGTAGTGATTGCCTTCCCGCTGGCTTTTCTCGCCGCGCGTAACACCAGCCCCCACCCTTCGCTACGTGCGTTCGCGCTCGCGGTGATCGTGAGTTCGCGCTCTATCAATGCGCTGATCTGGGCAATACTTTTGGTGACTATCGTAGGGCCTGGCCTCTTGGCGGGCATGATCGCGATTGCACTTCGCTCTATCGGCTTCGTAGGTAAATTACTCTATGAGGCGATAGAGGAGATTCATCCCACCCCTGTAGAGGCGGTTACCTCCACTGGTGCTGGGAGAATGCAGGTGCTGGCTTATTCCGTGATGCCGCAGATCATGCCTGCGTTTGCCGGGATTACCGTCTATCGATGGGACATCAATATCCGCGAGTCGACAGTGCTTGGCCTAGTGGGGGCCGGTGGTATCGGATTGCAAATGAATGCGGCGATCAATAACCTTGCCTGGGGTCAAGTGGCGACTGTGTTCGTCTTGATCTTCGGCACGGTCATACTCTCGGAATGGGTGTCCGCTAAAGTACGACACGCCGTCATCTAAAACACTGCAGCAGCATCTCGACGAGTATTTCAAGACGATCTACAACACTTCGAATTAAGTGTCCCTCAAGATAACGCAGTCATGGCTTACGCTGTCACGTAAGGGTGAGTCGCATCACGCGCACACTCATCCGAACAGTGTTGCGAGTGGTGTGCTCTATATTAATCTCGCTGAGAACGACGGCATTAGTTTTCATCGTAACGAAGATAATCTATGGCACGAATTGCTGCCTGCCGAAGAAAACTACTTCAACGCAAAACGCTATTTTATCAATGCCGCAGTGGGAGATATCCTCTTGCATCAAAGTGTCGATAATCGCTAGGTAGCGATTATCGACCAAGCTTCTGATAGGCTGTGCTCAATATAATCATGCCCAGCCTCGGGCGTATTTACAGCAAGTCTAAGGTGAGCGCGTTGACTGAATTCTTCCCCGTAGTCCCTAACGGACATGCCCTGTTTTCCATGCTCTCTACGGCTCTCGCGCTGTTCCTGTTTACTCGCAAGAGCATTCCATTAGAGATCTCCAGCCTAGCACTACTCGTGGTCCTCGCGCTGGCCTTCGCTATCTTCCCTTTCACCTTGAATGGTGAGCACTTCGAGGCCGTCGCTTTCTTCGAGGGCTTTGGGCACGAGGCGTTGATCACCGTCTGCGCCCTGATGGTCATCGGCCAGGGCTTAGTGCAAACCGGCGCGTTGGAGCCGATCGGGCGAGTACTCACCAAGGCCTGGGCGAAAGCGCCGTATTTTTCCTTTTTAATGACTCTGATCCTAAGTGCCTTACTGAGTGCCTTTATTAATAACACTCCGATCGTGGTGTTATTGCTGCCTATCCTTATCAGTGTTTGTCTACGTACCAAGAGTCCGGCATCGCGGGTGCTCATGCCCATGGGTTTTGCAACTTTGGTGGGGGGGATGGGTACCACTATCGGTACCTCTACTAACTTACTTGTAGTCAGTGTTGCGCAAGATATGGGCTTGCGAGAGTTCGGCATGTTCGATTTCGCGCTACCGGCCGCGATTGCCAGCGGCGTTGCCATCGCCTATCTATGGTTGATAGCGCCGCTCATGTTAGGCAATCGTCAGGTAGGCATAGGAGATGCGTCGCCGAGATTATTCCAAGCATTCCTGCATATAGATGAAGATAGCCCCACAGTCGGCAAGACTGTGGCAGAGGCTAAGGCTAACGCAAGCGACGGCATTAACATCGTGCGCATCCGCCGTGGCGCTAACTTCATTATCCCCCTGCCCGATGCCGTGCTGAACAGCGGCGATCGAATTCGCGTGATGGACACCACGGTTAAGATTCGCGCCGCAGCAGATGCCCTGAAGGCGACTCTTTATTCGGGTGAGCAAGAGGTCGATGATGAGCATCCGCTGAATGCGGACAACCAGACGCTCGCGGAGATCGCCGTTGTCGCCGGCTCGCGGCTCGATCGTACCAACCTACGTTATACCTCCTTCCTCGAGCGCCATCAGCTCGTAGTATTAGGTCTGCACCGGGCAGGTAAAGACATCTGGAAGGCATCTGAAGAGATCATGGACGTGACGCTCGCCCAAGGCGATGTCATGTTGGTGCAAGGCAATAAGGACGAGATCCGTAAGCTTAAGATAGACCCCGAATTTCTCGTCCTCGATTCGTCCGTAGAGGTGCCTCAGACCGAGAAATCCCTCATTGCGTTGCTAACACTCCTAACGGTTGTAGCCACTGCGGCCACGGGACTTCTGCCTATCGCTGTAAGTAGCCTCGCCGGCGCCATGTTCTTGTTGGCGACACGGGCGCTACGCCTTGGCAGCGCTATTCGCGCGGTCAGCTCCTCTGTGTACTTTGTGGTAGTGGCGAGTTTGGCCCTTGGGCAGGCGTTAACGGTGACAGGGGCATCGGGGTATCTCACCGATGTATTCCTGTTCTTCACGCTTGATTCGTCTCCACTAGTAGTCCTCAGCGCTTTAATGTTGTTGATGGCCATATTGACCAATATTGTTTCCAATAATGCTGCGGCAGTTATCGGCACACCCATCGGGATAGGCATCGCGCAGCAGCTTGGAGTTGATCCTGAGCCCTTCGTGTTAGCAGTGCTCTTTGGTGCCAATCTCAGTTTCGCGACGCCGATGTCCTATAAGACCAATCTTCTCGTGATGAGTGCGGGTGGCTATAAATTCAATGATTTCCTGAAGGTCGGCATCCCTCTCACTATTATCATGTGGCTAAGCTATACATGGATATTAGGGTGGCTTTATCTATAGGCCCTAATAGCGGGGCAGTCTCAGTGCTTTTCGACTAATGACGCGCCGCTTGTAAGAAAACCCCGTCTCATCCGTACTAATGCTATTGACCACGCGCACAGCAGCACTCCTGAGCAAAGCCCTTCCGCTTTGTCATCTCCATCAATTCGAACAAGGTTTCCGGCCGATGACTAGATTCCCCGCAGTACTCGCCACTTTACTATGCATCTGCCTCAGCGCCGCCTCGAGCGCGCAGGAGATCGAAGAGGCACAGGTCAATACCCAGAAAAGCGTGCGCGCGATTCGGGTGGACACGCCTCCTATCATCGATGGCAAACTCGACGAGGCAGTGTGGCAGTTGGCCCAGCCGATTACAGACTTTCATCAGATTAGGCCTGGCAATCAGACGACCCCCTCGGAGCTCACGGAAGTCTATGTCTTGTATGACAACGACGCGCTCTACATCGGTGCGCGCATGGCCGATAGTGAACCGGAGCTGATCTCTGCGCCCGTTATTCGACATGGGCAAGGGATGGGTTCGGATGATCGTCTCGTTATTATTCTGGACCCTTTCAATACGCAGCGCACCGGCTACCGCTTCGAGACTAATCTGAACGCTGCACGCCACGACGCCCTCTATACCAGCGTGAATTCCTTTCAGATTGAGTGGAATACTATTTGGGCCACCGCCACCAGCAGCTATGACAACGGCTGGATTGCCGAGGTAGAGATCCCCTTCAAGTCGCTGCCCTTCGACCCAAACATCGACACTTGGGGTTTCAATTTCGGTCGCGGCATTCGTCGTCGTGGCGAGGAAATGGCTTGGGTCTCCTATAACCGCACCTATAACCCTAGTATCTCCGGTCTCATGACCGGCTTAGAGGGCATGGACCAGGGGCTTGGGCTAGACCTCGTGCCTTCCTTCGCAATGAATCGCGACAAGCAGTTCAATCTCGGTACCACCGAAAACAATATGGACCCGTCACTGGACGCCTTCTATCGTCTTACTCCCTCTCTCAATGCGGCCCTGACCATCAACACCGACTTCTCTGCAACCGAGGTCGATAATCGTCAAGTAAACCTCACGCGCTTCAACCTGTTCTTCCCAGAGAAGCGGGATTTCTTCCTGAACGATTCGGACCTGTTTCAGTTCGGCGGCATTGGCGGCGGATTTGGTGGGAATAGTGCCCAGTCGCGCGGCTCGAGAGAGAACGCGCGGCCGTATTTTTCGCGTAAGCTCGGGCTAAGCCAGAGCGGCTCGCCCGTCGATATTAATTATGGCGGGCGCATAAGTGGACGCGTCGGACGCTGGAATATCGGCACGCTTGCGATCAAGCAGGACGAATTCGGCGCGGTAGATTCTTCGAATCTTTTCATCAGCCGTGCCTCGGCGAATATATTGCAAGAGTCCAGCGTGGGCTTTATTTTGACCGATGGGGACCCAGCCTCCAATCGCGATAACACAGTAGTGGGCACAGACTTCCGTTACTTGAATACGCGTTTGGCCAGTGGGCAAGTGCTTGAGGCGGACGCATGGTTTCAGCAATCGGACACCCCAGGCCTAGATGGCGGCGATGGTGCTTTCGGATTTGGATTGAGCTCGCCGAACAACACCGGTATACGGGGTGGGTTTGGGTTTAAAGAAGTACAGCACAATTTCAATCCCGCAATGGGCTATATCAATCGTTCTAATATTCGCGACTATACCGCAGACGTGGGTTACACCCATTTTTTCAGCGATAGCTTTCTGCAAACCGCCTATTTTGGCCTCGATGCGCAGCGCATCAATGTGATCGATGGTGGATTGCAGAGCCAAGTGCTTGCAGTGCGACTGCTCGAGCTGGACACCAATACTAGGGACAGATTCTCTCTGGGCTATCAGAATAATAAAGAAGTCGTTTTGGCTCCTTTCGCTGTTTACCGTGCGCCAGACCGGAGCGTCTTCATTCAGCCTGGCAGCTATTCTTTTGACGAGCAGAGTATTTCGATAAACACCGCAGGGCAACGCGAGTTCTCCGGTCGACTTAGCGTTACTAATGGAGATTTCTACAACGGTAAGCGGAAAAACATCAATGGGTCTTTAGCGTGGACGCAGTCGCGTTACTTCGTGATGTCGATGGGCTATGACTGGAACGATATCACGCTGCCCCAGGGGGATTTTGTAACACGGCTGACAAGCGTGTCGACACAAGTAGCGTTCTCGTCAACGCTGTATTGGGTGAGCTTAGTTCAATACGATAACTTGTCCGAGGAGATAGGTATTAATACCCGCATTCAATGGGTGCCGAGAGCGGGGCAGGAAGGTTTCATCGTACTCAACTACAACCTGCAGGACAAAGACAAAAACAATGCCTTCGAAGCAGCCTCATCGGATTTGGCGTTGAAGTTTAAATACACTTTCCGCTTCTGATTCAGTCCTCCTGCCACATCACATAACCATCCTCGGCAGCCGCCCGGCGCAACATCTCAAGGAGGGGGCTGGCGCGGGTGGCGAGGGCTACGTTGCCATCCTCTTCTTCCTCGTCGTCATCCTGATCTTGCTTAGGCACACGCTGCAGGGCGCTTTCCAATCGTGCTAAGGAAGCACGCAGCTCATCGGCGCTGACTGCACCTTCGGAAATGCCACTGGTGCCCATCATCTTAAGCAATGGCATCGCCACATCGCTCATCATGACGAAGTCGCCGGATTGTTCACTCTTGAATTTGATTAGCATAATGCGCCTCGGTTGGTTTGTTTCAGGAAAGATTACTATCCTTTTTAGGGTTTCTGGTCGCCTGCAGGCGAATATGGATTCTATAGGAGGTTCCTGGTCGCCTGCAGGCGAATATGGATTCCATAGGATGTTTCTGGTCGCCTGCAGGCAGGCTCCTACTCCAAAAGCAGCGCTCCGAATTACGGTAGGAGCCTGCCTGCAGGCGACCAGACACTCGAACAAATATCCAATCCCTGCCAATTTCCACTGTAACATGACAGTCAGTGGTTTTTATCCAGTTTGGAACAATGCTATAGCCCAAAAAAAACGGCGATGCTCAGATGAACATCACCGTCTTTAGTTTACTGCGTACATTTACACTTACAGTTGGATCAATACTCGTGCGTAGAGACGACGGCCGCGACCATCGAATACTCCAGCGTCATAGTTGATTGAACCGGCTGCTCTGTAAGGAATGTCGGCGTTGAACGCATCTAGAGCACCCACTGTAAAGACCGTGGTACCGAATCTGTCGTTCGCCCATTGATGGGTGTAGTTGTACTGCAAGTCCCAACTCTGGTAGCTATCGATCGTCTTGCTTACGAGTGCACGCACCGCGTCGTTGCCGGTCGCGAAGGTGTTCTCATAAGCCAAGTCACGATAGGAACCAATCAGACGAGTCACTACCGACACACCGTGATTGTTGCGCATCCAACTCAGGTTGATGTTGCCCTTGTTGTCTGGCAATGAGCGCACAAGATTGCCGTCGCCAGTAGTGCCGGCAGCATCAAACACGCCCGTCTCCAGTAGTCCTAGCTCCAAGCCTGGTACGTCTTGCAGCGTGTACTGACGCACATGCGTGTAATCCAAGCCTGCACGGAAACGGCCCCAGTCATTATTCCACGTGTAGCCAATTCTAACGTCGGCGCCGTCGGCAACAATCTTTCCTGCATTGATGGTGCTCAACTTCGTGGTGGTTAGGGAGCCAGTATTAACACCAAACGTTCGCACCACGCCTTCCGTAACATAAGTTTGCGGGTTCACGACACAGTCGAGCCTTGAACCTGGTTTTACATCACGGAAGCCTGTAGTGCCGCCTGGGGTGCCTTGCGTGCTAGGGTCTGTGCCGTATTGAGCAGCGAGTGCATTGGGATCACACTTTGTGTACTGCTCCATATTGGCCCATGCGCCTGTTCTGCTGGCGGGAATGGTACCGTTCAACACATAGTTATTTGGATTGGCCGCTGCTTCCTTGAAGCGTGCCAATTCGCCAGATATCGCGGAGATGCCTGGCTGCGGCAACACCTTGTCGGTGAGTTCGAAACGCCAGATGTCAGTATTCACACTCAAGCCTTCTAGCCTGCCCGCTGGAGTCCAAATAAAGCCAGTGCTATAAGTATCTGCGTATTCGTTACCAACATCCGGAGCTGGGCCGCCCAGAGTGTAGGTGAAGTTCGGCAGCGCGTTGGCGTTATTGACTTCTGCGAGGCCGGAACGAACCGCTTGGTTGCGAATCGGGTCACGGAAGGTATTGCTGGAGGACTCTAGACCCTCTTCCACAACACCAACGTTAGGCGCTCGGAACGACTGTGAGTAGGAACCGCGCAGCAGTAGCGTGTCAATTGGGCGCCAACTCATGGCGACCTTCGGCGTCAGCTCGCCGCCAATCTGACCACCGTAATCTTCATAGCGTAACGCGATCTGTGTTTCCACGTTCTCGATGATAGGCAGAGAGAATTCGGCGAACACCGACTTCACATTGCGATCGTTGTCATAATTGAACGCACAGAAGGAGCATTCGTAGTTGTTACTCACATAATGAGTAGTGTTCGGCGCACCGTTCTGGCCATAGTTTAGAATGGCAGCGGGGATTCCCGGCAAGTTGATAGAAGGAGCGCGAGACTTGTTGTTCTGCATGCGGTACTGCGCGCCGACTGCGAACTGTGCCGTGCCACCCTTGAGCTCCATGATTTCGCCGGAGAGCACTGCATCGAATACCCCAAGTTTGTTGCGCTTATCAGCGCGCTTAACGGTGGGGTTCATCCATTCCATCAACTCTTCATTGTTCGCAAGGTTGGGGCTGGTCATCTGCGTCAGGAAGGGGTTGTAGAAACCACAGCCGTCCTTGCCCTGATTATTACTGGTTAACGCTAGGGAGAGACTCTCGCGAGTCGTAAACACGAAGCCTGGGAAGAAGGTCTGCGTATAGCCATTGTAGTAAGCATTATTACTAATGTTCCATATAGTAGGTACTGCTCCACCGAAGGGGCCTTTTTCGTCCCGGAAGTTAAAGTTACTAACCCCGTTGGGTTTGCAGCTTGGGCCACCTAGGCCGTTTGCTGCCAACTCCGCGCGATCGCGCTGGAAAGTCTGATACTCCTGCTCGAAGCTAGTACCACTCCAAGAATAGTTGACATCGTAGTTGAAGCGGCGATTCTCAAGTGCATAGAACTCGCCCTTCACCCCCGCTTGCGCGCCGAGAGTTTCGGTACTGGTAATATTGCTATTGCCACCTTGTCGGGGCGCGTTGCCGCGCTGTACGCTCGCATAGAACGGGACGTTGAGTCCGCCATTGGCTAAGGCGTTCGGCGTATTGGGGATGCTGGTTGGGCGTGTTAAGCCCGCTTTGCCGGCATAGTAGCCAAGCTCCATCGGCTGTCCGATCGCGTAACCGCCCCACGCAGGATTACCGACATGAGATCCCGGTGCCGCTAAGAACATGGTGGGACCACGTGAACCGTTAGCGCCGTCATCTGCGCGTTCTATCGTCGAGTCCGAGTATTGGAAGAAAGAGTAGAATTCTGCCTTCTCGCTAAAGGTATGGGTAAAGGAGCCGGCGAAGCTGTTACGCTCCATGCCAACCTGCATATAGTTCCACTGTTCCGTGTTCTCACGGCATGTGCCACTATTTGCGCCGCGCTGATCTGTGCGCGTTCCGGTGAAGAATGGGCTACCGTCGGCAGAGGTCAAGCCAGCGCAAAGAGGGTCGGTGAGCACCATTGAAGAAGACCCGCCCTCCGCAACGTTCCGGGCAGTGAGGGCACTGTTGTAATAGGCCGTGTTCGGCCGCGAACCGAAGGCCGCGTTCGATGGGGTTTGGGTAATATTGCTCGGGCCGCCGCCGACACTGCCGGTGTACTCGACATTCTCATCAAAGAAATTGCCGTACTCTACGAGAACGGGATCGCGCTCAAATTTCTCCGCGGATAGTACGAAATGGTTCTTATCATCGCCCCAGCCCCAAATGATGCTAGCGGTCCTGTCCTGCTCGCTCGTGGCGGCGTCCAACGCCTGTACATCGCCGTATATTTCCAGGCCCTCGAACTCGGTTCTCATGATGACGTTCACGACGCCGGCCACGGCGTCGGAGCCGTATAGGGCGGAGCCGCCGTCGGTGAGGACCTCGACGCGTTCAACCATCACTAATGGGATGGTATTGATGTCGACGAACTCGCCGCCGCTGCGCGTAGTAGTGGCCGCAGAGACTTGCCGTCTGCCGTTGATTAGGGTCAGCGTCGAGTTCTCGCCTAGGTTGCGCAAGTTAACGTTGGCCGTGCCCGACAGTGCTGCGCCTTCGCCGGCACCTTCGTTCGTGAAGGAACCCGAGTTAATCTCTAAATTCTTAATGACGTCCCAAATTTGTGCAGCACCCTGGGCTTCGATTGACGCTCTGTCAACGGTAGTCACTGGTGAGGGGGCGTCTAAGGGTGTGCCACGGATGTAGGAACCAGTGACGATAACTTCCTCGACTTCGGCTCCATTTTGTTGTGCTACGACCTGCATCGAAAGGCTTGCAAGAATAATTGCGGATGTAATTGCTTTACGTCTGCTAGGAATGGCTCCACGCATACTATCTTCCCCCGTATTTTTATCGTTATAGGACTTTTAATAAAGCTGCGCTGAGAATCTATCTGGTTCTCTCAAATTCCCTTTATTTTCCCGAATGGTTAGCTTCGGGCGCGCCTGAAGTATAGGGCAGGGGAATCTTGAAACGCAATCAATTTAGCTGTTCAAATTCTTGTATTGACTGGTTTATTGAATGAATGAATTCAACGCATAGATTTGAGTGATTTAACGTGCCTACAAAAACGCCTTGATGGAGAAATTTCGTTAGGGCCTGGGTGCCGGCGTGTGGGGATACAATAGTGCGACAAATTCAATCATTAATAGAAATAAGCTATTGTTATGCCGCAAATGATTGATTTACATAAAGGCTGGAATTCTCGTAGAATGCGCGCCTAGTTCAAGTAAACCGTATTCTTTACAGGAGTAATTTAGTGTCTTTAATTAACAGTGCGATCAAACCGTTTAAAACCACAGCCTTTCACGATGGCGAGTTCATCGAAGTTACCGAGAAAAGCTTAAGCGGTAAATGGTCAGTAGTATTCTTTTACCCAGCCGACTTCACATTCGTTTGCCCAACCGAGCTGGGTGATCTTGCTGACAATTATGCTGAATTTAAGAAGCTTGGTGTAGAAATCTATAGTGTCTCTACCGACACCCATTTCACGCATAAAGCGTGGCATGACAGCTCGGAAACAATTTGCAAGATCAATTATCCGATGCTTGGCGACCCTACCGGGACGATCAGCCGTAACTTCGAAGTGATGATTGAGGCTGATGGTTTGGCTGAGCGCGGCACTTTCGTTATTGATCCGGATGGCGTGATTCAAATCGTTGAAATCACAGCGGGTGGTATCGGCCGCGACGCCTCAGAGTTATTGCGTAAAGTGAAAGCTGCCCAGTATGTGGCCTCGCATCCAGGCGAAGTATGCCCTGCGAAATGGAAAGAAGGCGAAGCGACTCTTGCGCCGTCTCTCGACCTCGTCGGCAAGATCTAAACATCCCCGCTAGAGAATTACCCGTCCACTAGGCTCGAGCTCTTCGAGTCTAGCGGTCTCGGGCCTGCAATATAAGCCAATATCCCCCTATTTCTATGCAAAGTACAAGGAAGCGACGTCCATGTTAGACGCCACTATGAAGTCTCAGCTGCAAGCCTATCTTGAGAAGGTGCAGCGGCCATTTGAATTGGTGGCGACATTGGACGACAGTCCGAAATCGAAGGAGCTCTGGTCGCTTCTGGATGAAATCGCCAGTCTAAGCGAGAAAATTAGCGCGCGCAGTGATGGCAACGCAGCACGGGTGCCTTCCTTTGAGATTGCGCGAGAATCGGCAGATGTGGCAGTGAGTTTCGCCGGCATCCCTCTTGGACATGAGTTTACGTCCCTCGTACTTGCGTTGTTGCAGGTCGGCGGGCACCCGCCACGCCTAAGTGAAGAGGTGGTCGCTCAAATTAAGGCCATCGAAGGCGAATTTTCATTCGAGACCTATTACTCGCTCTCTTGCCAAAACTGCCCCGATGTCGTGCAAACCTTGAACGTCCTTGCCGTGCTCAATCCTGGCATTAAACATGTGGCGATCGATGGTGCTCTGTTCCAGCGGGAGATTGAGGAGCGCCAGGTCATGTCGGTGCCGTCTGTCTACCTCAATGGGGAAGTTTTCGGCCAAGGGCGCATGGGTGTGGAGGAGATTCTCGCGAAGATCGATACCGGTGCCGCAGCTAAGGATGCCGCGCGAGTAAGTGAGCGTGCGCCTTTCGATGTGCTCGTAGTGGGAGGTGGTCCGGCTGGTGCCGCGGGCGCCATTTATGCTGCGCGCAAGGGCATTCGCACGGGAGTGGCGGCGGAACGCTTCGGTGGGCAGGTGCTAGACACCATGGGCATCGAGAATCTCATCTCTGCGGCCGAGACTGATGGACCAAGGCTAGCGCGGGCTCTGGAAGAGAATGTGCGTAACTACGACGTCGATATTATGAACTTACAGCGCGCCTCGGCGTTACTGCCAGCGGCGCAACCCGGCGATCTACACGAGATCCGTTTCGATAATGGCGCGAGCCTAAAGGCCAAGACAGTAATTGTGGCTACGGGTGCGCGTTGGCGCGAACTGAACGTGCCCGGCGAGCAGGAGTATCGCAATCGCGGCGTGGCTTATTGCCCTCATTGCGACGGTCCGCTTTTTAAGGGCAAGCGCGTCGCCGTGGTCGGCGGAGGCAATTCCGGAATTGAGGCCGCAATCGACTTGGCGGGCTTAGTCAGTCATGTAACGGTATTAGAGTTCGCGCCAGAGTTACGCGCCGATGCAGTGCTGCAGAACAAGCTGAACAGTTTACGCAACGTCACCGTGATCACGAATGCACAGACCACGGAGGTGTTAGGGGACGGGCAGAGGGTGAACGCAATCGTCTATACCGACCGCCGCAATGAGGAGAGCAAGAAAATCGCCCTAGAAGGCATCTTCGTGCAGATCGGTTTGCTGCCTAACAGTGATTGGCTGAAGGGGACGCTGGAGTTGAGCAAGCACGGCGAAGTAGTCACTGACTTACGCGGTGAGACCAGTGTTCCCGGTGTTTTTGCGGCTGGAGACGTTACGACGGTGCCCTATAAACAAATCATTATCGCCATGGGTGAAGGGGCAAGGGCATCCCTCAGCGCCTTCGACTATTTGATACGCCACTGAATATGCTAATTAGGCATCGACGCCCAGAGGCAGCGCGGTCTTATAGACCACCTGCTTCAGACTCATGCTCGATTGAATATTCGCAACGCTCTTAATGCGGGTCAGCTTGTCCGCTAGGAAGTGCTGATAACTGTCCAAGTCGGGCAATACCACGCGCAGCATATAATCGAAATTGCCCGTCATCAAATAACATTCCATTACCTCTGGGTAGCGCAGAATCTGCTGCTCGAATTCCTCTAAACTGGCGCGCTCCTGGCTGTGCAGTGACACGTTTACGAAGACGCTAATGGGCATTCCCACGCAGGCAGGATCGAGAATCCCGGCATAGCGCTTAATAACCCCGCTCTCCTCCAAGGCGCGCACGCGTCGCAGGCACGGCGAGGGCGATAGCCCAACCCGATCCGCCAAGTCTGTATTGCTCATGCGCGCGTCATTCTGCAATAGGTGAAGGATCTTCAAGTCTGTCTTATCTAGAGGAGTAATTGGCATATCATGCCCTAATGTAGAAAATAATCTCTTGTTAATGCTAATAGATAGGTGTTGTTCGATCCTATTCGCAATCCTGTGTCGAGACAAGTCCGCTAGACTATGAGCTTCTCCTATCTGCTCTAACGCGTGAGACTGACATGGATTCTAACCCTAAGAATTTCCAAGACCTCTTTCTTAAAGAGGAACGCGGTGAGTGGCTCGCTGCGCTGCGGGATGTATTCGAAGCTCACGGTGAAACCGGGGTGCAAGCCCTGCTCGCAAGTCTGCAAGAATGGGCGCGAGATCATGCTATTGCATTGCGCGAAATCCAGCACACCACGCCCTATCTCAATACGATTCCCCTCGCTAAGCAAGGCGCCTACCCGGGTGACATCGAGCTGGAGAAGCGCATCGAGAATATCATCCGCTGGAATGCGATGGCGATGGTGCTGCAAGCGCAGGACAAGGAGTTTGGCGTCGGGGGTCACATCGCCACCTTTGCTTCGGCGGCAACGATGATGGAGGTGGGTTTCAATCATTGTTTCCGCGCACGCAGCGCCGACTACGGGGGCGACCTTGTCCTAACGCAGCCTCATGCCGCGCCTGGCGTTTATGCACGTGCCTTTCTCGAGGGCCGGTTGAGCGAGCAACAGTTGTTGAATTTCCGCCGCGAGCTGCAAGAGGGAGGCGGGCTAAGCTCTTACCCTCATCCACGCCTAATGCCGGATTTCTGGCAGATGCCTAATGCCTCAATGGGGCTCTCCACCCCCGGGGCTATCTATCAGGCTCGTTTCGCACATTACTTGGAGAATCGAGGGCTCAAGCCACGCAATGGCGGCAAGGTCTGGTGCTTTATTGGCGACGGGGAGGCTGACGAGCCCGAGGTGCTAGGCACTATTAATATCGCGGCGCGAGAGAAGCTCGACAATCTAATCTTAGTCGTTAACTGCAATCTGCAACGCCTTGATGGCCCAGTGCGAGGCAACGGTAAAATAATTCAGGAACTGGAGGCCGCGTTTCGCGGAGCTGGTTGGGAGGTGCTAAAGGTGATCTGGAGTGGCGGCTGGGACGCCTTACTTGCCATGGATGCCGGCGGCGCGTTGCGGCGTCGCATGGAGGCCTGCGTCGACGGAGACTACCAACGCTACTCTATTTTGCCCGGGGATCGTCAACGCGAGCATTGGGTAGATGGCGACCCAGACTTAGCGAGCATGATGGACTCTCTTAGCGATGAGGAGGTGCGCAGCATCAAACGTGGCGGGCAAGATCCGCGAAAGGTCTATGCCGCTTTCTCCCGCGCGCAGCAAGTGCGTGGAAAACCTGTGGTGATTCTGGTGAAGACTGTCAAGGGCGACGGCATGGGGGCGGCAGCGCAGGGTCGCAATACAGTGCATCAGAAGAAATCCTTGAGTGGGGAGGAGCGCATCGATTGTGCGCGCAACTGGGGCATTCCTTTAAGTGAGGAGCAAGCTATGAAGGCAAGCTTTTACTTGCCTGTACAGGATAGTTTAGTGCGCCGCTATATAAACGAGCGACGCGACGCCTTGGGCGGTTCTCTGCCGGCGCGTGTGCTGAACTGCCCTCCACTCGAAGCGCCGGACCTATCGCAATTTAGCGCACTTACCAAGGGCAGCAAAGGCAAGCCAATCTCAACTACCATCGCCATGATTCGTCTGCTAGGCGTGCTTATCAAAGATGCGACTCTAGGGCGATACGTAGTGCCAATCGTGCCCGATGAGGCGCGCACCTTTGGCTTGGAGGGCTTGTTCAGATCCGTAGGTATTTACGCGGCCGAGGGGCAGCGTTACACACCTGTAGACGCAGATAGTATTGTGCCCTATCGCGAGAGTCAGGATGGTCAGATTCTGCAAGAAGGCATCTGTGAGACTGGCGCAATCGCCTCTTTCATGGCGGCCGGCACTGCCTACGCAGTGCATGGCATCCCGACGATCCCTTTCTATATCTTCTATTCCATATTCGGTTTTCAACGTGTAGGGGACATGATATGGGCCTGCGGCGACATGATGTGTCGCGGGTTTTTATTGGGTGGTACTGCAGGCCGCACGACTCTCAATGGCGAGGGCCTGCAACATCAGGACGGCCATTCGCCGCTGTTGGCAAGTGCCCATCCGGACATCAAGATCTACGATCCCGCCTTTGCTTTCGAGTTAACAATAATTGTACGCGATGGCATACATCGCATGTATGCACTGCAGGAGAAATGCTTTTATTACATCACGCTCTACAATGAAAACTATACGATGCCCGCACTGCCCGAGTCGGAAGAAGTTATCGATGGCATCGTGCGTGGCGTTTACTGTTTCAAGGCGCCTACTCAAGAGCCGGCGAGTGTTCATCTGCTGGCAAGCGGCGCGATCATGCAGCAGGCGCTTGCCGCCGCTGCGTACTTAGAAGGGCTTGGGCTGAGCGTCTCAGTATGGAGTGTGACCAGCTATATCGAGTTGCAGCGTGACGCGCAGTCTTGCGAACGCTGGAACCGACTGCATCCTCTCGAGTCGCCACGTGTCCCATTTCTACAACAAGCTATGGCAGGTCAACAGGGCGTATTTATAGCTGTCAGCGATTATGTAAGGGCGCTAGCGCAGACAATTTCTCCATGGATGCCCGCCACGTATTCGGTACTAGGAACCGATGGCTTTGGGCTAAGTGAGACTCGTGCTGCGTTACGAGATTATTTCGAGGTAAGCGCCGACTATATTGTGCATGCAGCTCTTGTCGCGTTGTTTCAAGAGAAGGCCATCAGCAAACAGGCTATGTTAACTTGGGTTGCGCAGTTACACATCGATGCAGAGAAAGTCGACCCGATGAGTCGCTAAATGAACAAGGCTGGCCTGCTAATGAAAACTCGCGTTTCGATTAGCGGGCCAGCTCTGATTGCGCTAAGCAGCGATTTATTCGCGCAGTGCGAACGTCGCCATCGCGTTGCCAGAAACTACCGTCACATATTGAACCCCGTCCACCATAAAGGTGACTGGCGCCATGGCGACCTGTCCGCCCAAGCTCGCCTTCCACAGCAGTTCACCAGTGCGTGCGTCGAGTGCATGGAAATGTCCCTCGCGGCCCCCGGCGAAGAGCAGGTCAGTTGCAGTAGTTAGCATGCCGCCATCGCTCACGTCGAACTGCTCGTACTTCCACACGGCCTCACCAGTTTCCGGGTCCATCGCCATGAGCGCGGCGTGGCCCACCTCGTCTGTCCACGTGTTCACTGGGTTGGTACGTCCGATGCCTACACCCGGTGCGCCAAGCGCTGGCGTCAGGACCGTAAAACCGCCGCCTAGGAACGCACGACCTGGTTCGTATTCCTGTTCCTCCGCTCGATAAATGGTGGCGTAGTCTTCCCATGCGCTGAAGTAGAACAGACCAGTGCGCGGGCTATAGGCGGGTGGGTACCAGTTAGTGGCGCCCTGGTTGCCTGGCCATGTGGGCATGCCCTCTGGCTGTGGGGTTGGAATGGGGCGGCCGTTGTCATCGAGACCACTGGACCAGTTCACTTTCACATAGGGCTTGCCGAGTAGGAACTCACCGCTCTCCCGATCAAGCACATAGAAATAGCCATTGCGATTCGCCCAAAGCATGAGCTTACGCTGCTGGCCATGCCACTCGCGATCTACCAGTACTGGCACCTGCACGGAATCGTAATCGTAGCCATCGTTAGGTGTGAACTGGAAGTGCCATTTCAACTCGCCAGTATCCGCGTCGAGCGCAATGACCGAATCAGAATAGAGATTGTCGCCGGGTCGCTGACCGGGGTTCCAATCTGGCCCTGGGTTGCCCACGCCCCAATAGGTCAGGTTAAGTGCTGGGTCGAATGAGCCAGTGATCCAAACGGGCGCTCCGCCATGCTCCCAGTCATCGCCTTCCCAGCTGTCGTGACCTGGCTCACCAGGCGCGGGGATGGTGTAGAACTTCCAGGCCTCTTCGCCAGTATCAGCATCATAGGCGACTACATAGCCTCGAATCCCGAACTCGCCACCGCCTACGCCGACCATGACCTTATCTTTCACGATCAGCGGCGCCATAGTGATGGAGTAGGCCAGATTCACATCGCCCACTTCGATATTCCACAAAGGCTTACCATTGATGCGGTCTAAAGCGATAAGGCGCGCATCAAGGGTGCCCATATAGACCTTGTCGCCTAGGATCGCGATGCCGCGGTTATTTGCCCCGCAGCAGACGCGCGCATTCTCGGCTGGCGTGTGTTTATAGACCCAGAAGACGCGGCCAGTGACAGGGTCCATGGCGATGACATCGTTAGGCCTTTGTGTGATGTACATGACGCCATCGACGACGATGGGATTGGATTGCCAGGCACCAAACACCTGATTTTGCAGCATCCATTTCAGCTCTAGGTTCTGCACATTGTTGCGGTTGATCTGAGTCAGTCCGCTGTAACGTTTGCCGTCATAACTTCCGTTATAAGTTAACCAATTCTCCGGTTCGTCCTGCGCGTTGAGGAGCCGCTCATAAGTCACTTCTTGTTGCGCGGCACTGAAACTGCTCGCTAGCAAGCCACTTAGGCAGAGCGCGATTGCGCCAATTCTTTGTAATGTATTCATTCTAGACCTCGCAGGGACAGCAGATAGCCGATCAGGTCAGCGACTTCGCCGTTGGCCAGGGTAGTGGGTTGATGCACGGGCGTACTACTCAGCTCATAGCTGACCAGATCTGCCTTCAGCAGCGAGCGCAGCTGCTCGTTTGAGTCGAGAACTTGGACGGAGTAAGTATCTTCATTCAAGCGTCGGCCGATAATGGTTTCCTCGGTGCGGGTCACCAAGCGCACCTGCCGAAAGATTGGCTGTAGCGTCGCGGCTGGGTCGGTAAGGCCGGTTTGGAGAATCGCTGGTGTGCGAATGAGGCCGATATCACTCAGGTCGGGAGCGGTGCGACTGCCAGCGCCATTGATGCGGTGACAACTGGCACAATCGCCCTTGCCGTCGTATATCGCTTTACCGCGCGCGGGGTCCCCAATGCGCACGGCGACGCCATCTGGATCGAAGCCGGCGCGAATATAGGCGATCACACCGCTAAACTCGTCGGGGCGTAAGCTGAATGCGGGCATACGACCGCCTGCTGCACCCTCTGCAATCACACGGGCGAGGTCTTCATCTGAACTCGCGGTACGGAACTGACCGAGGCGTAGATTGATGCCATCGATTAAGTCCCCTTGCGGGCCATGGCAAAGGGCGCACTGCTGAACATAGACGCGCGAACCTGCCTGTATGGCCTCGCTAGTGTATTGGTGGTCACCAACTTCCTGTGCGATTGTCGGAGTAGCGGTTATCAGAAGGCTGAGGCAGGCGATGTGCCTCGCTCGTTGGAGGGTTCTGAGCGCGAGCCCAGACGGAAGTCGAAAAAATATCACGATAAGCTGCCTATTTTTATATTTTTGAGCCTCGGAGAATAGTCGCAAATCGTTTCTGAATCCAGCAGATGCAGCCTCATTGCCGCTTGTGTTACCGTTGCCTGACTTTTTTACGAGCTTATGCGATCGATTATGCTAATTCTCTATAGGCAGCTTGTGCTTTGCCTTGCACTTTCGTTAGGGCTTGCTCAGTTTGCGCACGCCCACGGTGGTGTAGCCTTCGAGGAAGACCTGTGTGTTATCAATATCGGCTTCTTGAAGGCGCACTTCACGATCTATCAGCCAGAACAGCACGGCAGCGAAGAGTTCTGTGAGGAGATTCCGAGCATAGGCGAGACGGTGTTCGTGATGGAATACCAGCATGATTTCCTCAAAGAAATGCCCGTGGATTTCCGAATTATTCGTGATACGCAGGACTTTGGTATATACGCCCGTTGGGAAGACGTACAGACCATCACGAATCTCGAAGAGGTCACTGCGTTCTATCAAGCCCCGGTTATACGCCCAGACGGCGCCTTCACCGTGGACTATTCCTTCGACGAGGCCGCTACCTATATCGGCGTAGTAACGGCGCAGCATCCAGAGGATGATCGCGTCTATAATGCAGTGTTCTATTTTCAAGTGGGTGGGCCAGACTATGGCACGTTGCCCTGGTTTGTCGTCCTAGCGCTGTGCTTGCAAGGCGCATATTGGTATAGCAATGGTGGGGTCAAGCGTTGGCAGGAACGTAAGAAAGACAGCCTAAACACCCCAATAACAAAAGTCTAAGTGGGATAAACGATGCGAGCAGTCATCATGCTAGTGCTTGGAGCAGTGTTAAGCGCACTGTTGTTTCCGCCGCAATGGTATCCCCCCAAGCTACGCTTTACCTTGGCAGAATATTTCGGTACCCCCGCAGCTGTTACTGTCCCCGTCTCTGCCGAGATGCCTATGCCTCCACTAACAGAGCCCATGTGCCCGGAAGATCTGTTAGGTTGGCGAGACGCGCAGATAATAGAGGGAGTGAGCATCTCAGCCACGCTTGGCTGTGTCGCCGACAATCCCTACGCCATAGCCGCCTTTGTTAAGGGCACCAACAACGTCTCAACAGACACCTTGATGCGCGCTGGCTTGACCCCCGATGCTTTAGAAAAAGGCGCGGACCTAGATGGCGATGGTGATGCGGATGAGATTCATATTCGCCTAGAGATCGCCGAGTTAAACGGCGGTTCGCCAGACTCACAGGTGCCCACTGCACAATATGCGATAGCCCCTGGCATCACCCCCGGGATGTGGGTGTTCGTGCCCAAGAGTTTCGGCATGGCGACGGAGAACTTCGACTCCGTTATCGCCAAAGAATTGCTGCGCGCCCCCTCACCAGCCATTCGTGTTGAGCAGGGCGATCGCGTATTCATAACGCTTGAGAATACACATTATCTGCCCCATACCATCCATTTTCATGGCGTCGACCATCCTTTCTTGCGTGCGGATGGGCAGGGCAATGACGGGGTCCCCATGACGAGCGAGCTACCGTTAGAGCCCGGACAGTCGCGCACCTATGAGCTGACTCCGCGCAGCACAGGCACTGCGTTTTACCACTGTCACGTACAGCCGCAGTCTCATATCTTAATGGGGCTGCAGGGTATGTTTATTGTGGAGGAGAATCGTCCCAATAATTCGCTGCAATCGATGAACATTGGGGCTGGTCAAGTACGGGTCGTTTCACAGGCTAGCCGTGAGGAGTACGATCAGGAATACGATCTACAGTACACCGATGTAGACAGCCACTTAAACAATATCATTCAACAAACTAATGACCCCGCGCGTATTCAGAGCTGGTTGCATGGCGGCTACAATCTCAGCACAAGCCATAGTGATTACTTCACTGTTAACGGTCGCTCTTTTCCTTACAGTTATCGAGAGTCTCTAATCGTAACGCAGCCTAATGAGCGCATTCGCCTGCGGGTACTTAATGCCGGCGGCGAAGGGCTGGCCCTGCATACGCATGGTCACAAGACAACCGCTACACACTTGGATGGCGTCGCACAAACGCCAGAGGCACAAGTGACCCGTGATGTGTTCTGGCTTGCCAGCGCACAGAGGATGGACCTTCTCCTTAACACGAGTAACGACGGCACCCATTCCTATGGCCCTGGGGTGTGGATGTTGCATGACCATACGGGGCGCGGCACGACGAACGATGGCATCGCGCCCGGTGGCAATATGAGTGCAATTGTTTACCGAGAGTTTCTCGATGAGGACGGCTGGCCAATCACGCGTGGCGAGGACATGAGTATGTTCTTCGCGCCGGAATTCTATAACCGCGATTTACGTTTTGGCGACGACGAACCGACTTTGCAGTGGTCATTCCTTTTACTATTGCGGCTAATCGCTTTAGCTTTAGCTTTAGGCTTGGTGCTTGCCAGCATTGCTCAGCTTACCACCCCTTTATTGCGAGGCCGCCGATGAGGGTGCCGTGCCTGCTACGCACTTGCTCGATCGTTGCACTGCTTTGCGCCGCTAATCTCAGCCATGCTCAGCATGAACAGCACGAGCAACATGGCAGCTCTCACCAAGGTATGCAGTTCGATAGCAAAGGCATGGTGATGAATAGTAATGTCGATGAGTTGCCACAGAACTGTAGTGCGATTAGCGAGGATGTCGCCTTCACGGTACGAGCGGGCACTGCCTATGCAGTGACAAGCGCAGGTCGTGTATTTGGCTTTAGCCAATACGAGTTTAAAGTGAAGCCCTGCGCTAGAGTCACAGTGACGTTCGTTAACGAGGACCAAGTGCGCCATCAATGGATGTTGCATGGTCTGCCACGCTACCTGTATGCGCAAGGCATGTTCCATTTGGAGGCAAATGGGGGCGAAACTGTGGTGGGGTCATTTATTGTACCAGCAGATGATGCTACCTATCTTGTGCACTGTGATATTACGCAGCACATGGAGAAAGGCATGAAGGCTCAGTTTGTTGTGGGCGCCGGCAGCGCACAGCTGTGGAGTGTGCCCAGTCTTACGGACGATTTTAACATTGAAAAAAGAATGCCGCATGGCACCTACTTTTTTGTTGGATTGCTGGCATTGATCTCTTCGGCACTAATTTTCCACACGTTAACGGGTAAGAATAATTAATCATTGCTAGAAGAGAGAGCTATGAAATTTCAATCGAATATTATTGCTAGAGCTGTTGTGTTAGTAATCAGCTCTATGGTGCTTAATGCATGCCAGTCTGCTGATGCGCAGCGTTTCGAGCGCATTGTCGTAGACGAAAAAATGGCGGGAGGCTATGGCCTCGAAGTCGCCGATATCGATGGAGATGGATTGCTCGATATTGTAGCGCTTGCGACAAACCCTGCGCAGTTCGTTTGGTATCGCAACCCGAGTTGGGAGAAGTACCTTATTACGGCGAAAAGTCGCGGTGACATCGCTGCAGCGGCACAAGACATAGACGGTGATGGCGATATCGATCTCGTGCTTGCGAGCGAGTTCAATCTCGCAGAGTCGACACAAGGGGGCTTGCTGCAGTGGTTTGAGAACCCAGGCGACCCAATGCAGAATCAGGAATGGCAGGCTTATACGATCGATCGCGTTTCCACATCTCATCGACTCCGCTGGGGTAATTTTACTGGTAAAAGCAACACGCTTGTCAATCTGCCAATAATAGGCATTGGCGCGAGTTCGCCAAACTATGAAGGCGGCGCGCAGATGAAAGCGTATGAGATTCCAGTCGACCCGAAAGGTGCTTGGGGAAGTGTTGTTGTTAGTGAAGATTCAGAGATGGCGCACGGTATTGTTGTGTTCGACTGGAATGAAGATGGTCGTGAGGATCTGCTAACCGCGAGTTTCGCGGGCATTAATTTGCTGCAGTTCGCGGCCGACGGACAGTTCGTTAAACAGACCCAATTAGGAGCCGGTAATCGCGGGGATCGGCCCACCCAAGGGAGCAGCGAAGTAGGCGTAGGAAAGCTGCCAGACGACTCACGTTTCATGGCAAGTATAGAGCCTTGGCACGGCAATGAGATCGTTGTCTATACACCCAATGTGGACGGATCACTCCCGTGGCAGCGCGCAGTGATCGATGACAGTTTCGTCGGGGGGCATGCACTCATCGTCGCTGACCTAAACAACGATGGGTACGATGAGATAATTGCGGGATATCGCTCCAGTCCTTATGGGCTTTATAGCTATCGTTATATGGCAGCGACTGCTCAGTGGGTGCGCATGGAAGTCGATGCCGGAGGCGTAGGCGTAGCGGGACTAGCGGTAATCGACCTGAACGGCGACGGCTACCGCGACATAGTCGCGATAGGCTCAGCTACCGGTAATGTGGTGTTGTTCGAGAATAGAGGTCGGTAGGATTTGCGAACTGTAGGAGCGGGCTTGCCCGCGAAGGGTCCAAATCTTCTGTAGATCTGTTTCAATTGAACCCCTTCGCGGGCAAGCCCGCTCCTACAGAAGATATCTATTCGCTCGGGACAATATTTCCTGCAATCCAGACTTGGCTAAGTGATTTCGTGTTGTTGATATCCTCCAGTGGACTTTTGTCCAACACCACTAAATCCGCCCACTTCCCCACTTCTAGGCTCCCGATATAATCCAAGCCTAAGCAATCGGCTGCGACCGAAGTTGCCGATTGTATTACCTCCATTGGCGTCAAGCCTGCATCTACCATCATGCCCAATTCCAAATGTTCGAAATAACCCTGAAAGCGTGCTGCGGGTCCGGAATCAGTGCCCATCGCAATCTTCACCCCCGCATTAGACAAGGTCTTCAAATTGCGCATGGCCATCGGCAGCGCTTGGTTCTTATAGTGCTGGGCGGAGGCGTTGTCACGCATCTGCGCCTGACGCTCGGGTTCACGCAAGGTCGCCATTATGGCTGGGTCTACCTCTTTCGTGAAAAACGGGTCACTGAAGAAACTCGGCTCACTCTCATATACGAAGGTAGAGAGTTCCCTCGTGAGTGTCGGGGTATAGCAGACATTGCGAGCCTTCATCGCGTCAATAAACGCTTGGTCCACCTCTGTGTCGCGGACGCTATGGGCCATAAAATCGGCGCCAGCGGCGAGCGTGGCCTTAGCATCCTCGAGATTGTACATATGCACGGCGAGCGGAATGCCGCGTTTCTCCGACTCCTCCGCAATAGCTTTGTAGATCTCGGGTGCCATTTTAGGGGTTCGGCCCAGATTATCGTCGACCCGTATCTTTATGAAATTGGCATTCTGGTCCGCCACACCGTTTACCGCGATCCGTGCCTGTTCCACGTTATCAGGAGCTAACACAGGGCCAGCAACGAGCAGGCGTGAGTGGTCAATAAATAGTGGATCTTGTTCATTACGAATGGCGAAGCCTTCGTATTCGTCATCGCCAAGGCTATTCACCGTGGTGACGCCGTAGCGTGCATAGAGGCCCAGCTGGCGTAAGACATTGCCACGGTCGTAGTGGCCACCCTCTAAGCCTAGAACCTGCCCGACATGGCCATGGGTATTAATCAACCCAGGGATTAGGGTTTTGCCCGTGACATCGATTCGCTGTGCGTCGCTGGGGATGGGTGTATTGCTGGCGTTGCCAATGGCCACAATTTTGCCATCGGTGCTAATCAAAACGCCGTTCTCGATTGCGGGAGCGCCGGTACCGTCTATTATGCGGGCTCCCACGAAGGCGATAGTCCCTAGGCCAGCGTGTGCCATGCTGCTCGCACAACTGATGGCCAGAGTAAGAAGGCCTGCGCGTGTCGCTAATTTCATGTGTTCTCTCCCAAATTATTGTTTATCTAGCCAATTATTGGCCCGGCTTGACAGCTTATCGGTTAAAATAGGCTAATTCCAAGCGCAAGCAAGCTTTATCCATTCCTACAATACTCCTGGAGACCGAACAATGGAGAATATCGAAGTGAATTCAGAAGTCCTAATTGCCTATGTGTACCTTTACGGGCCCAAGCTAGTAGCGTCTATCCTAAGGAGCCTCTGAACAACTCTGATATGTCTCTGCGTGAGTCTGTCGCGTGTTGCCGCAAGGCGTCGTTCGAAGGCAATGGCCGTAGCCCTTGGCAAGAACGACAACGCAGCGGCGGCGCGCGACA
>Ga0335398_10000401_pt1 | contig 75502 bp, 76 predicted proteins | sample BON03_FD_205742 | JGI IMG/M metagenome (GOLD analysis project Ga0335398, IMG submission 205742) | Freshwater microbial communities from Lake Bonney liftoff mats and glacier meltwater in Antarctica - BON-03 (spades assembly) (version 2) | ecosystem: Environmental > Aquatic > Freshwater > Ice >... | reverse complement strand
CGCCACTGCCCCGGCACCAGTACGCTCGGCGACGCATGGAACTGGGGGCCGACAGCACGGCGGGCGAACTGCTGCGCGACAAGAACGTTCGGCGTTACCTCCTCTCGATCGCCAGCGCAGCAATCGGCCAGAACCTGCTCCTGACGGTTCTGTTCAAACAGGTCTTCGACATCTCCGGCAACGTGCTCGACATCGGGTTCATCGGCCTCGCTCAATTCCTACCGGCGCTTCTGCTTGTCCTCGTCAGCGGATACATCGCTGATCGGTTCGACCGTCGTCGGATCTCGTCGATCGGCTTGTTCGGTCGTGGCGTCGCGACGATCGCTCTCGTCGTGTTCAGCGTCAGCGGATCAGCCGCCGTGTGGCAACTGTTCGCGATCGCCGCCGTGCTCGGTACTGCCGACGCAATCCTCGTACCGGCACGCCGCTCGATCGCTCCGTTCGTTACGCCCATCGCAGCATTCCCCAAGGTCATGCCCCTCTGGATGGGCACATTCACCGCCGCCACCATTATCGGCCCGATCATGGGCGGCTTCCTCTACAGCGTGAGTGCGTCCTTGGCGTATGGGATTGCCGCATCGTTGCAGTTCGCTGCGATTCTGCCGCTGATCAAACTGCACTACAACCGCGAGCCGGAGCGCAACCTTGATCGGCCAACATGGTCGAGCGCCGTTGAAGGGCTCACCTTCGTCCGCCACACCCCGATCGTCCTCAGCGTCATCTCACTCGATCTGTTCGCTGTTCTGTTCGGCGGCGCTGTTGCGCTGATCCCGGCAGTGGCGAGCGAACGACTTGGCGTCGGTGACATCGCCTACGGCTGGTTGCGCGCTGCCCCAGGTATCGGTGCAGCCGGCATGGCCGTCGTACTCACGTTCCGCCCCGTAGTGCGCCGCGTCGGGCCGACGTTGCTCTGGGTCGTGGGCATCTTCGGTGCTGGCACAGTCGTGTTCGGCCTGACCCGCAACTACGCGGTTGCCTTCGTTGCACTCATCGTCATCACCGCCGCTGACATGGTGTCGATGAACATCCGCGGCGCAATCGTCCCGCTGGTCACTCCTGACCACCAACTCGGCCGTGTCAACGCAGTCGAGGGCGTGTTCATCGGCGCCTCGAACGAACTCGGAGCCTTCGAGAGCGGCGTGGCAGCACGAGCACTCGGCCTGCCGTGGGCAATCGCCGGCGGCGGGCTCATCACCGTGGCGATCGCAGCGTCCTTCGCATTGATCTTCCCGACGCTCCGCAAGATCGACACCTACGAAGAGCTCGCGCCGACCGAGCCGTCACCCGCCTGACCCGGGGAACCTGCTTCAGACCGGGCGAGTGACGACCGACGAGAAGCACATCTCGTCGTCAGTGCCATCGGCCCACAGGACATAGGCCGGTTCGAGGAGCGGGTCACGGAGCGCCCGATCCCAGGTGCATTCGACCCGAATGATGTCGCCGCTGTCGATGATGATGCTGTCGGTCGGCTCATAGATCAGCTGCCAGTCGAAGTCCCACACTGGGATGTCGAGCAACACCAACTCTTCGGGCGTGTCCGGATTGAGCGTCATCTTGAAGCTCGCCCCGATCTCATGCTCGTGGCCAAACACCGAAACGATCTCGCCGGGGTTGACAACCGGCCAGTCGCAGGTCGACTTCGCAATTCCGTCGACGAAACCGTCGGGCGCATCGAGTGGGTTACCGCAACCACCGATCAGTGCATCGGCGAGCACACCCGCACGTCCGTATGCATCAATCGCCTTCTGACGGGCTGCGTCGCGGTCACAAAGTGGGCCTTCTTCGCCTTCGCCGCACGGGATCTCAGCCGGAGCCAAGTAGGTGAACAGGGCAATTGCATCAACATCGTCGCCTTCAGCGAAGTTGATCGCAAAAGTCGACTGGTCAGCGTCGGCCTCAACGTCGTAGTGATAGTGCGTCTGCAGAACGAAGAAATCGCCAGCTTCCATCTCGAGCCCGGTGCCATCAGGGAACACGGTTGGATCGGTGCCCGGCGCCCACGTGAAAATCAGATCTGCGCCGTTGCCGGGGCTGAACCCGAAGCACGTCCAGCCTCCCTGACCATCAGCACCGTTGCGCTCTTCGACCGCAGCTCGCTCTGATCCTGGGACCACGAAGCCGACTGCATGGTGGACAACCTGCATCTGCTGCGGGATGAACTCCATGTCCGACACGAACGTCGATTCCGTCAGCTTGGGGTCATAGACGAAGCAGCGGTACTCGTCGGGTTGACCGAACTCGCCGTCGTAGCTTCCATCGGCCTGCATGACGAGATCGGGGTCATTGAGCCCGACGACACCGTTGACCGGGATCATCTCAGTGTTCGGATCCACGTCGAGCGGGGCACCGTCGTCGTCCCAGCGAAGGATCGTCGCGATCTCTTCGTCGGTCAGGCTCCAGTCATGGTCGAACGGGACGCTCTCGTCGCTCGCGGGCCACGGCGGCATGAAGCGAGTCTCGGTCACGATGGCAATGGCAAACGCAGCGCGCGACACATCGTCAGCCGTGTCGAAACGAACATGCTGTGTGCCCGGCCCATCGCCCGTGTGGCAGCTCGCGCAGGTCTCGGTGATGATCGGTTGAATGTTGGAGGCGAATGACACGCCGCCGGGCGGCGTCGTTTCAGGCCCCGCGGTCGTATCAGGCGCCTTGGACGTCGTGGTGCCGGCCGTCGTCGTCGGATCAACTGGCGTTTGAGCGTTGGTTGAGTCCGTGTTCGCTGAGCCCGCCACTGCAGGCTCTATTTCGCCTTTCGGTGCAGCGCCGTCGCTCCCCGACCCCAACCCACAGGCCGCTACGACCACCGCCAGAAACAGGCACGTTCCGGCGCCCAGCGCCCACGATCCAAGACCACGCGCTTTGCTCACATCGATGGAAATATCTGACCCCGCCATGCTCATCAGACTGGACAATAGTTGCGTCCGTTCCAGAGTTCCATGCGGACGGTCACACTGTGTCAGGCACAGTGTGACCGGTCAGGTGATGTCGAGGGTGAGTGTGCCCAGGTAACCGAAGTCCACACGGAAGTGATCGCCTGCACGGCAGTCGATCGGTCGGGTGAAAGAGCCGGCGAGAATCGTTTCGCCAGCCGTGAGTGGAATGCCGATGCCTTGGAGCCTGTTGGCGAGCCAGACGATCCCCATTGCCGGGTCGTCGAGGACCCCTGCGCCGAGCCCGGTCTCTTCGACCACGCCGTTGCGGTAGGCAATCGCACCGGCCCATCGAAGATCACCGTTGCGCGCCTCGCCAACCGAGATGTGTTCGTCGCCGACGATGATCCCCGAGTTCGCTGCGTTGTCTGAGATGGTGTCGCGCACCGTGCGCGTCCGACCGTCGTCGGGATGTACACGGTAGGACCGAGCATCGATCAACTCGAGCGCTGGCACCACATGGCTCGTCGCGGCGTACACGTCGTCGGTCGTCAGGTCGCGACCCAGTGCGTGGGGAACGAGGTCGTCGTGGAGTACGAAGGCGAACTCGACTTCGAGCTTCGGATCGAGGTGATCGGCAGCTGCTATCGAGCCGCCGTTCGGGATGAACATGTGGTCGAGCAGCGCACCGAAGTCGGGCTCATCGATGTTCATCGCCATCTGCATGGCCCGGCTGGTCAACCCGATTTTGTGGCCCTTGATCACTGCGCCGTTGGCGACCTGCAGGCCGACCCACTCCGCCTGGATCGCGTACGCATCGTCCAACGTGATGTCGGGGAATCGTCGGGTGACCGGGTCACACGGCACTGCAGTCGTTCGTGCCTGTTCGTGCTCGGCAGCAAGCAACGCGATCTGTTCGGTGGACAGCGTGAGACCCATCAGATCTTGCCCAGCTTCGGGATCGCGTGAGTGTCGTAGGCGATCGAGATGTTTTTGGTCTCCATGTAAAACTCGAAGCTGTATTCAGGCCCGCCATCGCGGCCGATGCCACTGGCTTTGGTGCCACCAAACGGCGTGGGCAGGTGGCGCACGTTCTGACTGTTTACCCAGATCATCCCGGCGTCGAGGTCGCGCGCCACCCGTTGCGCACGGCCGGTGTCTCCGGTCCAGAGGTATCCGGCGAGGCCGTAGTCGACATCGTTCGCGATTCGTACCGCCGCAGCTTCGGTGTCGAATGGGATGGCGGTGAGGACCGGGCCGAAGATCTCTTCCTGTGCGATCGCCATGTCGTTCGTTGCGTTCGTGAACAGCATCGGATTGACGTAGTAGCTGGCCGGGTCTTGCCGCTCGCCGCCGCCGACGAGCACCGTGGCGCCAGCGTCGTTCGCCTTGGCCTCGTAGCTCCGCACCTTGGCGCAGTGCCGCGGGTGGATGAGCGGCCCGATCTCGGTCGACGGGTCAAGTGGGTGGCCAACTTTCAGCGCCTGTACTCGCTGCCCCAACTTGGTCACGAACTCGTCGTGAATCGTCGACTGGATGAGTACGCGGCTTGACGACGTGCAGCGCTCACCGTTGAGGCTGTAGATCATGAACATGACGGCGTCGAGCGCTCGCTCCAGATCGGCATCGTCGAACACGATGACCGGGTTCTTGCCACCGAGTTCGAAGTGCACACGCTTGAGTGTCGGCGCGCCCTGCGCCTGGATCATGGAGCCGGTCGACGACTCTCCGACGAATGCGATTGCCTTGATGAGCGGGTGTTCGGTGAGCGCCTTGCCGGCCGACTCGCCGAAGCCGTGCACCGTGTTCAGCACGCCAACTGGCAGGCCTGCTTCAAGTGCGATCTCCGACAGCATCGCAGCCGAGTACGGGCTCCACTCGGCTGGCTTGTGAACGACCGTGCAGCCGGCTGCGAGCGCCGGAGCGATCTTCCAGGTCGACAGCATGAAGGGCGTGTTCCACGGTGTGATCACACCAACTGGGCCGAGCGCCTTCCGGCTGGAGAAGTTGACGTGGTGTTCGTCAGGCATCGACCGACCATTGTTCGCATCGGGTGCGTGATCTGCAAAGAAACGAAAGTTCTCCGCCCCGCGGATCGCGGCAGCCGACATAAAGCGAATCGTCTGGCCGGTGTCGACACATTCCACCGCAGCGATGTCGTCAGCTCGAGCCTCGATCAGGTCGGCAACACGGTGGAGAATATTCTTTCGCTCTTTGCCGGTGCGCCCCGACCAGTCGGCAAACGCGTCGTCGGCCGCACGCGCCGCTGCATCGATGTCAGCCGCATCGCCCGAGGCAACAGATCCAAGTATCGACGCGTCAACCGGCGAGTGATTCTCGAACGTCTCACCACTCACGCTCGCTGTCGGTGCACCGCCAATGAGGTGCCGCAGCGGCGAGTCTTTGAAGCGCGCAACTGCCGCCGTTGCGATCGCCTGATATTCGTCGAAGGTCTTGTCTGCGGCCATGTGTTTCTCCGTCGGTCGGTTTGCTCGGTGTCACACTCATGTCACACTCAGGTCGTGGGGTTGCGCGTTGCGATGTGGGCGCGCAGGTGATTGTGATTGAGGCGCATCGCAGGGTCGATCTCTTGGATCTCGACGCTCAGCATCATGTGGTCTGCTGCCTCGCCGACGGTGGCCTCGATGGCCTCCATGAGCGCGTCGATCAGCAACTGCTTCTCGTCGTCGCTCCGGCCAGGCCCGAGGCCCAGCGTCAACGCGATGAAAGCGTTATCCGGATGGCGATCACCGATCACGTAGCTGTCTCGGCAGGCTGCCCGGGTCCGCAGTGCGTCGATCGGCGCGAGACCTGTCTCAAGCGCGGCAGCGTGGACGGCTTCGAGGATGAGCGGGACGTTCTCGACGTTGGCCGAGTGCTCGACGATCAGATGAGGCATTGACCACAGTTATATAACATGTTAGATATAAGTGCAACATGAAACTGCTCAGCTTCTCCCACCGAACTGAAAAAGGAGCGAACCGGGCCAGCTTTGGCATCGCCACCGGTGTCGATGGAGCTGACGGCATCATCGACCTCGGCGATCGACTGGACGGCGTCCGCGATCTGTCGGACCTCCTGGCACAGGAGCGCGTCAGTGAGGCTCGCATCGTCTCGGAGTCGGCCACGCCGAAGCTCTCGGTGGACGACATCACCTTCGAACGCACGCTCCCCTCGCCTGGCAAAATCTTCTGTATCGGCGTGAACTACGGCGGCCGGAACGCCGAGTACAAAGACGGCGAGGACAGCCCCGACAAGCCGAGCGTGTTCGTCCGCTTCCCGAGCTCGTTCACCGGCCACGAGCAACCCCTGGTCCGCCCGCCCGAGAGCGAGCAACTCGACTACGAAGGCGAGATCGTCGCCGTCATCGGCATTGGCGGTCGCCGCATCAAGCGCCAAGACGCTCGTCAGCACATCGCGGGCCTCGCTCTCGGCAACGAAGGCACCATTCGCGACTGGGTGCGACACGCCAAGTTCAACGTGACGCAGGGCAAGAACTGGGAGAGCTCGGGAGCCATTGGACCGTGGATGGTCACGCTCGATGAGATCGGCGACTTCGAGAACCTGCACCTCACCACACACGTCAACGGCGAGCTCCGTCAAGACGACACGCCAGCCACTATGGCGTATCCGATCGAGTACCAGATCGAATATCTCTCCACGTTCTGCACGCTGGAGCCTGGCGACATCATCTTCACTGGCACACCCATCGGGGCCGGTGCACGGTTCGATCCGCCAAAGTTTCTGGTCCCCGGCGACACCATCGAGGTGCACGTTCCGGAACTTGGAACCCTGCGCAACGGTGTCCGCGATGAGTGAAGCACTCGTTGCGACCATCCCGTTGCGGGCATTCGAAGACTCGCTCCCCATGGCGCTCATGCGGGCCCGCGAGTCCGTGATGCGGTACTTCCGCCCTGCCCTCAGCGACCGCGACCTGACGGAGCAGCAGTGGCGCGTCCTCCGGGCATTGCGCGATGCAAAGCTCCCAATGTCGGTCGGCGAACTGGCCGACCGCACTTTTCTCCTCGGGCCGAGCCTGTCGCGGATGCTGGCGTCGATGGACGAGCGTGGCCTGATCGAACGCGCGACTGCACCCGACGCCCGGCGCGCTGAGATCAGCATCAGCACGCGAGGCCTCGAGCTCGTCAGTGAAATCGCACCATCAAGCGAACGCGCCTACGGCCGAATCGACGCCCTCCTCGACCCGGGCGAACTCGACGTGCTGTACGGCCTCCTCGCGAAACTGTCGACCGACGACCAACCAACCGACGGCCAACCAATTCGAAATCAGGTGAACCTGTGAGTTCGAACAGCTACCACGCGGCTCCCGACACGATCGCGGCACCGCCACCTGGGTGCCCGATGCATGCTTCGTGGTCGCCGTTAAGCGACGACTACTTAGCTGACCCCTACCCCATCGCTGCTGCGCTTCGCGACGAGCACCCGGTGTTCTACGCCGAGCAACTGGGTCATGTCGTGGTCACCAGAATGGAGGACATCGAGCACGTCTTCATGCACCCCGACGTGTTCGCCTCGACCAACGTGCAAGACCCCATCTTCCCGCTCGCTCCCGAGGCCAACGCCGTACTGAGTGCTGCCGACTTCGATCCGATCGCCGTGATGTCGAACCGGCCCGAGCCCGACCACGCTCGCATTCGCGTTTTCACCCGTCAGGGTTTCTCAAACCGCCGCCTCAAGGCGCTCGAGGACTACATGCGCGACCGGGCCACGGCCTTGCTCAACGACATGGTCGCGAGCGGCAACTCCGCTGACTATGTAGCCGCCCTTGCCTTTCCCCTGCCCGCCGAGATCGTCTTCCGCCTCATCGGCTTCCCCGAAGAGGACGACCGGATGATCAAGTCGTGGTGCGGCAACCGCAAGGCCTTCTCGTGGGGCCAGCCAACCGCTGCCGAGCAGACCAAGATCGCCGAAGGGATGCTCGCCTACTGGCGTTATTGCCGCGACTTCGTCGCCCAGCGCCGCGACAAACGCCACGACGACTTCACGTCCGAACTCCTCGACGCGCACGATGCCGACCCCGACCCGGCGAACGGCACCGGCATCTCGTACCGCGAGGTCGAGTCAGTCGTGTACGGCATCTCGTTCGCCGGGCACGACCCGGTGACGGCACTGCTGTGCAACACGCTGCGCTGCCTCCTCCCGCGCCGCGAGCAGTGGGACGCACTGTGCGCCGATCCATCGTTCGCAGCCGCCGCTGTCGAAGAGACGCTGCGTTTCGAGTCCAGCCAGATCTCGTGGCGGCGTATCACCACCCAAGCAACCACGCTCGGTGGCGTCGATCTGCCTGCCGGCACGAAGCTGATGCTCAACTTCGCGTCAGCCAACCACCAACCTGATCTCTTCGAGAACCCTGGCACGTTCGACATCACCCGCGGCCTCAAGGGCGGCGGTGCGAGCCGCCACATCTCGTTCGGCAAGGGCATCCACTTCTGCCTGGGCGCCGGCCTCTCTCGGATGGAGGCCCGCATAGCCCTCGAGCTGCTGTCCCAACGCCTTCCATCGCTGCGGCTTGCCGAGAACCCCGACGGATCTGAGCAAGACTTCAGCTTCTTCCCGAACATCACCTTTCGTGGCCCCGACGTACTGCATTTGGAGTGGGACGGATGAGCCTCTACGCCGTACAGAAGTTCCTCTACGAACTGAACCGTTCCGAGCAGATGCAGGCTCGATACGCCGCCGACCAGGCCACCGAACTGGAACCGTTTGACCTCACCGCTGAGGAGACCATGGCGCTGATGAGTCCCGACATCGGCAAGCTGTTTCACCTCGGCGTGAACGGACAAATCCTGATGCACTTCGCTGCATTCCACCAGATCGAGTGGCAGGACTATCTGCAGCGGATGCGCGACGGCATCGCCGAGCATGGCCCCGTTCGCGAAGGCGTGTACGCCATGACCACCGGGCTCACCGAGCACGTTGTCCAGAAAGCCACCATCCAAGAAGCAACCATCGAAAGTCGGAGTAGCTGATGCCCCTCGTTTTTGCTGGCGTGTGCTCGCATGCCCCCGGCATCACCGGTCGGTCCGAGCAGGCCGACCCCGATGTCCGCGACCGCTTCTACGCAGCGTTCGACCAGATGCGCGTCGACCTCGAAACAAGCAAACCCGATGCCGTCGTGATCATCGCCGCCGAGCACTTCGCCAACTTCTTCATGAACAACATGCCCACGTTCGCCATCGGTATGGCCGACAAGTACGAGGGCCCCATCGAAGATCCGGGCTGGCTCGGGATCGAGCGCCAACAGATTCCGGGTAGCGCCGACATTTCGAGGCGCTTCATCTCTGAGGTGATGCATGGCTCGGACGTGAGCTACGCCGAGGAGTGGAAATTTGATCACGGGATCATGGTCCCACTGCACTTCCTCACGCCTGGCTACGACATCCCGATCATCCCCGTCAACATCAACTGCCAGGGACCGCCGCTCACGCCGCTGCACCGTGCATGGCAATTCGGCGAGTCGATTCGTGCCGCCTGCGACACCCTGCCCGAACGGATCGCGGTGATCAGTACCGGCGGCATCTCACACTGGCCAGCCACCCCTGACTCGGGGAAGATCAACGTCGAATGGGATCTCGACTTCATGGACCGTTGGTGTCGCAATGACCGCGACGCGCTCCTCGACTACGACGACCTCACCGTCTATGCCGATGCTGGCCAGGGTGGCTTCGAAATCCGCACCTTCATCGCTGCTGCGGCCGCCGCCGGTGGAGCGAAGGGCACGGTCCACTTCTGCGAACCGATCCCGATCTTCGCCGTCAGTTGCACCGTCGCCACGTACGACCTCAGCGAATAGTTACGCACGGGGTCAGGCCCCTTTCGCAACTCTCAGCGATCAGACTTCGCTCAGATGCTCCCGCTTCCACAGCGTGACGGAGAGTGCGATGAACCAGGAGTCTGATGCCGTCAGCCCGAAGCGATGAACGAAACCGGTCCGCAGGTTCGGGACGTGAGCCCAAGTGCAATCGCCGACGTGATGCCGACGGCGAACCACCTGGACGACGGTACGTCCATCTCGTCGCGACAGTTGCGAAAGGGGGCGAGAGTTGCGAAAGGGGCCTGACCCCATACGTAACTCTGCGTTAGATGACGGCGGTTTCGAGGAAAGGTTCGTTGCGTTCGATGCGTGTGTAACTGAGCGGGGCCAGGTCGATAGATCGGAATGCGCCGTAGGTGATCAGCTCACTCAGCCCGCGCCCGACGCCTGGGCCCTGCTGCAGGCCGTGCCCGGAGAAGCCATTGGCGAAGAAGAAATTCTCGACCTCGCTGCCCGGCCCGAGGATCAAATTGTGATCAAGCGTGTTGTAGTCGTACTGGCCGCCCCACGACGTGACGATGCCGATCTGGTCGAACTGCGGCACATACCTGGCCACCGTCGGCCAGATCAATTCCTCGAACTCGTCGTGTCGAATCTCGAAATCGCTGGCGTCGATGGCGACATCTAACGCCGGCGTTGCACCACACATGAAGTGGTTCTGTTCACGCCGAAAGTGGACACCGACCGGTGTCACTGTGAGCGGGACGATGTGGTCGATCGGCGTCCGGCAGTCGAACATGAAGCTGGTACGAGCCCGTGGCTCGATCGGCACATCAAGACCGACCATCGCCGCCACCTCGCGGGCCCGACAGCCGGCGGCATTGATCGCGAATCCACAGCCCACGCGAGCTCCGGATTCCAGACGGACACCCGTCACCCGGCCACCCTCGAGGTTGATCCCTATAACCCGATCCTTGAGATAGGTGACGTGGTTGTGGAGCGCCCGCTGACGCAGACCTTGGAAAAATGCCCAGCCATCAAAGCTGCCCTCACGCAGCCCACCGACGCGGGCACCGACAAACTGATCGACGTCCATATACGGATATCGCTCGGCGATCTGCCCGGGCCGAAGCATCTCGACTTCGGCACCCATCGCCAACTGCTCGACTGACTCTTCTTCGAGCCGCTGATATGCCGCGTCGTCGTCGGCGATGAACATGTATCCGGTCCCACGGAAGTTGATCTCGGGCGACTGGCCCTCGACCTGCACACGTTCGTGGAAATCGGCAATGAACTCAGCACCAAACCTGCTCAGCTGAATGTTGAGCGGATTGGTGTACTGCTCGCGGATGCTGTTCTGCGCCCGAGTCGTATTGGCGTAGTCGTAGGTCCAGTCGGGCTCAACAACGAGCACCGACCCGCCAAAGTCGGGGTTCTCCGAGAGGAAGTAGGCAGCTGCGGTACCCGTCATCGCACCGCCGATGCACACCACGTCATAGCTCGACGCCAGCACGGTCATGTCACGTATCCCTGTCGCCGGTCGTTCTCGACCGCCTCGGGGCTGCGTTCGGCCGGGTCTCCATGCCCGCCACCGCCCGGCAACTCGAGGATGAGCCGCTGCCCTTCCGGCACAACCTGGCGCCCCTTGCCCGCGAACGGCGTGCCGTCTTGGAGATACACCTTTCCTGGCGCACCATCGCCGCCACCCGACCGTCCACGAGCGGGATGGTCGATGCGGTCGAACATTGCGGAGAAATCAAACTGATACCCCTCACTCGGGCCGAGTTCGATGACTTGCCCGAGCCCGCCGCGCTGCTTGCCAGCGCCGCCGCTGTCGGGCCGAATTTCTTTGCGCCAGATGATGATCGGGCCGATCTGTTCGGTGGCTTCGACCGACATGGTCCGGACCCCCGACGGGAATGCGGTTGCGGTCAGGCCGTCGAGTCGCGGACGGGCGCCGGTGCCGCCGCTATTAAACATCAGCATCTCGACCGGCGGTCGCGGTTTGGCGAGGTCAGCCGAACGGGCGCTCGCCTGGAAGTTCCACAACGCTCCCGCTCCTTCGGCAGGCACCCGCTCGGGCAGCGCCTTCGCAAGCGCACCGAGGCACAGGTCAGTCACAAAGTGGCCGAGCACGTGGCGGACAGCCACGGGGTCCGGATGCTGCGCATTGAGGATCACGCCGTCGGGAGCACTCACCTTGAACACGTCGAGTGACGCGAAGTTGTTGGGCAGCTCGGGGGCCAGCGCAACGAGCATGCCGTACGTGAAGTACGCGTGGGCGTAACCGAGCGGCACGTTGATGCCGAGCCCGCAGACCGGCGATGTGCCACTGAAATCAGCGTGCATGCCGACATCGGTCACCGTGATCGCAACGGCCAGCGTGACCGGCTCGCCGTAGCCGTCGACGACCATCTCGTTGGTGTACACACCAGGCTCGACACCGCCAAGTGCGCGTCGGGTGGCCGTTCCTGTCCGGTCGAACACAAACTCGGCGAGCTCAGCAAGGTCGTCCAGACCGAACTCATCGAGCATGCCGAGCAGCCGTCGTCGACCCGTCTCGTTGGACGCCGCAAGCCCGTGAATATCGCCGACGACCTGATCCGATTCGCGGACATTGACCTTGACGATGTTGACGAGGTCGCGGTTGAGCTGCCACCGCTCGGCCCACTTCATAATGGGGATGTTGATCCCCTCCTCGTAGACCTCCTTGGCATCAGGGCCGTAGCCGCGACCGCCGATGTCAACGACGTGCGCCGTCGCGGCGAAGAACCCAATCAATGTCTCCGCGATGGTGCCGTCCGGCTGTTCGATGTCTCTGAACACGGGCGTACACACAGTGATGTCGTGGAGGTGGCCGGTGCCCTTCCACGGGTCGTTCGTGATGTAGACGTCGCCCGGGTAGATCCGGTCAGGGCCAATGTCGTTGATGAAGTGCGGCACGGCATCAGCCATCGTGTTGACGTGGCCCGGCGTGCCGGTGACGGCCTGGGCGATCATCCGGCCGCGCCTGTCGAACACGCCGGCTGACAGGTCACCGGCCTCCCGCACCGATGTACTGAATGCGGTACGGACGAGGGCCAGCGCCTGCTCTTCGACGACCGAAATCAGCCGATTCCACATCACCTGGTGATGCAGCGTGTCGGCCGCATTCATTGTGGCATTCATCGTCGAGTTCATCGTGGTGCTCATTGCTCGCTCCGATCGCGGGTGATCAACAAGGTGCCGTCGGCCTGCACCGTGCAGGTGTGGTGCGAAGCGAGGACGGTGGTGGTCTGGGCTTCGGCGATGATCGCTGGCCCGTGCAGACGGGTTCCGGGCAACAGCTCGTTCCGGTCGATCACAGCAGTTTGCACCCGCTCGCCGGAAGCGGCGTCGTAGGCATCACGGTAAGCAACCGGCGCAACGACCGATGAAGATGCGATCGACAGTTCGACCCGCTCGCCAGCTGGCACGATCGACGAGACACGCACCGACCAGCTGACCGTCTCGATTGCGAGGTCGTCGATGGCCCGGCCGAAGAACTCTTCGTAGGCCTTGGTGAACTTCGCTGACAACAGTTCGGCGGCGAACTCGTCGAAAGTGGAGTCGTCGTCGAGCGCCACGGGAATCTCCCAGCCCTGACCGGCGTAGCGCATCGACACCTGCCGTTCGACGGTCAGAATGGCCTCAGCGTCCTCGGCCAACGCAGGCCGAACAAACGACATCGCCTCATCGGTCAACGATGCAAGGACGTCGTTCGAGCCGTCGACATCGAAGTCGAGCGTTGACGTGTAAAAGCTGCGAACCGCCTCGTAAGAAAACGGTGCGACGAGGAACCCGATCGCCGAACCGACACCGGCGCCAGGTGGAACGATGAGTTCTTCGAGACCCAGCTTGTCCATGAGCCGTGCAGCGTGCAGCGGAGCGCCGCCGCCGAAGGCGATCATCGTGTAGCCGCCCATGTCCTTGCCGTTCTCGACAGCGTGCGCCCGAGCGGCGTTGGCCATGTTCTCGTCGACGACCTCGGCCACTCCGACCGCCGAGGTGTTGGCATCGAGACCGAGCCGTGCGCCCACGCTCCGAACGAGTGCTTCGCTCGCGAACTGCGGCGACAGATCGATGTCGGTCGCTCCGAACGTATCGGGATGGAGCCGACCGAGTTGCAGGTTGGCGTCGGTCACCGTGGCGTCCTGCCCACCGAGCGAATACGCCGCCGGGCCAGGCTCCGACCCGGCGCTCTTCGGGCCGATCCTGATTTGGTCGAGCACATCGACACTGGCGATCGACCCGCCACCGGCGCCGATCTCGATCATGTCGATCACGGGAATCGAGATCGGCATCCCGCTCCCCTTCTTAAAGCGCGCTGTGCGGTCGACTTCGAAGGTCTTGGCGGTCGCCGGGCGGCAATCGTCGATCAGGCTGATCTTCGCCGTCGTGCCACCCATGTCGAAAGAGAGCACACGGTCGCGTCCATAGCGAGCTGCGAGGTCGGCAGCAAAGATCGCTCCACCCGCTGGGCCCGACTCGACGAGCCTCACCGGAAACGCCGCTGCGCTCTCGACGCTCATCAAGCCGCCGCCGGAGTGCACGAGGTACAGCGGGCAGCTCACGCCGCGCTGCAGCAGTTCGTCACGGAGCCGCACCAGATAGGACGCCATCAACGGCTGGACGTAGGCGTTCGCACAGACAGTATTGAACCGCTCGAACTCACGCATCTGCGGTGACACCTCGCAGCTGATCGACACCGAAATGTCGGGCAGTCGATCGAGGAGGAGGTCACGGAAACGGCGCTCGTTCGTGCCATCGACGTAGCTGTGGAGGAACCCGACGGCCACGGACTCGTAGTCGCCACCGGCCAGATGTTCGACCAGTCCGACCGCGCCGGCCTCGTCGAAGTCGAGGAGCACGTTGCCGCTGGCGGAGCGTCGTTCGGCGACGGTGTAACGGTCTTTTCGCTCGATCAATGGCGTGGGCAGCACGATGTCGAGGTCGTACTGCTCAAATCTGCTCTCGGTCCGCGTCTCGATCACGTCACGAAAACCCTCGGTGGTGACGAGCGCGGTCTTGGCGCCGCGCCGCTCGATCAGAGCATTGGTGGCGAGGGTCGTGCCGTGGACGAACTGCGTGACGGCGTTCGATTGGCTCGAGAGGTCGATCCCCTCGGCGTCAGCGAGTTGCTGAACGCCTTCGAGAATGGCTCGCTCCGGCGCGTCGTGGGTCGTCAACACCTTCGTCGACGCGTAGTCACCACGGGCTCGTTCGAGCACCACGTCAGTGAACGTGCCACCGACATCAGCTGCGAACCGAACGCCAGTACTCATCAGAGGTCCTCGATCTTCGGGAAGTCGGATGGCAGCATGATGTCGACGGTCGCCGAGCGCTGTTGGGCGAGCATTCCGCCGTCAACCTTGATCACGTCGCCGGTGATGTACGACGCATCGTCGGATGCCAAGAAGAGCGCTGCGCCCGTCATGTCGATCGGTTCACCGATTCGGCCGAGCGGCACGTTCTCGCCACGCAGTTTCCGGTCGGCCAAGTCGAGGCCGCTGGTGTCGATCGAGCCCGGCATGAGGGCGTTGACCCGAATGCCGTACGGTCCGAGGTCAAGCGCCATGGCCCGGGTCAGCGCTTCGATGCCGCCTTTGGTCGCGTCGTAGGCCGTGAACGCACGATGCGCACGAGTGGCCCCACCCGAACTCATGTTGATGATCGATCCGCCACCGGCCTTGGCCATCATCCGCGCTGCCACATGCGAACATAGGAAGTGCCCGGTGAGGTTGACGTCAATGATCCGGCGCCACCACGCCTCGTCAGCATCGAAGAAATGCAGCATCGGCGAAACGAGGCCGGCGTTATTGACCAGCACGTCGATGTCTCCGTATTCGGCCACCAGGGTCTCAAACATCGTTGCAACCTGCGCGCTGTCCGACACATCAGCAATCGCTGCGACTGCACGGCCACCAGCGGCGGTGATCGTTTCGACCACGTCTGCGGCCGCTTCAGCGTTGATGTCGTTGACCACAAGCTTGCACCCTTGACCCGCGAAGCGCTCGGCGATTGAACGGCCAATCCCGCCAGCCGCACCGGTGACGAGTACGACCTTGTTGTTGAGTGATTCGTACATGTCAGTTGCCATTCGTTCAGAGAGTCGTTCAGAGAGTCGTTCAGAGAGTCGTTCAGAGTGCGAGCAGTTGGTGCTTGAGCGCGTCGACGGCAGGCTCGTTGCGTCGGTAGTAGACCCACCCGGAACGGGCGGTTGGGACAACCAGGCCGGCGTCGACGAGCACCTTCATGTGGCGCGACGCAGCGGGTTGGGAGACTTCAAGTTTGTCGGTGATGAAGAGATTGCAGGCACCGTGCTCGACGGGGTCACCGTGGACCTGGGCCGGGAAATTCGCAGCAACATCTTGGAGCCACTGCATGATCTGCAGGCGTCGCGGGCTGGCGATCGCTTTCAGTGCCTTTTCGAGATCGAGTGATTCTTGCACTTCAGCGTCCATAGCGATATAGCAAAGTCGTTATGGATGTCGCTGTCAAGAGGCAAGATCAGCCAAGACAGAAGATCACGCGCCCCGTCCCGCCGGACAGCGTCAGTGAGCGTCGTTCAACTCTCGGTGTTGGTTTGGTCCGGCCGGAACCGAATCTCGCTCTTCTTCTCGGGAAACTTGCCGACCTTGTCGGCGTAGAACTCCTGGAAGAACAGGATGTCAACATCAGGGTCACCGGTCGGCGTCATTGTTGGCCCGAACCCGAGGGTCTTCGTCTTGTAGTCGACAAAGGCACAGACGATGGGCACGTCCGCAGCCAGGGCGATCCGATAAAAGCCCGACTTCCAGTGGTCGGAGTACGACCGAGTGCCGGCCGCCGGAATGGCCAGGCCGATCTCGTCGGCGGCTGCGAACTCGGCGGTGAGCGACTCAACCATCCCGTAACGTCCCTCGCGGCGCACCGGGATACCCCCGAGGGAGCGCATGAACCAGTTCATTGGCCCACGGAACAGTTGATGCTTGCCCAAAAAGTTGACTGATTTGCCCTGGCTCCAGGTTGCCATCAGCAACGCAGGAAGATCCCAGTTGGTGGTGTGCGGCGCACAAAGCATCACGTATTTCTTCGCTTCGGGGGCGGGGCCGATCGGCGTCCACCGCATCAGCTTGAGGACCAGTAGTGCGAATCGCTGCTTCACGTTGGACCCATCTCATCACCGGCCCGCTTGTTCGAGCCAGACCCCAGTATCGCACGAGCACTGTCAGACTGTCGGGGTCGCTCCGGCGTCGGTTGCGCAACTACCGTTGTCACATGGCAGCACGCGCCGATCGACAGGTCTCTCATCGAAGTTTCGTCAGCTACATCGACAAGTCGCGCGAGTACTACTCCGCTTCCGGCTTCGATCAGCCGTACTGCTGGGCAGCGTTCGACGAGGTGCCATTCAGCCCGCACACGAAGCCACTTGCCGAGTGCAACGTCGCTGTGGTGACCACCACCTTCCTGCACCATCACGACTCTGCACATGGCGCACCCGCCACTGGAAAGCAGGTCTATGCCCACCCGGTTGCCGACGTGCCTGACCGCATGTTCACCAGCGATCTGTCGTGGGACAAGCAGGCAACACATACCGACGACACCGAGAGCTTCCTCCCCCTCAAAGCGTTGCAGCAACTCGCCGACAACGGCACGATCGGTTCACTGAACCACCGCTTCTTCGGCGTGCCAACCGAATACAGCCAACGCAAAACCGGCCTCGACGCCGACCAGATCGCCACGTGGTGTGCGCAAGACGGAGTCGACATTGCGCTGCTCGTTCCGCTTTGACCGGTGTGCCACCAGACCGTGAGTCTGGTTTCCCGTCATCTCGAATCGCAGGGCATCACCACCATCGTGGTCGGCAGCGCCCGCGACATCGTCGAAGAGTGCGGTGTCGCCCGGATGCTCTTCGTCGACTTTCCGCTCGGCAATCCGTGCGGCAAGCCCGGCGATCGTGACATGCAGCAGTCGATCGTGTCGTTGGCGCTCGACGTCGCTGCGACCGCAATCACACCACGAACCACGGTCCAAGCACCTGTGCAGTGGGGGTCCGACGACTGGCGCGCTGCATTCATGCGCGTCGACGATTCGAACATCGACGCATTGCGCGTCGCAGGCGACAAGCGTCGAGCAGCACAGGCTGCAAGCTCAGGAAAGGGCTGATCAATGGGACGACTCGACAACAAGGTGGCGCTGATCACCGGCGGCGCACGCGGCCAGGGTGCAGCCGAGGCTGAGCTGTTCGCCACAGAGGGCGCAACGGTCTACATCACCGATGTGCTCGACGACATCGGCACCGCAACCGCAGAGCAACTCGGCGATGCCGTCACGTACCTCCATCACGATGTGACAAGCGAAGGCGACTGGGCCGGCGTGGTCGGCGGCATCATCGAAGAGCACGGCCGCATCGACATCCTCGTGAATAACGCCGGCATCTTCGAACCGAAGCCGATTGCCGACACCTCGCTCGACGACTGGAACCGGACGATCCTGATCAACCAGACCGGGGTGTTCCTCGGGCTGCGTGAGGCGGGCCTCAAGATGCGCGATCACGGCTCGGGCAGCATCATCAACATCTCGTCAATCGCCGGCTTGGGCGGAGTGAGCATGGCGCACGCCTATGCAGCCAGCAAATGGGCCGTACGCGGCATGACCAAATCGGCAGCCCTTGAGTTCGCAGCTGATGGCGTGCGCGTCAACTCGGTCCACCCGGGCATCATCGACACCGACATGTTCAAGGAGTTCGGTGGCAACACCGAACGCGTCATCGCGGCCATCCCGATGGGTCGCGTCGCCAGCGCTCAGGAAGTCGGCATGCTCGTTCTGTTCCTTGCTTCCGACGAGGCGTCCTACTGCACTGGCCAAGAGTTTGTCGTCGACGGCGGTTTCAAAGCCTGAGACCCGGTCAGGGCTCGTACGTCGTGGGGTTTGGCTTCCCTCTCTCGGTAAGCACCAAGCGGCACGCACTTCGTAGTGTTCGTGAGCATGACACGCCGCACCGTTCACGACATGGTCAACGAAGCCAAGGCCCAGATCGAAGAGTTGACGGTCGAGCAGGTCGCCGCCGAGATCGAGGCCGGTACGGCGGTGGTCGTCGACATCCGCGACATCCGCGAACGCGTCGAGAAGGGTGCGATTCCTGGCGCGATCTCCGCCCCACGCGGCATGCTCGAGTTCTGGTTCGACCCTGAGAGCCCGTACCACCAAGATCGCTACCAGCCCGAGGGCCGCTACATCTTCTACTGCGCCAGCGGCTGGCGTTCGGCCCTCGCTGCGAAGGTCATCGGCGAGCTCGGCTTCGGCAACGTGGCCCACCTCGAGTCGGGCTTCACCGGTTGGTCGGAAGCCGGCAACGAGGTTGCCGACGTCGCCTCAACATCCAAGTGGGTCAAGCGCGACTGACGTCGCTCGGTACTCGCCAGGTGAAGGACCTTCGAGCTGAGCGGCGACAGCCGGTTCAGTCGGTCGGGAAGACAATGACGCTGCGCGCCACATTGCCTTGTTTCATGTCTTGGAAGCCCTCGTTGATCTCGTCGAGGGTGATCGTCTTCGAGACCATCTCGTCCAGCTTGAGGCGACCTGCCATGTACATCTCGATATAGCGAGGCATGTCGGTGCGGAACTGGTTCGACCCCATGTTCGAACCGGTCAGCGTCTTCTCGTACAGCAGCTCGACGCCATGAATTTCGATCTTGGTGCCGACCGGGATCATGCCGATCACTGTTGCCTGGCCACCCTTGCGCAGCATCTGGAACGACTGCTCGGCGGTCTGCTTCAGGCCGACGGCTTCGAATGCGTGATGCACTCCCCCGCCGGTCAATTCTTTGACTGCCGCAACAGCGTCGACGTCAGCGGCGTTGACAACATGGGTGGCGCCCATCTCCTGGGCAAGTTCGAGCTTGGCCGGCACCGTGTCGACAGCAATGATCTTGTTCGCTCCGGCGATGCGTGCGCCCTGGATTGCTGACAGGCCGATGCCGCCACAACCAATGACCGCAACTGATTCGCCGGGTGCGACCTTGGCGGTGCGGAACACCGCACCGAGCCCGGTGGTGACGCCGCAACCGATCAGCGCAGCCTTGTCGAATGGCATGTCCTTGTCGATCTTCACGAGCGCTTGCTCATGGACCAGCATCTTCTCGGCGAACGACGACAGATGCAGAAACTGGTTGACCGTTTCGCCGTTGCGTGACAGCCGCGGCGGCTCGCCCGGGCCGCGGACCAGCTCGGTGTCTTTGTTCTCGCAGAGGGCAAGGTGGCCATCGGTGCACTGCGAACAGTGACCGCAGAACGCCGACAGACACGTGATGACGTGGTCGCCCGGTTGGACGTAATGGACCATCGAGCCCACCGCTTCGACGATCCCCGCCGATTCGTGCCCGAGGATCGACGGACACGTTGACGGGTACTTGCCCTCCATGAAGTGGAGGTCGCTATGGCAGATGCCGGCAGCAGCAGTGCGGATGAGCACTTCGCGTGGGCCGGGTTCGCCGATTTCGACGTCTTCGATGGCGAGGATGCCAGGGACCGAGTTCAGAACTGCAGCTCTCATGGCCCAAGACTGCACCACGGCGCCGTCAACTCACAAGTCAGACGTCACACCCGAATAGTCTTTGAACATGACTGCGCTTGACGCTCACCCCGTCTCAGAAGCCGACACCAGCGATGCCGACCGGATCGTCGTGCGGCAGAAGTCCGCGACGATCGGCGCGGCGGTGAGCGGTGTCGACCTGAGCTCGACGCTCAGCGATGCCGCGATCGGCGTCATCCGCCAAGCGCTCCTCGACTGGAAAGTGCTGTTCTTCTGCGACCAGGACATCACCACCGAGCAGCACCTCGAGTTCGGCCGCCGCTTCGGGGAACTGGAAGTGCATCCGTTTGCACCGCAAAAGCCTGGCTTCCCTGAGGTGCTCGCAATCACGCACAACGAAGACTCTGCTGGCTACGAGAACCTCTGGCACTCCGACGTCACGTGGCGGGCCGACCCGTCGCTCGGCTCGATCCTGCGGTTACTTGAAGGGCCAGCTGTCGGCGGCGACACGCTGTTCTCTGACATGTACGCAGCGTACGACGGCCTCCCGCAGCGCATCAAAGACCGGGTCGATGGTCGAATGGCGCGACACGACTTCGCAGGCTTCCGTCGAGGTTTGCGTCGGCGAGGGGCGTCAGATGAGGAAATCGCCGAATTTGATGCGAGCTATCCGAACCCCGAGCACCCGGTGATCCGCACCCACCCCGAAACCGGTCGCAAGGCGATCTACGTGAACGCTGGCTTCACGCAAGAGATCGTTGGTATGGACCCCGACGAGAGCAACGACCTCCTCGAAATCCTGTACCGCCAGGCCAGCTACCCCGAGTACCAGGTGCGGTTCCAGTGGGAGACGAACTCGATCGCGTTCTGGGACAATCGGTCGTGTCAGCACTATGCCGTGTCCGATTACTGGCCGAACGTGCGCCGAGTCGAGCGCGTCACAATCATCGGTGACGTGCCGTACTACGACCCCTCACAGGAACCGACCGAGGCCCCCGAAGATCCGTTCCGCGGCGTCATCAAGCGCTGGACCCAGAGCTGAGCAGGCGTCAGACAACACTTTGACTCCACCTCACTCGGTCGGCCGCTGTCAGTTGCTGGCGGCACGCCTTCGAACCACCAGCGAATGCACGACCAACGCGGCGCAACAAACCAGGACGGCGATCTCGGGGTAGACCGACAGAGCGGCTTCTGGTGATGGGTTCAGTCCCGGTCCGTCTCGGAAGCCGAACCAACCGCCCTCGGTGCGCGACATCCAGAAAGCGAACAGCGACGAAGCCGCCCAACCCATGCCCGCGAGTGGGGCTCCAAGCTTCAACAGTGGCGGCGCCTTGATAAAGATCGGTGCGAGCAAAGCGGCGGCGATCAGCACCGAGCTCAGTGCGTTGAGGAGAAATTGCGCACCGATGTGAGCAATGGGAATGTCTTTGTATCCGTCTTGGTACAACGAGAAGTGGGCGTACCCGGCAATCAGCGCTGCAACAGAGGCAGCGATTCGGAATGTGCGTGTGAGTGTCATGGCTTCGACCTGGTTCAGTTGACGACGACGGTGGCGCGCATCGTCGGATGGATCTCGCAGAAGTAGGCGTAGGTACCTGCTGCGGCGAACTCGACCTGGAATGTCTCGTTCTCGCCGAGGTTGCCGGAATCGAATTGTTGGGCGGCGGCGTCCTTGGATGTCACCGTATGGGCAAACGGATCGCTGTTGGTGAACGTGACCGTGTCGCCGATTGCCACGTCGATCTCTAGCGGGCCAAATCGGGACTTCGTGATGTCGACCGCTCCGCCGGATGCAGACACATCAGCGGCGGTGTCGACGGTGGAATTGTCCGCCGCGCTGTCGGACGAACTGCAGGCGGTAAAGGCCACGGCCGACGTGGCGGCAATAAGAAGGAAACGGTGTGTACGCATGCTGTGAGTTCGCATGCGACCGGTGTGTGGATCACGTTCGAAGAAAAGTTTGGACACCTTGATCCAATTTTCGTGGACGTGCGAACCAGGACCACGCCACGGAACACCGTGGTCCGGCCCGGTCAATTCGGGCCTCCCCCCGTGAACAAGGAGCAAGACCAGAATGCGCAAGTCAAGCAGAACTATCCTCGCACTCGCTGCAACGATCTCGATGACCGCCGCTGCATGCGGAAGCGACTCGAACGACGCCGTGACCACAGTTGCGCCCGTCGCTACCGAGGCGCCAGCTGAAACAGACGCACCGGCCGAAACCGATGCGCCGGTCGCCACAGATGCCCCGGCCGCAACCGATGCCCCGGCTGAGCCTGCCGCATTCGCCACCGATGATGGTGCGTCCTCGCTGCGAGCAGCGTTGACGAGCCTGCTCCAGGAGCACGTTTACCTCGCTGGTGGAGCGTTCGAAACGGCGATCGACGCCGGAGGCGACTTGACCGACCCCGAGACCGTCGCAGCAGTCGAGGCACTCGACGAGAACACCGTTGCACTCGCCGACGCAGTCGGTTCGGTCGCCGGACCGGAGAACGGTGCAGCGTTCCTCGGCCTGTGGCGCCAGCACATCGGCTTCTTCGTCGACTACACCCTCGGCGAAGCAACCGGCAACGAAGAAATGAAGACCCAGGCCCTCTCTGACCTCGAGGGTTACCAGCAGGCAGCCGGAGCATTCTTCGAAGAGATCACCGGCGGCGAAATCCAAGCTGACGTCCTGATCGGTGGCCTCGCAGCGCACGTCAACACGCTGACGCTCGCAATCGATGCAATGGTTGCCGACAGCCCCGAGCAGTTCGAACTGCTCCGTGCAGCTGGACAGCACATGTTTGGCGCCGCCAACCTGCTGGCAACCGGCATCGTTGCCGCCCTTCCTGACACGTTCCCGGGCGCCACTGACTCTGCTCCGGCCGAGACACGTGCGATCCTGACGAACCTCCTGCAGGAGCACGTCTACCTCGCCGGCTTCGCCCTCGAGCAGGCCATCGACGCCGGCGGCGACCTTGAGAACCCCATCGTGGGCGGCGCTGTTGCAGCGCTTGACATCAACACAGTGGCACTCGCCGACGTCGTTGGTTCGGTTGCCGGCCCGGAGAACGGGGAAGCGTTCCTCGGTCTGTGGCGCCAGCACATCGGCTTCTTCGTCGACTACACCCTTGGCGAAGCAACCGGCAACGAAGAGATGAAGGCCCAGGCCCTCACCGACCTCGAGGGCTACCAGCAGGCAGCCGGAGCATTCTTCGAAGAGATCACCGGCGGAGCAATTCCAGCCGAGGCATTGATCCCCGGACTCGAAGAGCACGTTCGCACGCTGACGCTGGCTATCGATTCGATGGTCGCCGGTGACGTCGCAGCGTTCTCCCAGCTGCGGGCCGCCGGCCAGCACATGCCGATGGCCGCCCTTGCGCTGGCCACAGGCATCGTCGCCGCAACGAGCTGAACCTGAACATCGCAACTGCCGACTCACGGCGTGATAACCGGGCCGTGTGGAACATTTCGTTCCACACGGCCCGGTCGCCGTTTTCGTGCGACCAAAACATCGGCCCCGAACCCGCTATGCGCTCAGGAGCGTCTTCAGCTCACCTCGGAAGCGCTGCCGCACGCGCTGACGCGGTGACCACGAAGTAGACGCCGAGCACCACAAGAGCACCGCCGAGCACTTCGATGAGACCCAGGCGCTCGTCTCTGATCAGCCAGCCAAAGAACACGCCGGACAGCGGGATCATGTATGCCGTGGAGGCGGCCTGCGTTGGCGTGGCCCGGCGGACCACCGTTGCCATCAGCGCGAACGTCACAGCGTTGGCCGGGACCGCGGCATAGAACAGCGGCACGAACAGCCCGAGCGACCAGTCGGTGCCGCCAGTGCCTTCGACGACGAGCGCGAACGGGATCAGCACTGCTGCCGACATCGGCAACTGCACCGCAACGATCATCACCGGTGAGATATGGGAGAAGTCCTTCCACTTCATGAACACCGTGCCGAAGGACCAGGCGAGCGCCGACAGGACGAGCGCCAAAATACCGAACGCCGCCGACTCGCCACCAAGCGACGGCGATGCGAGCACGGCGGTTCCGGCGAAGCCAATCAGGAGGCCGATGATCCCCAGCCGCGTGGGCCGACTGCCGAGGAGTAGGAGGACAAGAACCGCTGTGAACAGCGGCATCGTGCTTGAAATCAGTGAGGCCAGGCCAGCGGGAACGCGGCTGACACCGACGACGAGCAGTCCACTCGACACCGTGGTGATGCTGAAACTGACAACGAAGATCCGTTGCAAGTCCTCGCGACGCGTCGGAATCTTCTCGCCGCGGAGCACCGCGAATGAGAGCAGGAATGTGCCTCCGACGACGGTGCGCAGACCGGCCAGCATCAACGGAGTTGTGTGGTCGAGTGCGAATTTGAGTGCAGTGAAGTTCGCACCGATCAGCACCGCGACCAACGTGACGGTCGCCAGTGTAATTTTCGAGTTCATCGGCTCTGCGCTACGGCGTCTGGCGCCATACCCGACATCGACAGCTCACCGTTGAGCGCTGCGCTGGCGTCAGCGTCATCGGGCATCAGCGGAGCGCACGAGAGAACAGGTCGTGGAGCCGTTCCCAGTGGCGCTCGGATGCGTCCTTGTCGTAGAGCGGTCCGCGTTCGCGGAACGTGAACCCGTGCTCGGTTCCGGGGTACCACTCGGTTCGGCCTGCGCATCCAGCCTCGATACGGGCCGCCTCGAACCCGTCGATCATCTCGGGCGGGGCATAGCTGTCGGTTTCGGCTGCGCCGACATAGACCTCACCGGTGGCCGCAGCCAACTGCAGGTGTGGCGAATCGGCGGCGGCGGTCACGAGCGCGACTCCGTGCAGAGAAGCTCCTGCGACGACCTGTCCCGGCATTTGACCGAGGAGGTAGACCGCGAACGGCCCACTCATGCAGTAGCCGACCGCACCGACCTTGGCGGTCGAGGCAGCATCGTCACCATCGGCATGGGCAATCAGTGCCCGTGCGTCGGCGGTCACGCGGTCATTCGACAGCGCGCTCATCAACTCGAACATGCGCTCACGGTCGCCGGTTTCGAAGACGTTGTAGTGCTCGACGTCGCGGTAATACAGGTGCGGCGCCATCACGTAGTAGCCGGCTGTGGCGAGCCGACGGGACATGTCGCGAATCTCTTCGCGCATTCCGGGGGCGTCCATCATGAAGATGACGAGAGGGTGCGGGCCGTGTTCCTCAGGGTGCACGATGAACGTGTTCATCGTGCCGTCTGTTGTCTCGATGTCGACGAAGTGTTCAATCATCGCCAGAGTCTCGCGCCCGCAGTGCGCTGCATCGTTCTCGGAGAACAAAAACGAAACAGGGAATGGTGGCGGCTCCACGGATGCTTGTATCGGTTGTAAATATCAGCGAAACGGCAACCGTTCCGACGACGTCGACATCATCGTTGTCGGCAGCGAGTGCCCGCACGTTCTGGCGGGGCATCAAAGACACCCTCGGCTGAGCAAACGACGCGACGGGTCATGTCCCACCGCAGTCAGACCAAAGTGTGACAAGACTCAGCTTTCGGGCTGGGCGACCTTGCCGTCGGCGATCAGTTGGTCGATCGCGGCGTCGTCGAAGCCGGCGTCGGTGAGCACCGATCGAGTGTGTTGACCTGGCGTCGGCGACGACCGACGCGGTGATGTGTCGACTCCTTGAATACGGATCGGCGCCCGAACTGTGCGGTACTCACCGTGTTCGGCGTGTTCGATTGTCGGGAACAGGTTGATCGCCTCGGCCTGCGGGTCAGCAACCACTTCGTGCAAGCCGAGCACGGGGCCCCAGATCAGGCGGTGTTCGTCGAAGGTCGGACCCCACTCGTCACGTGGCCGAGCGGCCAGTGCGGCGTCGACCAAGTCGACAACCTCGGCCATGTTGTCGAATCGACCCTTCATGTCTTGCAGGCGATCGTCGTCGAGGAGGCGTTCGAGGCCGAGCGCAGCACAGAAACGTGGCCACGCAGCTTCTTCCGGCATGTTGAACACGACCCAATTGCCGTCGCCGCACGGATAGCGGTTCGCCGTGGCAACAATCTGCTGCTGGCGTGAGCGGCGGCGGACCGGCGCCTGATCGACGGCGGTGATGCCGTAGTCGGTGGCCAGCGTCCACACTGCCGTTTCGAAGAGCGAGGTCTCGATGGCCTGGCCGGTACCCGTCCGTTCGGCGAGCCGAAGTGCCGCGAGGATGCCGCTGAGCAGGGCAAGGCCAGTCGTGTGGTCACCTTGAGCTGGTCGAGCCATGGCGACCTGGCCGTCGTTGCCATCACGCATCGAGTCGTACAAACCCGACCGTCCGAAGAATGCCGTGACGTCGTATCCCGGGCGCCACGCCTCGGGCCCGTCGGTGCCGTAGCCGGTGAGTGTTGCATGGACGAGCTTCGAGTTTGTCTCCCACAGCTGCGCTGGCGAGAGGCCGAACTTCTCCTGGCGATGTTGGAGCAGGTTGCAGAGGAACACGTCGGCGCCTTCGCAGAGCCGGTGCACAATGTTGCGGCCCTCATCCGATGCGAGGTCGACGGCGATCGAACGCTTTCCACGGTTGTCGACATCGAATTGGAAGTCATACCCCTTAAAGGCACCGTCGATCTTGGCGGGCCGTGTGGTGTTGCGCATCGGGTCGCCAGACAGCGGCTCGATCTTGATCACATCGGCACCGAGGTCGGACAGGATTGCGGCCGCACTCGGCGCAGCCATCCAACTGTCAATCTCGATCACTCGGATGTCATCGAGGGGCAGCGGTGTGCTCATCGACGCATCATTCCAGAGTCGCCCTCGATTCATCTCCTCGGCCCAACTGCGGGATGATCAGATCAGCGGGCCCCACACCTCAAGATGGCCTGCGCGCTCGACCCGGCGCAGCGTCCGCAGGTCGAGGATCGGTTCGATGCCCCCGGCGCTGAAGACGGCGCGAGCTCGCCGCTGATCGTCGGCACCCGACGCAGCGAGGTCGTCGTGGAGTCGTTGCAACAGCCAGAAGCGATACGGCATCACGCCCGTGGTGATCCGGATACCGCGCCAGTCGAACGTGGCTGAGCCCTCGGGGCCGCGGCCGCCGGTGAGGCTGCGGTTCGCCGGGTCGTCGAGGCCGTTCGTGCCGGCCGCGATCTCGGGGTGCTCGCCAAGCCAGACGTTGGCGACGTCGACGTGCGCCGTGATCTCGGGCAGGTATTCCGCGGCAACGAAGCGCATCATTGCAAGCAGCGTCTCGGGGAGGTCGGTGTCGTCGAACAGCGTCGAGTCCTCGACGCCGCCGTACTCGTGTACATATGGCTCACCCGTGGTCATCCGCTCGACCCAGCGGCCGACTCGCGGTGCTCGCCGCTTGATCAGCAGCGAGGGAGCCGGGTCGCGGTACAGGTGGGCCCACATGGCAGCGATCAGGCCGTAATCGCCGAGCGTCGGTCGGCCGCCCAGCAGATACGGATGATCGGCAAGGTGAGCAGAGAACAGGTCGAGCCATTCCTCGAATGCCGACTCAATCAACGGCTGCGACTCCGGTGAGACACCGAACACCGTGGCGGCCTTGCGCATCCGACCGCTGCTTTTGATGAACATCTCGTCGGCCTGCTCACCGCTCATCGACTGTGGCATGTTCAGAGCAAACTCGGCCATGATGAAGTCGAGGTTGAGGTCATCGAAGTTCCAGCGGTAGTGCATCGCTGGCCGCAGCAGACCCTCGCCACCGAAGATTTCGAACAGGTGGGAAATCGCGAGCAGTGTCGGCGACTCGGGTCGCACCGAGAACCGGCGGTGTTCCCGCCCGTCGCCAAGATCGAAGTGGTCGATGATGTCGGCGCCATCCTGAATGATCGCCCCGTCGGGCGTCTCGAGGCACGGGATGATCCATCGGCCGACGGTCGGGATGATGTGGTTCAGGTAGCGGTCGCTACCGGGGGACATCTCGACGAAGTCGACGCCCTGCGTCCGTAAATAGGACCGCGCCTTGCCGGTGTACAGGGAGACGGGTGCGCCGTACAGCGTGTAGGTCATGGGTGCATCATCGTCGCCCAGAACCGCTCGAGCCGAGACGGCGCTCGTCAGACTGGCCACAATGAATGGAGAATTGGCAATGAGTAGTGAACGGGGCCCCGTCGAGTTCGATCGAACCGATCCTGATTGGTGGAAGTCGGCCGTCTTTTACCAGATCTATCCCCGGTCGTTCGCCGACTCGAATGGTGATGGCATCGGCGATCTCGCCGGCATCACCGAGCGGGTGCCATACATCGCGGCACTCGGTGTCGATGCACTCTGGATCTCGCCGATCTTCACCTCGCCGATGCACGACTTCGGTTACGACGTTGCTGACTACTGCGACATCGACCCGGTCTTTGGGACGCTGGCCGACGCCGATGAGTTGATTGCTCGCTGCCACGAATACGGTCTTCGCATCACGCTCGACTGGGTCCCGAACCACACGTCGAACGAGCACGCATGGTTCGTCGAGTCCCGGGCCATGAGCGCCACGTGGGAACCCGAGAAGATGCGCTCCACGATCGATGCGATCCAGAACGATGCGGCGAGCGGTACGCAGCCGACGTGGGTGCTCTCCAACCACGACCAGCCTCGACATCGCACCCGCTACGGCAACGACGAACGTGCTCGAGCCGCAGCCTTCCTGTCGCTCGGCCAGCGAAGCACTCCGTACCTGTACGCCGGCGAAGAACTCGGCCTCGGCGATGCGACGATTCCACCAGACGCCGTTGTCGATCCCGGAGGCCGTGACGGCTGCCGGGCCCCGATCCCCTGGTCAGCCGATGCGCTGCACGGCTGGGGACCAGCCCCGTGGCTCCCGTTCGTCGACGACGCAGTGATGATCGAACACCGCTGACCACAAGCAGGCGGTTCGGCGTCATCCTGATGCCGTCAGTTCTCGTGGTCAGCCTCGAGAGTACGTCTCGGTCGTGACATCGCCTACCGTCATGGCGATGAACGGCGCGATCGCGGTCACAAGTGCCGACGATCCGCTGGTGTCGGATTACCGGCAGCTGGGCAATCGGGCGGCACGTCGGCAGATCGAAGGTGACGAGTTCTTCATTTCGGAGGGCTGGATGTCGATCGAGCGTCTCTGCGATTCCGGGCACCGCTTCCGCTCGGCACTTCTCTCACCATCGAGGGTGAAGCGCTTCCAACCGTTCCTCGGACGTCCGGAACTTCAAGACATCCCGGTCTACGTGGCAGAACGCGATGTGATGCACGACATCGTTGGCTTCGACCTTCCTCGTGGCGTCCTCATCTCGGCCGACCGTCGACCACTGGCCACCGTCGACGAACTGGCCGCAACAAGCAACCGTCTGGTTGTGCTTGACGGCTTGGACGACGATGAAAGCGTCGGTGCGATTGCGCGTGTGGCGCGAGCGTTCGGCATCGACGGCATGGTGCTCAGCCCGACCTGCACCGACCCGTACCACCGGCGGACTGTCCGAGTCAGCATGGGTGAGATTCTGCAAATGCGGGTCGCCCAACCGAATCCGACAGAGTGGCTGGATGTGCTCAAAGCACTACACCGGCACGGTTTCCAATCGTGGGCCATGGCCCCCGCCGGTCAAGCCGACAGCGTGTGGGATATGGCCACCCCTGAGCGATTGGCGGTCGTGTTCGGCGCGGAGAACTCCGGTGTTGGCCCGCAGACGCTTGCTGCGGCAACACGTTGGATCACGATTCCGATCGGTCCGAGCGTGGGCACGCTGAACGTCGGCCAGGCCGCCGCCATTACGTTTGCCGCGCTGGCCCGCGACACGCGCCGGTAGGTTTCGACGGTGGACCAAGCGCAACCAGACGAGAGCGTGCGCGCACAGTTGCTCACGGCGATGGACGTGCTCCGCTCGGTGATCGCAGCACCTGAGCTTCTCGAACAGCTCGACGCGCAGGAGAAAGCCGCCTTCTTCAATGCGGCTGGCGACGTGTTCTACCCCGACCCCGAGATTCGCCGCCGGCGCACGAAACTACTCCAGCAGCAGCGCCGACAGGAGCGAGTCCGCGTTGACGAGCAAACACTCGATGAAACCGGCATCCGGACGCTGCGCAGTCGGCCGGTGTTCACCACGCCTGACGTCTTCGCTCCTGTTGACTTCGAGCAACGCGATGTCGAGGACCGGCCTGACGAGCCCCCGTTCCGGGAGACACTCGACGAGCAGCACTGCTACATCTGCAAGGTCCGCTACCGCGAGATCCATCACTTTTACGACCAGCTCTGCCCGGCCTGTGCCGCCCTGAACTTCGTCAAACGCGGCGAGCTCGCCGACATGGGCGGCATGGTCGTCCTCCTGACCGGCGGACGCGTCAAGATCGGCTACCAGGCTGGCATCAAGCTGCTCCGGTGTGGCGCTGCGCTGATCGTCGCCACACGCTTCCCGCGCGATGCCGCAGCGCGCTACGCCGCCGAACCCGACTTCGCCGTGTGGGGTGATCGTCTCGAGGTCTTCGGCCTTGACCTGCGCCATACACCGAGTGTCGAGGCGTTCTGCGCCCATGTGTCAGCGACGCGTACTCGGCTCGACGCCATCATCAACAACGCCTGCCAGACCGTGCGCCGCCCAGCAGGGTTCTACGAGCACATGATGGATGTCGAGACCGCTGCGCTCGACACGTTGCCGGCCGAGGTCCTGCAGCTCGTTGGTTCGTATGAGCAGCTCCGTGGACCCGCGTCGATTGGCATGGCAACCGACCCAACCGGCACCACTGCACTCACGCCGCAAAACTCGGCTGAGGCTCCAGGCCTGACCCGGTCTGCCGAGCTATCACAGACAGTGCTGCTCCCGGAAGATCAACCGTCGACCGACACACTCTTTCCTGCAGGCCAGCTCGATCAGGACCTGCAGCAGGTCGACCTGCGTGGTCGCAATTCGTGGCGTCTGCAGTTGCACGAGGTCTCTTCGGTCGAGCTGTTGGAGACTCAACTCGTCAACGCCGTTGCGCCGTTCGTGTTGAATGCCCGGCTGAAGCCACTCATGGAAGCGACACCGGGCAGCCACAAGCACGTCGTCAACGTGTCAGCGGTCGAGGGCCAGTTCTACCGGCCGCGCAAGACCACCAAGCATCCGCACACGAACATGGCAAAGGCTGCGCTGAACATGATGACCCGCACGTCAGCAACCGACTATCACGCGTCGGGTATCAACATGAACAGCGTCGATACCGGTTGGGTCAGCGACGAAGACCCCGTGGCGATCGCCGAAGCAAAAACCGCTGAGCACCGGTTCCACCCGCCACTCGACATCGTCGATGGTGCGGCTCGAATCGTCGACCCAATCATCGACGGCCTCAATACTGGCACCCACGTGTGGGGCCAGTTTCTGAAGGACTACGCCCCCACCGACTGGTAGCCGCGGTCACACCTTGGTGTGGCCTGAAGATCTCCCGGTGATCAGCCGCGCAACTCGTTGGCCCGTCAGGTATTGCCAACCCCAGTTGGCCATCGCGCTGGCCTTCGAGCGGAAATCGATGAGCGTCATGATGTGCACAACCCACCACACGAGCCAGGCAAAGTAGCCACCGAACTGGAGCTTGGGGCCGAGGTAGGCAACCGCCTTTGATCGACCGATCGTGGCCATCGATCCCTTGTCCTTGTACTGGAACGTCGGCCGACTGTTACCCGCCAGGTCAGCAGCGATACATCGGGCGACGTGCTGGCCGCCCTGTGTTGCAGCAGGAGCCACTCCGGGCACCGCTTTACCGTCCGACTGGGCCGCGGCGAGGTCGCCGATGACGAACACCTCGGGGTGTCCGTCGATACTCAAGTCGGCGCCCACTGGTACACGGCCCGCTCGATCGGTGTCGTCTGTGACCGCTCGGCCGAGCGACGATGCAGCCACTCCGGCGCCCCACAAAACGGTGGCTGCAGGGATCTTGCCGGCTTCGGTGGTCACTCCTTGTTCGTCGATTGCTGTGACCGGTGTCGACAACTGCACGTCGACACCGAGCTTGACGAGTTGTTGCTTGGCCGACGCCGACAGCTTCTCGGTGAACGCCCCGAGCACACGGGGCCCCGCCTCGACGAGCACGACTCTGCTGGTGGTCGTGTCGATCGAACGGAAGTCGGCACTCAGTGCCTTGGTGGCGATCTCTTTCACGGCACCGGCGAGCTCGACCCCGGTCGGCCCGGCCCCGACGACGACGAACGTCATCAGCCGTTGTCGCTCTGCAATGTCGCTCGTGCTTTCAGCTCGTTCGAATGCGAGCAAGATCCGTCGGCGAATGTCGAGCGCATCATCGATCGACTTGAGCCCGGGAGCGAACTCGGCCCAACTGTCGTTGCCGAAATACGAGTGGGTCGCCCCAGTCGCGAGAACCAAATGGTCGTAGACAATGGCACCGTCAGCGGTTTCGACTGTGCGGGCTGCGAGGTCAACGCCGGTGACTTCGGCGAGCAGCACTCGAACATTGTTCTGTTTGCGGACGATGTGGCGGATTGGCTGCGCGATGTCCGACGGGTTCAAGCCGGCACTTGCCACTTGGTAGAGCAGCGGCTGGAACGTGTGGTGATTCTCGCGGTCGACCAGCGTGATATCGACGTCCGTGTCGGCCAGTGCTCTGGTCGCAGCAAGGCCACCGAACCCACACCCGACGATCACGACATGCGGACGACCTGGGGTCGCATTTTCCATCAGATGATCGTGGCGGGAACGCAGCGCAAGCGCTGCGTCGTGCTCGGGGTCACCGGACACGTCAGCCCCCGGCAGGGCCGACCCCCGCCATCGAGACGCAGAGCTCTTCGACGAAGCATGCTGCTGCAGCACCCGCCGCCGCAGCGTCAAGTCCAGAGTGAGAGTCAGAGTGTTCGCCAATCGCTGTGATCGCAAGCAGTGTCACACCCAGGTCCCCGTCGGGCTTCAGACTCGCATTCAGAGCGTTACCGGGAGCGACTTCTTCCAGCATTGCCGCCACGTGATCAACGTGCAGGAAGCTGGCAATCCACCGCTGTTCGACGCCACGCACCACCCTCGAGTACACGCCGCCACCGCAATCGACAAGCGCTCCTCCGATCGCGATGTCGGTGATCCGATGGGATAAATCTGGATGCTGCGGGCACGCACTCGCCACGACAACGCTGCGCAGCTTGCACGGGTCAATGTCTGCAGCAGGATGGTGACTGACGATGATCCGTTCACCGCCATCTGTCGTCAATCTCAGCTCGGCGCCATCGACTGCATGACAGAGAGCTGTTGCCAGGCGGAGACGTTCAAGTGATGTCATACGTGAATGTTAGGCATGCCTAACATTTATTGCAAGTGAAGTTCTCGATCAATATATTTCGGTCGAAAACCAGCCAGCCCTCAGGGCCGCACGTCGCCGAGCAGCGTTGCCTTGACACGATTGATCTGCGGCTCCGACAGCGAACGATTGGATTTCACCTTGACGGTGGTCGTCCCCGACGGATGCTCATGAGCATCGAGGTCACGCAGAAAGATCACTCCGGTGAGTCCGGCGTCATTTGACGCGGCCGCTAGCCGATCGAGTGCGTCGACCTCGGCATTCGCCCACTCAGCCGTTGGAACAATGATGTCGTGGATGGCTGGCAGCTGCGACAAGTTGGTGACGCACTCGATACTGCTGTGGCCGGCGTGCCAGGTCGCACCCTCGGCAGTCCGCAACCTCACGGCAGCTGCACCCACCAGGTCGATGGTTCCCCGGACATCTTGGCCCGAGACACGCAGGACGACCTCGTCGCCAACCGCGTAGCGATCTTCGAAGAGCGCCACGGTCCCGGTGATCAGGTTCCTGATGACTTCCTGGCCAGAGAGGGCGAGCGCAAGCCCGAGGAAGCCAGCACTCGAGATCACCAAGACGGCGTCGACGCCCACGATGTTCAGAGCGGTCAGCATCGCCCCGAGGAAGATGCAACCCGTCACAAGATGTCCGAGCTTGCGCGCTGCAGCATCGGCGCGCGTCCGGCGACGAGTTTGCTCCTGTCCGTCGATGTCGACGTTGCGGGGAAGGCGCACCCGCCAGCTCCCGGCATCAGACTGAGCCCGACGCACCGAACGGCGAGTCATCGTTCGGATCGAGCGACGCGCGACCCACGAGAGAGCCATCGCTGCGGGCAGCAGGACGACGAGTTCGGCCACAGAGGCCAGTGTTTCGATCATGACGAAACCGATTCTGAGTGAGGGAGGTGGAACCCTCCGAGGGCGATTGAACGAGCGAATGAACTCGCGATTGAGCCAATGAATCTACCCACTCCGCTCACACAGGAATCGGCGCGAGCCCCCTTTGTGTCCATGATCGGTGTGACAGGTCACACTGTGCCTGGCACAGTGTGACCGGCCGCTGCGGGCGCTACGGCGAAGGCGTCGTAACGAACGCGGCGACCTCGTCAACAAGACGGGCCCACATGCCTGGAGGGAGATCATGGCCGAGGCCGTCGATTTCGACGTAACGCGCATTCGCCAGGCAGTCGGCAGTGTGCCGGCCTGCGCTGGGGTCGATCAACGTGTCAGCAGCGCCGTGCATGACGAGCGCCGGCACCTGCACCGTTTGCAGCATGTCGTCGCGGACTGGGCTGCGGAGCACTGCCGCGTACTGGCGTTGTGTCCCTGCCGGGTCGACGCCGTGGTCGAACATCTCGGCACCTTTGGCGCGGACCCAAGCCGGGTCCCACAAATCAGGCGATGCCCAGAACCGTTCCGTCTCGACACGATGATCAAGCCATCCGGCCCGATCATCGGGAGCGACAGCGAGCAGCGCCTCGCGAATGGCAGGATCGCTGCCTCCGACCCTGCCGTTGCCGGTGGACGACATCAGCGAAACGAGATGGGTCACGCGTTCGGGGTACTCGATCGCCAACTGCTGCGCAATCATTCCGCCCATCGACTGCCCGAACACGACTGCATCGTCCCACCCGACCGAGTCGAGGACTGCGATGGCATCGGCGGCCATGTCGCTCGCGTCGTACTCGTCGACTGACCGCGACGAACGGCCGACGTCACGGTTGTCGAAGCGCACGACGTCGAACCCGACTTCGACGAACCGGTCAACGAAACCCTGCTGGTAGGCCACTGAGGGCGACCCGAGCCCGTTGATCAAGAGCAGCCTGGTCCCACCAATCGGGCCGGGAGTCCGTTGCCACCACAGCCGGGCACCACCATTCATCGCCCACGGACCAGACATCGGGCTCGGTGAGTTCCGGACGAGTTCGGCAATGTCGCCGACAACTGCATCGGCTGCAGCGGCCGCCCATGTCGGTGTGGCCGTCGGGTCACATCGGGCGACGAATCGTGTGCCTGCGCTCTGCGCTGTTGCCAGGTCTTGGCGACTGTCGCCGACGAAGACGATGTCGGCCGGCGCAACGTTCCACTCTGCTGCGATTTGGAGCAGCACTGCCGGGTCAGGTTTGACCGGGCCGCCGTCGTCGGCACATCGCACCGGATCGAACACATCAACGAGGTCGTGAGCCACGAGTTCGTCGCGTGTGTTGACGACGCCGTCGGATGTGGCAATGCCGAGCCGGAAGCCTCTGTCAGCCAGTGCACGGAGCGTGCCCGCGATGTCTCCGATCGGAGCGACTGGTCCGAACCGTGCGTCAGCCGCCGCCTCACCAACGGTGGCACGAGCCAGATCGGAATCGTGCCCCAAGGACACCAACTCCTCGATGATTCGCGTGCCGATCTCGCTGACTGAACCAACCGCGGCGAGCCCGTCGATGACCAATCCGCCCTCAGTGACCCCGAGGAGCTTGGTCAACACCACTGGCAGCGATTCGTCGCCCAGCCGTTCTGCAACATCATCGATGATGCCGCTGAAGAATGGGTACCAACGTGCGTCAAGATCAAACAGGGTGCCGTCTTTGTCGAACACGACGCCAGCCGCTCCTGCCATCACCAGGGCGATCGGGTCGCCTCCGGTTGAGACATTCATGGGATCAGCCCGGCCGGTTCGGATCATCTAGAGGGTGCCGCTGAGCTGGCCTGGCGCCATCTCCAGCATCAGCGCCATCGTTATCGCCAGCACCAGCACCAGCAAGATCGATCCACACCGGTTGATGATCTGAGCCGGTGGCTTCTTCGTCAATGCCGGCCGCGACGACCCGCTCTGCCAGGCCAGGGGTGACGAACACGTAGTCGAGCCGTGTCCCTTCGGTGAACTTCGTTTGTTCGTCCCACCATGTGACCCCGTCGGTGATGTCGCGTCCGGTCAGTCGCCAGGTGTCGACCAACCGATCGGACGTCATGATGGGCCCGTAGTAGTAGTCCGGCTCGCCGGTCATCGCGACATAGGCCGGCGACTCGGGCAGCATGTTGCAGTCACCCATCACCACGTAGTCGTCGGGTACCTCGCTCGGCATTCCAAGCAAACGTGACGGACCGGTTGCCGCAGTGCCGTGCCGAGACGCATCCGCAGCGAACGCCAGCAGGTGTTCGATCTCGGCGACGCGGTGGCGTTCGAGCAGGTGATCGAGATGCACGACGTACACGCGGATCGGCCCGTCCGGGTGTTCGATCACAGCCTCAAGCGCTCCGCGCTGCAGCGCAACGGTGTCGAAGGTGCGCAGTCGCGGGAACAGTTCGAGACGCATCGACGTGATCGGCCAACGGCTGAGCAGCATGTTGCCGAACTGAGCCCGACGATTGATGATGGTTCCGTCGTCGTTACGGATCGACGCATCGACGTCAGCGGGCGGTCCGTACACCCAGTAGTAGTCGTCGAGCAACGCTGCGAGTTCGGCTGGCTGGTCTTGCTCGGTGTTCGGTCGGAGATACCGCGTGACCTCCTGCAGCCCGATGATGTCGGCACCGCGCACCGTGTCGGCAATGCGCTCAAGGTCGTACTCGCCGTCCTTGCCACGCGAGTACTGAATGTTGTAGCTGACGAGGCGGATCGACGTACTCACTGCGGGCCGGCGAACGAACGGTCGGGAGCTTCACCGAAGTCGGGGATGCTCGGAGTGTCGGCAAGCAGGCGCTGCGTGTACTCCTGCTGTGGATTTGTCAGCGTGTCGGTCGCCGTGCCGAGTTCGACGATGCGACCTTCCGACATCACCGCGACGCGCTGTGCAATCGACCGAACCAGCGGCAGGTTGTGGGTAACAAAAAGCATCGCGAGGCCAAGTTCATTTTGGAGGTCGACGAGCAGTTCGATGGTGGCTGCCTGCACGAGGACGTCGAGTGCGCTGGTGACCTCGTCGCAGATCAACACGTCGGGTCGACTGATGAGTGCGCGGGCGATGGCTACACGCTGGCGCTCTCCACCTGAGAGCTGGTCGGGGTACCGCGCCCCATAGGCCGCGCTGAGCGACACTCGCTCCAACATGCGGTCGACTTCTCGGCGCGCCTCCGCCTTGTCGACGCCCGCGATGGCCAACGGCCGGGCCACAGTGTCGGCAATCGAGCGGCGAGGGTGAAGCGAGCTGTACGGGTTCTGGAAGACGTACTGGATCGACAACCGTTGACCGACGGGGCGGTCGCGGGACGAGCGCGCGAGCGGCACTCCCCCGAGTTCGATCTCACCGGTCCACTCGTGATGCAGCCCGCCAATCGAACGCGACAGGGTGCTCTTGCCGGACCCCGATTCGCCGACGAGGGCAACGCTCTCCCCGCGGGCGATGTCGAACGTGACGTCATGGACCACCTGGGTCCCGGCGTATCCAGCCGAGAACCCTCGGATGCTCAACGCGGCTTCGTTACCGATCGCTCGCGCCGCCGTTGCAGCCTGGCGCCGCGCCGTACGCTCGGGCACGTCGTAGGCGTGGAAGCAGCGCACTTCATGCGTGATGGCGCCGTCGCCGACAAGCGCGACGGCTGGGAATGCTTCGCGGCACTGGTCGGTCGCCACTTCGCACCGCAGCGCAAATGCGCAGCCAACAGGTCGCTGTCCAGGTGAGGGAGCGCGTCCACCGAGGCCGACCAATTGCCGATCGCTCCCCATCTCAGGCGCCGCAGCGACGAGGTAGCGGGTATACGGGTGGGCTGGGTCGGCAAAGATCTCAGCAGTCGATGCCTGCTCGACAATCCGCCCTGCGTACATGACCGCAACTCGGTCGGCCAACGTCGCAACGACCGCCAGATCGTGGGTGACATACAGCGCAGCCACTCCGTACAGCGACGCGAGTGACCGGATCGTTTCGAGCACGTGGGCCTGCGTCGTGACATCGAGCCCCGTGGTCGGTTCGTCGAGCACAATCACTGCGGGTCGAGCGGCGAACGCCATTGCCAACCCGACACGCTGCTGCTGGCCGCCGGAGAGTTGATGCGGATAACGACGCAGGAATTCGCGGTCGGAGGGCAGCTTGACCTCCTCAAATGCTTCGGCGACCCGAGCGTCGCGCTCGGCACGGTTCGCCCCGTACCCGTGAGTCTCGAGTACTTCGAATACCTGTGGGCCGATACGAAGTGCGGGGTTCAGCGCAGTGCCAGGGTCTTGTGGCACGTAGCTGACGAGGCTGCCACGGGCACTGCGGAGCTGACGATCGGAAAGATCGAGGATGCTCGCACCCTCGATGGTGATCTCTCCGGCCGAAATCGCTACGCCGCGACGTGCGTGGCCCAGCACGGCGAGGCCGACGGTGGTCTTACCGGACCCCGACTCACCAACCAGGCCGAGCACTTCGCCCCTCCCGATGGTCAGCGTGATCTCGTCGACGATGTCGTTGCCGGACTCGGCGACATCAAGGCGAAGATCCCGGATGGAAAGTGCGACGGCCTGCCCAGTTGATTTGGTGCTCATGCGTCTGGCCGTCCTCGGTCGATGCGTGCCACGGTGCGCGAGAGGCCATCGCTCATCAAACCGGTGCCAACGGTGAGGAGGGCGATGGCGATCGCCGGAAGTGCTGTGCCCCAGGGGTTCACCGACAGGGCAACTCGGTTTTCCTGCACCATCAGGCCCCAGTCGGCAGCGTTGCGTTCCGTGGCGAAGCCCAGGAAGCCCAGCCCGGCAATGATGCCGATCGAGTAGGTGAGGCGGAGGTTTGCCTCGACGAGCAGTGGACCAATGATGTTCGGCAGCAACTCGCGTGTGATGACCCGGAACTTGGATTCGCCCAGTGCCTCAGCGGCACCAATGAAGTCACGCTCGACCACAGGGACGGCGGCTCCACGGGTAATCCGTGCGATCCGAGGAGCGGTCGTGAACCCGACGATGGCGATGATCAACCACGCCTGCGGGCCGACCGTGGTGATCGCAACCAGCGCCAACAGCAACTGAGGGAATGCGAGCATTACATCCATTGCCCGCATCAACACATCGTCGAGTCGACCTCGGTCGTACGCAGCCACCAAGCCAATTGTCGATCCGAGCAGAAAACCGATGAGCGTGGCAACCGATGCGAGGAAGAGAATCGATCGGCCACCGTGGAGGAATCGCGACCAGACGTCTTGACCGAAATAATCGGTTCCGAGCCAGGCGCCTTGGACGTCTCGCAGGTTGGCGGTCCCGACGAACTCATCCGCGCCGTACGGCGCCACCCACGGGCCGACAATCGCTACGACGACGAGCAACACGACCAACGCAATGCCGATGCGCGTCCGCCACAAGCCCAAAGCCGCTCGGACGACACCGTGCTGAGCAATCTCAACGGGTTCATTAATCTGTGTCACCACGACAGGGGTATTGGTCGCGCTCACAGCCGTGTCCTCAGGCGGGGCGTGACGATGATCGTGACGACGTCGGCAAACAGGTTGGTGACGACATAAATCGTCGCGATGAACATGGCAACGAACTGCACCACCGGCGCGTTCGCGTCAGGAATCGCATCGAGAAGCACAATACCGAGCCCGCGGAAATTGAAGAGGATCTCGACGATGACGACACCGCCGGCGAGATACGCGATGTTCAACGCGATGACCTGCATGGTCGGGCCCAATGCGTTCGGGAAGGCGTGGCGCCACAACACGGTTCGCTCCGACAGCCCCTTGAGGCGCGCCATCTCGACATAGTCGCTTTCGAGCACTTCGATCATCGCGGCGCGCATCGTCCGCCCGACGTGCGGCGTCACGGCAAGCGCAAGGGTCAGCACCGGCAGCACGAGCCCGTCGACATCGGCCCACGGTGGCTCACCCGGACGGATACGGCTCACCGCGGGCAAGACGTGCCAGACGTTGGTCGCTAGCAGCACGGTCAACAGCGCGCCCACCACGAACTCTGGCATCGCTGCAAGCACGAGCAGCTGGTTGGACATGATGCGGTCGAACCAGCTATCACGTCGCAGCGCAGCGAACGCACCCAGAAAGAGCGACAGTGGGATCGATATTGCTGCACTGATCGCCATCAGGAACAGCGAGTTGTTGATGCGATCCTTTACCAAATCCCACACCGGCGTCCCGTTCGCAAAGGACACGCCTGGGTCGCCGGTGACCAGGCCTTTCACCCATTCGAGGTATCGAGTGACCAGGGGCCGATCGAGGCCCAGCTCGGCACGGCGTGCACGCACCACGTCGGGCAGTGCGCCGCGCCCGAGCTGACGTTTGATCGGATCACCGAGCACGTTCGTCAACAAGAAAACGGCAAGCGAGACGATCAACAATGTGACGACGCCAAGCAGCAGTCGTCGAACAATGAGCTTAAAAATTCCCATGAGAAACAGAGGAACAGTGCGAGCGGGGCGGACGATGCACCGTCCGCCCCGTCAGATCACTGATCGAGCCAGATGTTCTTCCAACCGCGACCGAAGTGGTCGAAGTTCAACAGGTTCGGTCGTGCGACCGCACCCTTGACGGAGTTGGCGTACCCGTCGAGCAGGTTCTGGAAGTAGGCGATGATGTTGCCGCCTTCTTCGTACTCGAGCGTTTGCATCTCCCGGATGATCGCGTTGCGCTTCTCCTCATCGGTCTCAGCAAGCGCTTTATTGTACAGCTCTTGAAAGTTGGAGCCGGCGGGCGGCCACTTGGTCTCTTGGTACGTGGCCGTCGGAAGCGAGCCGGCTCCGACCTGGTTGAGGTACGGACGCGTACTCCAGTAGCTGGTAGCGAAGACACGTTCCGTGTATTCGGCACCCCAGTAGGTGCCGCCGTCGAGGACAGTAGCCGTGACGTTGATCCCGGCTTCTTTGGCCTGCGACGCGAACGCCGTGACGTACTCGGGTAGGCCTGCGGTGTCGTCGGGAGCGAACAACTCAATGCTCAGGTCGCTCTGGCCAGCCTCGGCAAGCAGTGCCTTGGCCTTGTCGATGTCCTGCACACGCTGCGGGAAGTCCTTCGGGTACGAACCGTCGAGCAAGCCGTACATGTCGTTGCCGATACTGCCGTGGCCGGACAGCACACGCTGCACCATTTCTTCCCGATCCACGATCAGACGCATGGCCTGACGAACACGGACGTCGTCGAACGGCGGCACATCGATGCGCATCGTGATGGTCTGCCAGTTGCCGGCAGTTGACTCGAGGAGCTGCAGATCCGAGCTCGCTTCGATGGTGCTGGCCTGGGCGAACGGGATGTCGAGTGCGACGTCGATGTCTCCCGATGAGAGTGCATTGACCAAAGCCGACTGGTCGGCGAAGTCGATGACCTGTACTTCGTCGAGATACGACTCGCCCCAGTAGTTCTCGTTGCGCACATGGACGCTCTCGGAGCCAGGCGTGAAGCTCTTCAGCTTGAAGGCGCCGGTTCCAATCTGCGTCGACGGGTCGCCGTTGAAGCGCTCGTAACCCTCGGGCACAATTGTTGCGGCATAGCCGGCGAGACCGATCTGGAACGCCACGCTCGGAACGAGCAGGTTGAACTCGACCGTCCGTTCGTCGAGCTTTTTCATGCTGTCGTTGTTGATGAATTCCAGCAGGCTTGGAGCGAGACCGAGTTCCGGGTCGATGAGACGCTGGAAGGAGTAAATGAGGTCATCGGCACCAACGGTCTTGCCGTTGTGGAACTCGATACCTTCCTTGAGACGCACGACGTACTTGTCAGGCGCGACGACCTCGATCTCTTCGCCAAGGCTGTGTTCGAAGCTGAGGTTGAAGTCGTCGTCGTAGTTGGCAATGCCTTCCCACGAGCTGATGAGGCGAACCTGGTCGGCACGCGACACGATGTACTGGCCATCCATGATGTCATTCGTGCTGCCGACGACGCCGACACGCAGCGTGCCGCCCTTCTTGGGCCCACCAGCCGGCGGATCGGTTGCCGGCGCAGCGGTATCGGGCGCAGCCGTTCCGGCCGCTGCGGTCGAGCCGGTTGTATCGCTCGGCGGATCCGTCGGAGGCGTCGTGCCGTTCGTAGCCGGGGCGCCGGTCTCACCGCCACTCGAGCCGCATGCCGCGAGCACCGCGGCGGCACCCGCGCCGAGGAGTAAACGTCGACGCCCGACGGACGGCGGCACCCAGAGTTTGCGATCTTCGGACATAGCTGTAACCCCCAAGTTATTTTTATCGCTCGGCCCGACTCGGCCGACTGCAGGATCATAGCCAGCTCACAAACGGCGCGAGGAATTCAACATTTCTGACAGAACGCCTCGGGAACTTCTGACCCGAGGTGCTTACCTGGACCCATGAATATGTCTCTGACCGTCGCGGTCCCCGAGGTCAATCAGAGCGCTCAGCTGTGAGTCTGCGACGACTTCTGCGCACCCACCTCGGGCCGTACCGACGACTGCTCACCATCGTCGTCGTCCTCCAGGCGATCCAGACGACGGCCGCCTTGACGCTGCCGTCGCTCAATGCCGACATCATTGACAAGGGTGTCCTGCGGGGAGACGACGGCTACATCTGGCGCACCGGCGGCATCATGCTCGTGTTCAGCTTCATCCAGATCGTCTTCGCGGTCGGCGCGGTGCGCTTCGGCGCGCAGGCAGCCATGAGCTTCGGCCGCGACCTCCGCCGCGACATCTTCCATCAGGTCACCAGCTACTCGGCACGCGAGGTCGGCAAGTTCGGTGCGCCGTCGCTGATCACTCGCGTTACGAACGATGTACAGCAGGTCCAGATGCTCGTCGTTCTGACGTGCACCATGATGATTGCTGCGCCGATCACGATGGTCTTCGGCATCGTATTCGCCATCCGCGAAGACGTTGGCCTCTCGGTCATCATGCTCGTGGCCATCCCGATCCTCATCGGCGTCCTGGCAGTGATCATTTCGCAGATGGTGCCGACGTTCCAGCAGATGCAACTACGGATCGATCGGATCAACGCTGTGCTCCGCGAGCAGATCACCGGCATCCGCGTCGTACGCGCCTTCGTTCGTGAGCCCCAAGAAGTACAGCGCTTCGCTCAGGCCAACGACGAGCTGACCGCCACGTCCTTGCGCGCCGGCCGCTTGATGTCGCTGATGTTCCCAACTGTCACGTTCTTCATCAGTGCGTCGAGCGTGGCCGTGCTGTGGTTGGGCGCTGATCGCATCAATGCCGGCGACATGGAGCTCGGCTCGGTCGTTGCGTATCTCAGCTACCTCGTTCAGGTCCTCGTCGCAGTGGTGATGCTCACGTTCATGGTGTCGATGCTTCCTCGTGCTGCCGTCGCAGCCGAACGCATCGTCGAGGTTCTCGACACCAATTCGTCGGTGGTCCCTCCAGCAATACCGGTCACCGAGATGCCCGAACGCGGCACCGTTGAGTTCACCGACGTCTCATTCACTTATCCGGGTGCCGAGTCACCCGTTCTGTGCGATCTCTCGTTCAAGATCACTCCGGGACGCACCACCGCCATCATTGGAAGTACCGGTTCTGGCAAGTCCACGCTCGTCGAACTGGTTCCGCGGCTGTCCGACGTCACGTCTGGCACGGTGGCTATCAACGGCGTCGACGTCCGTTTGCTCGACCCCGACCTGCTCGCTGGATCGATCGGCTACATCCCGCAGAAGGCCTTTTTGTTCAGCGGCACGGTTGCATCGAATCTGCGGTTCGGTCGCCCCGAAGCGACCGATGATGAACTGTGGGCGGCTCTCGAAGTTGCTCAGGCCTCGGGCTTCGTGCAATCGATGCCCGACGGGCTCGACAGCAGGATCACCCAGGGCGGCACCAACGTGTCGGGCGGACAGCGGCAGCGCCTCTCTATCGCCCGAGCGCTCGTTGCCCGGCCTGACGTCTACGTGTTCGATGACTCATTCTCTGCACTCGACCTCGCCACCGATGCTCGTCTCCGACTTGCGTTGAAACCACTCGTCGCGCACGCGGGGCTGCTGATCGTCGCCCAGCGAGTCTCAACGATCGCTGATGCTGATCAAATCATCGTCCTCGAAGCTGGCAGGGTCGTGGGCCGCGGCAGACATGTGCAGTTACTTGAGACATGTCCGACGTACGCGGAGATCGTCGATTCACAGTTCGACCGCGAGGAGATCGCATGAGTGACGACACGACTCCCTCGAAGGACACGCCGAACGGTGCTCTGTCGGACGAAGACCGGGAGGCGATCACGACGACCGGTACGGAGGCACGCCGCAACAGCTTCGGGCCCGGAGGCGCACCGGGGATGCCGGCCGAGAAGAGCTCAAATTTCGGCCCGACCCTCAAGCGGCTCGGCGAGATCCTGGGCACCGAACGGCCTCGGCTCTGGCTGATTCTGTTCCTGACGATCGGCAGTGTTGGGCTGATCGTCGTCGGTCCGCGCCTGCTCGGTCAGGCGACTGACATCATTGTCGAAGGCGTCCGCGAACGACTTGCCGAGACCGGTGACGGCATCGACTTCGGGGCACTCCACTCCAAGCTCTGGTTCATCGCCGGGCTCTACACAATCTCCTGGGTGTTGTCCTACGGGCAGTCATTCATGCTCGCCGGCGTCGTCCAGCGATCGATGTATCGGCTGCGCGAATCAGTCGAAACAAAGATCAACAAGCTCCCCCTCAGCTACATCGACCGCCAGGCCCGCGGCGACCTACTGAGCCGAGTCACCAACGACATCGACAACCTGGCCCAGAGCCTCCAGCAAACGGTCAGCTCAATCATCACCTCGCTGCTCACGCTCATCGGCGTCACGGTGATGATGTTCATCATCTCGCCACTCCTCGCTGCCATTGCACTCATCACCGTGCCGCTCTCGCTGGTGTTGATCAAGCAGATCGGCGGCCGGGCCGGGCCACGCTTCATCGAGCAGTGGAGGCACACCGGTGCCGTCAACGCTCAGGCCGAAGAGGTCTTCACCGGGCATGCCATCGTGAAAAGCTTCGGGCGACATCGCGAAGCAGACGAACACTTCCGCGAAGACAACGACAGGCTGTACGAAGCCAGCTACGCAGCGCAGTTCATGTCGAGCCTCATCCAGCCGGCGATGACGTTCATGGGCAACATCCAGTACGTGATCATTGCGGTGGTTGGCGGCCTGCGCATCTCGGCGGGAGCAATCAGCATCGGTGACATGCAGGCAATGATTCAGTACGCCCGCCAGTTCTCCGAACCACTCACGCGCATGGCATCGATGGCCACCACGTTCCAGTCGGGCATCGCCTCGCTCGAACGAGTCCTCGAACTCCTCGACGCCGACGAACAGACTGCCGAACAGGCAGCAACCGTCGACGAGCCAGCAATCGTTGGGCGCATGGTGTTCGACTCGGTCGACTTCTCCTATGTGCCGGGCACGTCATTGATCCATGATCTCAACCTCACCGTCGAACCCGGCCAGACCATTGCGGTCGTCGGGCCCACAGGCGCCGGAAAGACCACACTGGTCAACCTGATCATGCGGTTCTATGAACTCGATGCCGGCACAATCAGCCTCGACGGCCGCGACATCGCGTCATACCCCCGCCGAGAGCTGCGCTCGAAGGTCGGCATGGTGCTGCAAGACACGTGGTTGTTCGGCGGCACGATCCGCGAGAACCTTGCCTACGGCAATCCCAACGCGACCGAGGAACAGATCCTTGAAGCGGCACGGATCACCTACGTCGACAGGTTCGTCCGAGCGCTGCCAGATGGCTACGACACGGTGATCAACGACGAGGGTGACAACATCAGCGTCGGCGAAAAGCAGCTGATCACGATCGCCCGAGCGTTCCTGGCAAACCCGTCGATCCTCATCCTCGACGAAGCAACCAGCTCGGTTGACACCCGTACCGAAGTGCTCATCCAGGAGGCGATGAATGCGCTACGCGCGCAGCGAACGAGTTTCGTGATCGCCCACCGCCTCTCGACGATCCGTGGTGCCGACGTGATCCTCGTGATGGAAGACGGCAACATCGTCGAGCAGGGCAGCCACAGCGAGCTTCTCAAATCAGGTGGGGCGTATGCACGGCTGCACGGCGCTCAATTCGCCGGCGAACTGACCTGAGCCTCGTCTTGCGGATGGCTCCTTGGGTTCTGGTGTTGCGAGTGCATCGGGGCGCGAGATATTCGCCATATCTGGGTGGGTTGAAAGCCCTGCGGCCACTCTCGATATATGTGCCCCTGACCGGCACGTATCTGGAGTCCTTGTTGGGGTGTCCATGACGTAGTCGACGGGGGTGTTTGGTGCGTTGTGGACACGCGTGCCCCGACAATCCATCGTCGTGACCACGGAGCGTCCGATTACCCGCATAATGCTGGCTATGTGCGCTTTGGGAGGTGGCCGGTCTGATCATTCTGGGATGCGGTCGCCCCACTCGATGGATGGGATCATCGCTGCTGCCTCGGTCGATCGGCATTGCTGGAAGAACTCGAACGCCAGGCACGGTCGACCGCCGACCGTCCCGTACTTGAGGACCGGCGGTCCATTCGCACTCACGAGCAACAACAGGTCCTCGACGCGGTCGCCGGGCAATGGGGGAACCGGCTCTACATCGACGGGTCTCGCGTCCAGTAAAAGTGGGAGACGGTCGGGTAGTTCGACCGGTTCGACACCGGCGGCGATCTCTGCGAGTTGCTCATTGCTGAGTCCCTGGGTGTGCAGCCACACGACGATGCCGGGTTCGTACTCCCATGCGAGGTCGGCCGGATCGTCGACTCGATAGCTGAGCCCGGTGACGTCACCGAACGAGATCTCGGTCGGTTCCGGGACAGTGTCGATCGTTTCGTAGCCCCACAGTGCGCCGTACGCCTAGTTCCAAAGTTGCGAGCGGACGTCGGTGTCGCCGATTTGGACCCCGACCCCGACGTACGGGCCGGCCCTGTCGCCGTAGTCAATGTGCTCGATGCCATTGCCGCCGATCAGCTTATTGCAGAGCGGCCCGTCGTCGTCGACCGTCCACTCGGCGCACGTGAAGAACGCTGCCAACGCAGTCGGACTCATGTCGGTCGTCAGGCCTCGCTGGGTCGCAAGGTCATCGGGGAGGCCCGATGTCGCGTCGAACCATCCGACTGAGCCAGGTACCACCCGGATGGAGTCCCAGGCAGGTTCGTAGTTGTCGTTGTTGATCTGGAAAGTCATGTCGATGACGACCCCTTGACCGGTCGGATCGATGGGAGAAGCAACGGTCGGAAGCGTGCTCGGGGTTTCGATCGGCTCGCTCGCAGCCGGCGGCGTGGTGTCGCAGTTGGTGACGATCAGGCCGAGTCCGACGATCGTGACGGTCGCGGCAGCAGCGACGAGAAGTGGTCCAGTGAGATTGCGGCCCCGGTCGCTCGTTGCAACAGCGTGGTGCGGGCGGGTTGCCTGATCGGTGTCGATCGCGTCGTCGATGATGTCGGCGTAGCGGCGGATGCGTTCTTCGTTGTCGATGGTCATGTCATTCTCGGAGTTGTGTGCGAAGGCCGCGAAGGCCGCGATGGACGTGGTTGCGAACGATTGCCGCCGATACGCCGAGGATTTGGGCGACTTCGTCGTAGGTGTAGCGATGGCCGTGGACAAGCAGCACTGAAACACGCTGAGGCTCGGTCAGCGATGTCATCGCTTCGCCCGATCCGAGATCCGTCCTCGGATCGTTTCACACCCCAAAGAAAATCTTCGTCTCGACACAGCTCAGGCGCCGCCCACCAACGCATATCACCGCCGCACTTCGGCTCGTTCCAGTACTCGGGTACGGGATTTCCGCGAGCGGGCGGCCGCTCAGAACGCGCATCGGCGCACCGTCGGCGCGGAACTGGTCGTCGTCATCGGTTCAGCCTCTGGCTTCACCCCGAAATTCAGTCGAGCGTTGCGGGAGCCACAGCAAGTCCAACGGCGACGGCTCCAGCGTGCAGACGTTTGTCCCACGCCGCCATGGTGATGTCGGCTGAACCGAGAGCGAGGGCACTTGCAAGATGGACTGCGTCGGCTCCACGAAGTCGGTGCTGGACTGCCAGTTCACCGGCCACCGTTTCGACATTGGCCGAGAGTTCGATGGGACGCATCGATGCCCAAAACGTCTCCCACTCGTCTGCCGCAGCGGAGGCCTCGGATTCAGTGAGGTCGTGGTTGCGACCCGCTGCTGCGAGCGCTGCGCAGACTTCTGGATACGCGAGCCGGCTCGACAATGCAGCGTCGCACGCGTTCCACAACACTACTGCCGTGTCCGAGCCGGTCTCGTCGAGCACCAGTTTGACGAGAGCGCTCGAATCGAAATAGACGATCGCCACCTTCAGCCACGCTGCTCACTCACGGTGTCAGCGACCGGTCGCTTCGGCGTCGGTCGGGATCGACCGCCAGCGATCGGGCGGGCCGACCGGGCGGGGCGACAGATGATGCCCTGGGCAGTCAGACGGTCAAGCACCGGAGTGGCGTCGAGCGCAACGATTCGGGCGACTGGCGTCCCTCGATCGGTGATGACGATGTCATTGCCATCACGCGCTGCGTCAATCCATTGTCCGAGGTGAGCTCTGAGTTCTGTGACAGCTACATCCACAAACGGCAGTGTACACCCCATGGCTATTCCAAACGTACACTTCGGCCACCGCGAGTACGGCGATGTCTCTCTAACGCTTGATGAGCAGCGGCTGCAGGGCTGGTGTAATTGTGGCCCAAGTGCTCGACTCCCTCGCCTTGCCAGACAGCCCAGACAGCCCAGACAGCCCAGACAGCCCAGACAGAATGATCAGCGACGTCCCGTTGTGTTGATTCGCTCGGGAACGATCGTAACGATCCATCGATGGTCGTCGGGGCCGTCGGACGGCGGGCCGTCAGCGCCGTACTGCGTACGAACCTTTGCGACGAACAGCTTGTCGGGATCCGGTTCGAACGCGGCCCGGCCGCGTACCTCGATCGTGTCGATCATCGACGTCGGACTCATCAGGAAGAACGTGCAGGCAGAGTTCTCGCGCAGGTTCCGGTACTTTTTACGGTGTTCCAGCAACGAGAATCTCATCTGGCCCTCGTCGTAGAGAAACCACATGCCCGTCGACTGCGGCAGCCCGGTCGGTGTGAGCGTGGTAATGACGCAGCCATACGGCTCGCTCACCAGAGCGACATGCGACTCAGGAACGGTGATCACGTGTTCGTCCAGTCGCGCTGCTGGCCAGGCATGCCACTCATCCCCAGCGCTGCGTCGGCGGTCTGGCTGGCCATGATCTGGTTGCGGTTCTCGAGATCGATGCCGGCACGCAGGCTCGGGATCTCAAGGTTCGACCACATCGCCTCCTTCGTCATCCACACGCCGAACGGGCTGTTCGCAGCAATTTCGGCAGCGACGCCGAGCACCGTGTCGATCAGCGCATCGTCGGGGACAACCCGGCTGATCAGGCCAATGCGGTCAGCCTCCTGAGCATCGAACACTCGACCGGTCAGCAGGAGCTCCCAGGCCCGGCTTGCTCCGATCAGGCGGGGCAGCATCCAACTGACACCGATGTCGCAACCAGAGAGCCCAAGCCGGACGAACGCGGTGCCGAACTTTGCACTTTCGCCGGCGTACCGAATGTCGCTGGCACATGCGAAGGCGAACCCGCCGCCTGCGGCTGCACCGTTGATGGCCGAGATGATGGGTTGGCGTACGTCACGCATCCGATGCACGACATCAGCGATCAGCTGCTGAGTGGCCATGCCGCGCTGCACACGGCCGAGCCCCTCCGTGCCCTCGACGACCCCAAAGCCACCGAGGTCGAGGCCGGCACAAAACCCTCGGCCGGCGCCGGTGAGGATGACAACGCGACAGTCGTGGTCAGCATCGACCGCGTCGAGCGCTGCGTGGAGATCGTTGACCATCCCAACGGTGAGGGCGTTCAGCTTGTCCGGACGGTTGAACGTGATGCGGGTGACGCCACTCGCGGGCTGGTCAATCAGCAGGTTGTCAGGCATGGGTGCCATCCTCGCGTGACGGGTACCTCCCGAGCCGAACTCGACGCCGGGTGCGCCGACTTCACGCGCCTCGAAACTTTGGCTCTCGCCGCTCGGCCATCGCTCTGGTTCCCTCGGCGAAGTCCGCAGTCGTGCGCAGCCATGCTTGCTCGGCTGCCTCGTGCACCGTGGCAGCTCTGACTTGGTCGGCCAGGTCGCCACGCAACGTTGCGCGTATCGAGCGAACTGCGAGCGGCGCAGATTTGGCGATCTCCCCGGCAAACAAGCGGGCCTGTGTTCGGAGTTCGTTCAACGGTACGACGCGGTCGGCGAGCCCCATCGCTGCAGCTTCATCCCCCGTGACCCGACGACCCGTGTAGAGCAGTTCGGCAGCCGCTTGTGGCCCGACCAGGCGCGGCAGCGTGACACTCAAGCCGAAGCCGTGGTGAAAGCCAAGCCGAGCAAAATTCGCGCTGAATCGAGCCTCCGGCGCGGCAAACCGGAAGTCGGCGGTGAGTGCGAGGCCGAGCCCGCCGCCGATCGCTGCACCCTGGATTGCTGCGACAACCGGCTTCGTGTTGTCAACAATTCGCGCCGCGGCGGCGTACAACTCCTCGGTCGTGTATCCGCTTGCGTCCGCCGTGAAGTCGGCGCCGGCGCAAAAGTGTTTGCCGGCAGCGCACAGCAGAATCGACCGACAGCGGTCGTCGGCATCGAGCGCTTGGAACGCATCGGCCACCCCGCCGATCAGTTCGAGCGAGAAGAAGTTGTTGGGCGGAGTCACGAGTTCGACAACAGCGACATGGTCGCCGTCGATATCGACAGTTGCTCGCACGGCAGAATTTTCGAACACGGTGTTGCTCACAGGTACCTCTGGCTCATTACTCATTGTCCGACGGTGCGGAACGGTTGGCCCTTGTCGGGCTGCGGTTCTTTCGGCAGACCGAGGACGTTCTCACCGATGATGTTGCGCTGGATCTCGTCGGTGCCACCTGCAATCGACTGTGCGGGAGTTGACACCAACACCTCGGCGACTGTTTCGTGGATCGGATCGTCGGTCTCGCGCAGCATCCCATTGGCTCCGGTGATCATCGAGTGCACATGGTTGGACCTGCGTGCGACCTCCGAAAGTGCGAGCTTGCCGATCGAACCCTCAGAGCCTGGCGCTCGACCAAGCGACTGCGCGGCCTTGGCCCGACCGGCGGTCCATTCAGAGACACGTTGAAAGCCGACCAGCCCGGCAATCTCGTTGCGCAGCACCTGGTGACCTGCCAAACCGGCGACCCGAGCTCGTTCGCCAACAAGGTCCGCGCGACCCATCCGTTGCGGGTACCACTCGTAGGTCTTGAGGTACTCGGCTGCTTCGGCTTTCGCTTCGTCGATGCAGCGACCTGTAGCCAATCGATCGAAGGCAAGATTGCGTTGCGTGGAGAATGACCGCTCATGCGCAAGTGTGCCTCGGGCGACACGCCAGCCATCGCCGACGTTGCCCACCACGTTCTCATGGGGCACTCGGGCGTCGCTCAAAAAGACTTCGTTGAATGACGCCCGATAATTCATTTGATGGATCGGTCGGGCCTCAACACCCGCTTGGCGCATGTCGAGCAAGAAGTAGGTGATCCCAGCATGCTTGGCGACGTCCCAGTCGGTACGTGCAACGAGAATCGCCATGTCGGCGTGGTCGGCCGACGTGTTCCAGACCTTCTGTCCGTTGACGACCCATTCGTCACCGTCGCGCCTCGCCGTCGCCTGCAAGCCAGCGAGATCTGAACCCGCGCCCGGCTCGCTGAACAGTTGACACCAGGTGAGCTCACCCGTCAGTGTCTTGCGGAGGTACTTCGCCTTCAGCGCGTCCGATGCGTGGTCGTACATCGTGGGTGCCGCAAGCCCAAAGCCTCCGCCGAGCGGTACCGCCACTCCCCCGGCCTGTCGAATCGTCTGATGCGCAACGCGATCGGTCCACGCTGGCAATCCGCGGCCGAACCAGTTGGTGCTCCATGACGGCACGGCCCAGCCGGATGTGACGAAGCGGTCACGCCATTCAAGGAGCGCCAGGTTCGGATCCCACTCCGAGTGGAACCACTCGAGTACCTCTCGACGGATATCAGCCTCGGTGATGGTCATCGTGCTGCTCGCGGCCGATTGTCGGTGCCCGTCAACTCATTCCCCATTAAATGACGGCGGACGCTTTTCGAGAAAGCTGGCGAGACCTTCCTGGAAGTCTTTGGTCCCGAAGAGCGGGAGGAGAGCGAGATACTGCCGCTGCACGTGATCTTCCAAACCTTCGGTCATGGCATGACGCATCAAACGCTTTGCAGCTCGCACAGCGAGGGGTGCATTGGTTGCAATTTCAGCAGCCAGAGCAGCCGTTGTTGCGGCGAGTTGGTCGGCATCGACAACCTGGCTGACCAACCCGAGTTCGAGTGCCTGAGGTGCTGTCAATGTTCGAGCGGTGAACAGCAACTCCGCCGCCTTCGACCAGCCAACAATCCGTGGAAGCAGCCACGTACCGCCACTCTCAGGAACCAGCCCTCGCGCTGTGTATGCCGCCGACAGCTTGGCGTTGCTGGCAGCCAGTCGGATGTCGCAGCCCAGTGCGAGGTCCATCCCGTACCCCGCAGCGCCTCCGTTGAGCGCGGCGATCGTTGGCGTGTCGATCTTGTTCAGCACCACCGGCGGAGCGTTGCGGAGATCGAACTCACCGGTTGCTCCGGCACCACCGTCGCCACCGATACCGGTCCCAGAAGCCGCCGCACCGACGTCGAGCCCAGCGCACCAGGCGCGCCCGTTGCCGGTGAGCACGATCACTCGCACATTGACATCGGCATCAGCCTCCAACAGCCGGCGCGAAAGATCGCTCAGCATGGTCGGTGTGATCGTGTTCATCCGGTCAGGTCGGTTGAAGGTGATCGTTGCCACCGATCCGGCGATGTCGTAGAGCAGTTCGTCGGTCATTGCCTCCATCTTCGCGTGCCACCATCACCTCCGGCCGAGTCGCAGGACCGTGGAGTAATCCGGTGTTCAGCTGGCAGGATCATCCAATGCCCAAGATGCGCGAGCTCACTTCCGTCGACGCCGACTACGCCACGATCGGCCCGAACCAATCGACGCTTCGCCAGCCGATCGCTGTTCCGGCAAGCACACTCTTCAATTGTCTCGCCAACGGCCCAGCCTGGAAGGAATGGCTCGGCATCGACGTCGAGTGGACATCTCCGGAGCCCTACGGCGTCGGCACGACGCGAACGGTGACGACGACCGGCGTGACCATCGAAGAGTTTTTCCTCACCTGGGACGAGGGTGAACGCATGGCCTTCCGTTTCGACCGGACGACGCTGCCGATGCAGTCCTTTGCCGAGCACTACGAATGCACACCACGCGGCGACGGCGCGTGCGAACTCGAATGGAGCTACGCATTCGAAGGCAGCGGGCCCCTCGGCGCTGTTTTCGCCAAGGTGTTCGGCGCAGTCTTCGGGCTCCAGAACAAGCGGGCAGTCAAGAAGCTCGCAAAGCTGCTCGAAGCTGACCCGCAGCGATTCGCCTGACGCGTCAGCGGGGCGGCAAAGAGTGGACGACACTCACCGAGTGGGTAGTCACGGCGGCCTGGCGCACCTTGGCAAGCTCGCGGTACTCGGGTGAATCCCACCAGGTCATCAATGCCTCTTCGGACGGGAACTCGATCATGATCGTTCGGCCGGACTCGCGTTCGCCTTCGAGCACGGTGACGTTGTCGTCATAGGTCACGAAGCGGGCGCCGGACGGCTTCAGGACGGGGAAGAAACCCTTTTCGTAGTTGCGGTAGCCCTCGACGTCGTTCACGGTGATGTGGGCGATGAAATACGCGGGTTGTGCGGCAGTGTCGTTCGACATGGTGATGCTCCTCGATGTGGATCAGAGCTGGCGCCAAAGGCCAGCGATGCTCAGCCATCTTGACATGACAAGCGTCGAGCTCTGCCCCCGGACACCCCGCCCTCGTAGGGTCGGCTCGTGACCAACCTGTATTCAACGCTGGCGGAACACTTCCACTCCCACCTCGACGCCACCTTTTTGCGGGTTCCCGGCGGCGAATCGCTCACGTACCGCGACGTCGATCAGCGGTCGGCGCGCATGGCCACAGTTCTGCAAGATCTGGGGGTTGGGGTCGGCGATCGCGTCGTCGTGCAGATCGACAAGTCGACCGACAACGTTGCGCTCTACCTGGCATGCCTTCGGACCGGTGCGGTCTTTCTTCCTTTGAACACGGCGTACACGCCTGGTGAGGTCGGGTACTTCGTCGACGACGCGGCCCCAGCCGTCGTCATCGCCCGGCCGGGAACACTCGATGGCCTGCCGACCCGCGTTGTCCATCTCGACACCGACGGAACCGGCTCGTTCGCGAAGGATGCCGACGCTGCCGACCCGTTCGACCAGGTGATCGAACGCGCTCCTGGCGACGTCGCAGCGATGCTCTACACATCAGGGACGACGGGCCGATCGAAGGGGGCCATGCTGACCCATGCAAACCTGACCTCAAACGCTCTGGCGCTGCACGAAATCTGGGGTTTTGGGCCCGACGATGTGCTCCTACACACGCTGCCCATCTTCCACGTCCACGGACTGTTCGTGGCGCTGCACTGCGCGATGCTCAGCGGCAACGAGGTCATCTTCCTGCCGAAGTTCGGCCCCGCCGAAGTCGTCGAGCAACTGCCAAACGCCACGGTGATGATGGGCGTCCCCACGCAGTACACACGCCTCATCGCCGATGATCGGTTCACCACCGACGTATGCGCCTCGGTGCGGCTGTTCACGTCTGGGTCGGCGCCGATGACCGAGGCGGTCCACGCCGACTTCACCGCCCGCACCGGCCTGCAGATCCTCGAACGTTACGGCATGACCGAGGCCGGCATGATCACGTCGAACCCCTACGACGGCGAACGCGTCCCGGGGACCGTCGGGTTTCCACTTCCAGGCGTCGAGCTTCGGGTCAGCGACGACGACGGCGCTCAGCTGCCGACCGGCCAGACCGGCGTCGTCGAGATCCGTTCCCCCGGCCTGTTCGCCGGCTACTGGCAGATGCCCGAAAAGACAGCAGCGGAGCATCGCGACGGCGGCTGGTTCATCACCGGTGATGTCGGCTCGGTCGACGCGGCAGGCCGCCTCACGCTCGAGGGTCGGTCGAGTGACATGATCATCAGCGGCGGCTACAACGTGTACCCGAAGGAAATCGAGATGGTCCTCGACGAGGTACCGGGCGTCCTTGAGACCGGCGTCATCGGAGTGCCCCACCCGGACTTCGGCGAGGCTGTGGTCGCCATCGTTGTCCGCGATGGTTCGGCCGAGGTGACCGACATACAGCTCGCAGCCGCGCTCGATGGCGTTCTCGCTCGATTCAAGCATCCCAAGCAGTACATCGACGCGAGCGAGCTCCCGCGCAACGCCATGTCGAAGGTCCAGAAGGCAACACTGCGAACTGAGCACGCTGCCCTGTTCACCGACTGAGCGAGCAGTTATCGCGCCATCGTCGGGTTGAAGTGTTCCGGCGATCCTTCGCCGCGCTCAGATGCTGCGGTGAATGCCTCAGCGATTCGGTCCGCAGCCGCGCCCACTGCGTCAGACGAATCGGTACGGGAGATCGCCAACCACTGCACGGTGATGTTGCGGCCTGCCAGCGGTGCGACGACGACCGTGCGGTGCGGGCGGTTCCACGTCAGGACCATCGACGGCTGGATCGTGACGCCATGGCCGCTGCCAACCAGCCTGAGCAGCATCTCGAGTGACTGCACCTGAACGACCGTCGTCGGGACGACATCGGCAGCGAGGAAGAACTCGTGGAACTCGAAACCACGCGACGGTCGATAGTCCGATGTCAGGAAGGTCTCCGCGTAGAGGTCTTCTGGGCTGATCGGCCCGCTGGTGGCGAACGTGCTGTCAGCCGGAACTGCTGCGACGAGCACATCTGAGGCAAGCGTCAACGCGTTGAGCCCTGTCGGCCGTGTCGACCACGGGGCGATGGCCAGATCAGCCGCCCCAGAACGGACCGCGTCGAGAAGGTCTTCGTCCCTGAACCGAAGCAGCTCCATCCGGGCGTGACCATCGACGGGTGCAAACGTGTCGATCAACCAGCCCGCCGTGTCGTAGAAGCCAACTGCGACGCGAATCCGTTCTGGCTCATCGCTGCCGATCCACCGGGCCGTCAGTAACGCTCGGTTGATCTGCCGTTCGATGTCGTCTGCGCTGTTTGCGAGGTGTTCGCCCGCCGGCGTGAGGCGAATCGTGCGGCCGCTGGTGGTGGTGAGCCGCGTCCCGGCCCGGCGTTCTGCTTCAGCGAGTCGGTGGCTCGCGGCAGACGGGCTGAGGTGCAGGCGTCGTGCTGCGTCGCCCAGACGGCCCATCTCCCGAAGAGCCGCCAGGAGTTGCAGATGAGCGCGATCCAACACATGCACATTCTGCATCATTTACAGGGTTAAGACGCGCTGGACGGGATGGTTTACCACTCTGATACTGGAGAGGTGAGCACGATCATCAACGACACCCGGCACCCTGCGGGAGCAACCGGCAGCACAAAGACCGCTCGGCCAACAGTTGCCGTGGCTGCCGCCGCTGTCGGTTTTGGATTCAGTCCGTACTTCGCAACCCGCGCGTTCGATGCCGGCATCGATCCGATTGCCGCATCGTTCCTCCGCATCCTGGTACTCTTCGTTGTTCTCGCACCTTGCGCACCGCAGCTGCACGGTTGGCGACGCGAGTCATTGATCGTGTTCGCCGGCGGAGCGGTCAGCATGCTCGGCTTCGCCGGATACTTCCTCGCGCTCAACCGGGCACCGGTCGCAGCAGCAACCGTCGTCTACTACACGTACCCGGTCGTCGTACTCCTCCTCTCCGCAATCGTGTGGAAGCGCCCGTTGCATGCCCGAGAAATCGCTGTTGCCGGCACGATTCTGTTCGGCGTCGTCCTGAGTGTCGGCCCGACTGGGATGTCGACTTCGGTCGCCATCTCACTCCTGCCCGCCGTCGCCGCTCCGATCGGATGGGCGACATACCTGCTGGTGCTCAGTGGCCCGGCTGCAGCGATGCCCACGGCGCCGAAGATCCTCGCCGGAGCAGCCGGAGGCGTGTCGGTACTCCTCCCCCTCACACTGGCGAGAACCGGCCTACATATCGCCCCGATGACGACCGATGCACTCCTCGCCGTCGTGTTCCTCACCCTCTGCACACTTGCCATCCCCGCTGCGCTCGTCACCTGGGGCGCACCCCTGGCCGGCGATCGAGCAACCGGGATGATCGGCAGCCTCGAGTTCGTGGTGGCGCTCGCTGCGAGTTGGACATTGATGGGTGTTCCGCTCGGCACCGCACAACTCGTTGGCGCCGGCCTGGTCTGCGGTGGTGTTGGTGTCGCTTCCCGCTGGACCGGCCACCGCTAACGGTCCCGTTCGGCGAGGTTCCAGACCAGCGCTGGTCGCGGTTGATCACGGTCACCGATGTCGGCCGACGACGCGGTCAGGCCGCCGACGTACGCCCGCGTTGGCGCTCGGCTACGTGCTGATTACCACCGGCACGGGGTACGTGATCGACCCAACCAGTTTTGCTTCCGTGAGCGACGACGGAGTGCAGCTCACTGCGCCAAGCCGTCAGTGGGTAAGCCGCCATCGCTCCAGTCGGTGATTCCGAGCCGGGTTGCACGATCCCACTCTCGTAGGCGAGCACGACGGCTTGCACTCGATCACGCACGCCAAGTTTCGTGAGGAGTCGGCTGACGTGAGTTTTCGCCGTTGCCTCTCGTGGCCTCGTTCAGCGCAGTCCTGGGCGTCGCAATTGGACTGCTCTTCGGCTTCGGTGTGATGCACGGACTCCACCGCAAGATTTTGGTGGATGAGCAACGCTGGCAGCGTGATTTTCATCGTCGCACCAACGGAGTAGGGCGAAGCTCAGAGTTGCGAGCACGTCAGCGTGATGTTTTTGGTGCCCATTTCAGCCAAAACCATCACGCAGACGCATTGTCACTGCACGAGCTTGATGAGACGTTCTTTCATGCTCGAATACGGCGGATATAACACCTTCAGATCCGGCTTCGTGCGCTTGTCCAACACCGACTTGAGGTGGCTGAACGTCTCGAAGCCTGCCTCGCCGTGATACGAACCCATGCCGCTCGGTCCGACACCTCCGAAGGGAAGATCGGGAGGCCCGATATGGAGAATTGTTCCGTTGACACCGACACCGCCTGATGACGTGCGTGCGATGGTCCGTTGTGCGGTCGTGTCGTCGTCGGTGAAGATGTAGAGCGCCAACGGCTTCTCACGGCCGTTGACAAAGTCGATGGCTTCGTCGATGTCATCAACACTGATCACCGGGAGCACCGGGCCGAAGATCTCATCGGTCATGACATCGGAGTCGGGGTCAGGATCAATCAGCACCGTCGGAGCGATGTAGCGGTCGGACGAGTCGGTGGTCCCGCCGAAGGCGATGGTTCCACTGCCTTCGCCCCCGATCAATGCAGCGACGCGTGCGAAATGGTCGTCGCTGATGATGCGGCCGTAGTCGGCACTGGCGTGCGGGTCGGCCCCGTAGAAATCAGTCACCGACTGCTCGATGGCTTCGACGAGACGGTCGCGCAGCGGTCGGGCCACGAGGACATAGTCAGGAGCGATGCAGGTTTGGCCAGAGTTCACAAACTTGCCCCAGGCAATGCGCCGAGCGGCGACCTCGATGTCGGCATCGGCGGCGACGATCGCCGGGCTCTTGCCACCCAACTCCAGGGTCACGGGTGTCAGGTGTTCGGCAGCGGCATGCATCACGATCTTTCCGACACGTGTGCCGCCGGTGAAAAAGATGTGATCGAATCGTTGTTCGAGCAGAGCGCTCGACTCATCGACCCCACCACCAACGACGGCAATAGTCGCCGGATCGAGATACTTCGCGCATAATTCGACGAGGGCGTCGGATGTCGCCGGAGCCAGCTCTGACGGCTTGGCGACGATTGCATTCCCGGCGGCGATCGCTGCGGCCATCGGCGACAGCAACAGCTGCAGTGGGTAGTTCCACGGAGCGATGACCAGCACCACGCCCTTCGGCTCTGGCACGATGCGCGCCGTCGCCGGTTGGTAGGCCAGCGGGACCTTCACCTTGCGCGGTGCAGACCACTTCGCAAGGTTCGACTTCTGGTAGCCGATATCGGTCAGCGTGAAACCGATCTCGGTCGCCCAAGCCTCGGTTGCAGGCTTGTGGAGGTCGGTGGCAAGTGCGGCAAGAAGCTGGTCAGAGTTCTCACGCAGCATTGCCTTCATTGCATTCAGCTGGTTGCGGCGCCACTCGAGTGACCGGGTCAGCCCACTGTCGAAGCCGTTCCGGATCGTCTCGACGATTCGATCTGCATCGAACTCGGGTTGGCCGGGGGAATCAGCGGCTGCAGGGCTGCATGTGTTGGTCATGTGATGCGCCTCCTCAGGCGGGGTGTTCGCTTCCAGATCATGGTGGAAATACGGGACAAAAACTCGTCGCGCTGCCCGAGCCCAGAAATGACGCGAAGTCGGTGCGGTCCTCGTCGAGTGAGTGGCCGAACCCGACAAGGTCGACGATAACTACGCGCATTGGTTCATGCGATTGAGAGCGAGACCAGACAACAGCAGCCGTGGTGACCACTCCCCCAACCCGTACTGCGCCGGCGGCAACGTGTCACACTCACCCTCTGAAACCAAGCTGACCTCGGTGTGACAACGCAGCGGTCGCGGAGCATGTTGAGGTCTGAGGATGGTCACTGTTCGAAACCCTGCCGCTCTTGCTCGGAACGGACGTACCCAATGATCTCGTCGATCTCATCGTTCTCGAGACCTGTGATCGACACCATGGCACGATGCGCAACGGGCCCCTGTCCTCCTCGGTCCGAACCGAGTTGGTTGCATGAACGAGTTGCCGCACAACCCCAACGTACGACACAATGTAGAAATTCAAACGTCGAAGTCAGAACCGACACCGTCCACCAGCAGTCTCGACCAGGCCGCCACATCAGAAACAACACCAGCACTATGACGCGACGAGCCGACGGCGCCCTCGAAACAGATGTCCTCCGGGCACTCTGGAACATCAACCAGCCGGCGTCCCCCAGTGACGTCATCGAGGACATGAGCACCGACCTCGCCTACACCAGCATTGCCACCATTCTCGGCCGGCTGTGCGACAAAGGCTTGGCGACCCGAAAGCGGTCCGGCCGCGCCTACCGGTACGAGGCGGCGAGCAGCGAAGCAGACCTCACCGCGCAACGCTTACGCACGATCCTTCATGCAGCATCGGACCGCCAATCCGCGCTCGCCGGATTCGCGCAAGCACTCGACCCCGCCGACGCCGCCCAACTCTTCGCCATCTTAAACGACGCACCGTGATCAACTTCGTTGCACTCCCCCTCGTCGTTACGCTCGGCGTTGCGCTCGCTGGGAGCCGTCGCCTCGACCGACTCAGCCCGGCCGCGGCAGCGCGTTGCAGCGCTTTGCTCCTCGCTGCAGTGGCGATCTCTGCGGTCCCAACACTGTGGCTGATCGGGCTCAGTGGCCTTGCCCACATTGGCTTCCACAACCCAGTCATCGACTGGTCCCGCCATCTCCTCCCTGAGTATCGACCCTTCGGCGCCCTCGTCGGCATCGCCTCACTGGCCGCAGCGCTCGTCGGAACGATCCGCGCCGCACGCGTCCTTGCACACCACCAGCAACTTCGCTGCACCGGAGCGCGCTCCGTCGAGTTCATCGACACTGACGAAATCTACGCCTACACACTCCCCGGCCCGGCCGGCACGATCGCTATATCGGGCGGTCTACGAAACGCGCTTGAGGACGACGAGTTCGACGTGGTCCTGGCGCACGAGCAAGCACACGCCCGACACCGGCACGACCGGTTCAAGCTGTTAGCGCTCGTCACCGCGGCGTTCATCCCGCTCACCACATCGATCGTGGTACGCCTCGACTTCTATCTCGAACGATGGGCCGACGAAGCAGCCCTCGATGACACCGGCGCCGACCGGCGCCTCGCTGCTCGGACCATCGCCAAGATCGCACTCGCGAGCGCAAGCCCCAATCCCAATCCCAACCCCAACCCCACCCCCACCCCCACCCCGGCACTCGGTATCGCCGATCACGGCGTTGCTGCACGAGCCACTGCGTTACTGCACCCGGTCGAACATTCCGACCTCGCCACACGTGTCCAAACCGCCATGGTGATCGGCACGACACTCGCGCTCGCGATCTACCAAGTGCATCACAGCGTCATGTTCGCCATCGACCTGATGCGCTGAACCGACGTACCGTCACGCCGCCATGGGCCACGATCACGGAGCAACCCGCCTCGACATCGATATCGACGACCGAATTCGTCGAAGCATGTGGGCCGCCGTTGCGGTCTGCGCTGTCGGCGTCATTGTCGGGATGATCGTGCTGTGGCCGGGCCGCGCCGACAGCGGATCTGACCCCCTTGGCCTCGACGGCGACCCGATCACCGCGCGAGTCACTTCCCAAGCCCTCGAACCGTGCAGCTACGACCCGTTACTCGGGTGCCGACAGATCGAACTCATCCCCGGCTCCGGCGCGTACGCGGGCGAGCGATTGAGCTTCGAGCAGTCGCTCGACAGCCCGATCCGTGGCGGCGACTCGATCCTCGTCGACATCGTGAGCCAAGACACAGGGTCACCGCTGATCTTCTTCTACGATTTCGAACGCTCGACACCGCTGTTGCTGTTGCTCCTTGTGTTCGTCACAGCAATCGTCGTGCTCGGTCGATGGCGCGGCGTCGGCGCGCTGGCCGGACTCGCGGCAAGCCTCGTCGTGATCGTTGCGTTCATTCTCCCCGCGCTGCTCGAAGGGTCGAATGCCCTCGCTGTTGCGCTCGTCGCTTCAGGACTGATTGCCTTCATTGCGCTCTTCTTGGCGCACGGGTTCAACCTCGCGACCGCGGCTGCGCTCTTGGCGTCGATTGCGAGTCTCGCCCTCACCGCGGTCCTGGCGTGGCTGTTCGTCGTAACGTCAAAATTCACCGGACTCGCTGACGAAACCGTTGGCTACCTGAGCGCTTTGGGCAGCGACATCAACCCACAGGGGCTCCTGCTTGCTGGCGTCGTGATCGGCTCCCTCGGCGTCCTCGACGACGTCACTGTCACCCAGGTGTCGGCGGTCTGGGAGCTCAAACACGCCAAGCCCGACGCCGACTTCACCGAGCTGTACAGCAGAGCGGTCCGGATCGGACGCGACCACATTTCGTCGACCGTGAATACCCTTTTCCTCGCGTACGCCGGTGCGTCGCTGCCGCTGATGTTGTTGTTCCGTGAGGCTGGTCAGTCATTGTCATCCGTCGCGACTCGAGAAATCGTTGCGGTCGAGGTCGTGCGGGCGCTGGTCGGCTCAATTGGCCTGGTGGCGTCGGTGCCCATCAGCACTGCGCTCGCCGCAGCCACACTCGCCAGCCGATCTCGACCTGCCGACAAGGTTCCAACAGCACAGTGATCACTGCGCCGGAGTCCCGGCGACAACCTCAGGGAGCCGAGGAGTTCAGTCAGGCCGACGAGGTCAGCCGGTTGCGATTATCAACAACGAGAACCTTCTCGAACTCACGAAATACGCCTCATGAAAACTCGACGAGCTGAAGTCGCCCAAGATACGACACAACGTAGTATGTGACACGTGGACCATCCTCGGCCCGGCGCCCGATCGCACTTCGGCGACGAACACCGTTCCAAGCCGACATTCACGCGCAGACATCTTTTATTCGCCGGTCTCGCAGCGACAACGACGGTGGGTTATGCGTCGTATTCATCTGGTCAATCGTCGAACGATGATGGCCTGCCGCCGGTCGACACGACCGGCGAAACGAGTCCGTTGCAATTGCTGCTGCTACCAGTCGAACCAGCCCAACCCGCGCAACCGGTCGTGGCAAAAACCTTGCCGACAAGGGTTCCCGAACTCACTCGGGATCTCGGCCAGGGGATGGTCGGCAACGAAGTACAGGCGGTGCAAGCAGCACTCGCTGGTCTGCAATTCGACCCAGGGCCCATCGATGGCATCTTCGGTGGCGCAACCGTGGGCGCCGTTTGGGCGTTCGAAAAGATCGTGCTCGGCACGCCGCGCACCGAGGTGCGCGGTGTCGTCACGCCTGACATCTGGAGGCAAATGAACAGCGACGTGCGCGTCGCCCCTCGCCGAAGTCCGGGCGGCACTCACATGGAGGTATACCTCCCCGAACAGGTTTCGGTGCTGTTCAAGGACGGCGAGGCTCGCGTCATCAGCCACGTGTCGTCCGGTGAGAACATCGAGTGGTGCGACGTCGTCGAGATCGACCTCGACGACGGCACGACAGAAGAAAAGGGGATCTGCGGGATATCGCTCACCCCCGGCGGAGTGTTCCACTTCGAACGCAAGGTCGACGGTTGGCGCAACGCCAAGCTCGGCCGGCTGTACCAGCCCGTCTACTTCAACTACGGGATCGCTATCCACGGGGCGGGCAACGTACCGGACTACCCAGCATCGCGCGGTTGCGTGCGTCACCCGATGCACATTGCTGAGTACCTGCCCGACCTCATCGAAATCAACGACATGATCTACGTGTTTGACGGTGTCGAAGAACCCGAAACGTACGGCGCTCAGTCCATGATCTTCGACTACCCGGACCCGAACTGGGTGCCGCCGACCACGAGCACCACCACGACGACAACGGTGCCGGCTCCTACGACGACGGCTCCGCCAACAACAACGGAGCCAATCGCCACGACGACCTCGACCGTGTAGAGGGGCCGGCTTACTGGGCGACGTCGTAGCCGGCGTCTTCGATGGCGGTAACGATCGAGTCGCGGTCTCCGCCGTCAACGGTGACGGTCTTGGCGTCGATGTCGACATCCACGCGAGCGACGCCACCGAGACCTTGGAGGGCAGCTTCGATCGTGGATTTGCAGTGACCGCAAGAAATCTCGGGCACGGAGTACGTGGTGGTTGCAGAATCGGTCATGGGGATCTCCTGGATTGGTGTTGGCCAAGGGCGCTGGTCACGCTCGGACGGAGGTGCGAACCCCCGTCGGCTGGCTGAAATTGATGAGCGTCGGAAGGTGCAAACCGGCGAAGCCGGATGCTGTTGAGGACGACGCTGATCGACGAGAACGCCATCGCCGCACCCGCAATGAGCGGGCTCAGGAGGCCGGACACCGCCAGCGGAATAGCGATGGTGTTGTAGCCGAACGCCCAGAACAGGTTTTGCACGATGGTGCGGTACGTCCGTCGGGAGAGTTCGATCGCCGTGACGACGCCGGCGACGTCGCCGCGCATGAGTGTGAGGTCGCTGGACTCAATGGCGACGTCGGTGCCGGTGCCGATGGCAATGCCGAGGTCGGCTTGGACGAGTGCGGGTGCGTCGTTGACACCGTCGCCAACCATCGCAACGATCTCGCCAGCATCTTGGAGCCGCTGCACTTCAAGTTGCTTGTCCTGCGGGAGCACCTCGGCGATGACTCGATCGATGCCAACCGCATCGGCGATCGACTGAGCGGTGCGAGCGTTATCCCCCGTGATCATCGCCACGGTCAAGCCGAGTTCGTGCAGCTTTTTTACGGTGTCGATTGCTGACGCCTTGAGGGTGTCGGCGACCGCGATGACACCGCGGACCTCGCCGTCCCAGCCGGCGAACACGGTGGTCCGGCCCTGGTTTTCGAGCTTGACCGCTTCGTCGTCGAGCCAGCCGGGCAGTTCGAGCGAGGCCTGAGCGGCGAGTTCGCGGCGCCCGACCCACACGGTCGTGCCGTCGACGTCGGCACGGATGCCGTGCCCAATGATGGTTTCGAACTCGGTAACCGCGTCGAGCGAACCGTGCGCTTCCCTCCCGGCGTCGGCGATGGCCTGGCCGATCGGATGCTCGCTGTCAGCTTCGACGGCGCCCGCCCGGGCGATGAGGTCGGCTTCGCTTGTCCCATCGATTGTGACGATGCCGGTCACCGACATGGCGCCTTCGGTGAGGGTGCCGGTCTTGTCAAACACCACCGTGGTGATGCGTCGCGTCCGTTCGAGCACTTCGACAGACTTGATGAGAATGCCGAGCTGCGCCCCGCGGCCGGTGCCGACCATGATCGCCATCGGCGTCGCCAACCCGAGTGCACACGGGCACGCGATGATCAGCACTGCAACTGCGGCGTACACGCCGTCGCTGACGCTGCGGCCGATAACGGTCCAGCCGAGGAACGTGAGCAGTGAGATCGCCATCACGACCGGGACGAACACCGCCGAAATGCGGTCAGCCAAACGTTGCGCTGCGGACTTTCCGGTCTGGGCATCTTCAACGAGTTTGACGATCTGGGCAAGTGCCGTTTCCGAGCCGATCGCGGTCGCCCGGATGGTGAGGACACCGGAGGTGTTGACCGTGGCGCCTGCAACCTTGTCGCCTGATTGTTTGTCGACGGGGAGCGATTCGCCGGTCAGCATCGACTCGTCCACGGCGCTTGCACCGTCGACGACTTCGCCATCGACGGGCACCTTCTCGCCGGGCCGGATCTTGACGAGATCACCGACCTGCACCGACTCAACCGGCACCATCTCCTCGACGCCATTGCGAACGAGGCGCGCTTCTTTGGCGCCCAACTCGACCAGGGCTCGCAATGCCTTGCCGGCCCGGCCCTTTGCACGGGCTTCGAGGTACCGGCCCAGTGTGATGAAGAACATGATCACCACGGCGGCTTCGAAGTACAGCTCCATCCCGCCGGTGAACAACTGGTACGTCGAGAACGCGAACGCCGCAAGCGTGCCCATCGTGATCAAGGTGTCCATGTTCGCCGTCAGGTGACGGGCGCGTTGTGCGGCGCCGACGAGGATCGGCCAACCCACGTAGAACTGGATCGGGATCGCGAGCGCGAACTGCAACCATCGCAACCACGTGTTCTCCATCGCGACGTCGTGGTACAGCATGGTCGACACCATGAACAAGGCAACCGGTGCCGAGATCACGGCCCGTCGGAGCCACAGCGCCCGATGCTGCGCCTCATCGGCGTCAGCCTGATCGGCACGTTCGGCAGCGGTTGGGCCCGACGCGACGTCGTTTCGAGCGGCGATGTCGATGAGTTCGTAACCAGCCTTCTTGACGGCGTCGACGAGGAGGGCCGGGTCGAAGGTGGACCCTGGAACGGTGGTGACGACAGCTCGGCCGGTCGCGAAGTTCACTTCGGCGCTGGACACCCCGGGTTGCTTGGCGAGTGTTTTCTGGATCCGAGCTGCACACGAGCCGCAGGTCATGCCGTCGACGTCCAAGTCGAGAGTCTGTTCGCGGGCGGCGAGCTGATCGGTCATAAGGCCAACGTATGCCTTCCAGTCCAGGGCAAGGTCAAGGGCAAGGTCAAGCGACGTCCGTCACACGCGATGGACGGTTACTCAGCGGTGATGATCTGGCAGCGGTTCGCGTCGGTGCACTCGGCGGGATCGAGCGAACCGGCACGCTCGTACATCGCTTGGAGTTCGACCCGGGCGGTTTGCAGTTCCACGATCTTGGCATCAAGTTCATCGAGATGCCGCCGCAGCAGCGAGGTGGTGTGCTCACACGTTTGGCCGCCCTGGTCTTTGATCTCGAGGATCGACCGGATCTCGGCGAGCGCAAGACCCGACGACTGGGCTTGCCGAACAAAGTCGAGGCGCTCAATCGCGGCAGGTCCGTAGGAGCGGTACCCCGATCCCGTTCGGGCTGGTTCGTCGAGCACGCCGATCGACTCGTAATACCGAATGGTCTTGGTGGTGACCCCGGCAGTGTTCGCGAGTTCTCCAATCTTCATACTGATCAAGGTATCGGAGTCACATCCGCACAACCTTGCTGCCAACTGTACTCCCGAGTGAATCCGCCAAGTCGGGCGGGAATTCGCACACAGGAAATTGCACACAAGAACTCGCACGCAACAGTTCCGACGGGTGCACACCGACGCATCTGTTTCATTCCACGTGAGACCTCTTCGGTTGCGGTCCATGCATGACAAGCCGTGACCTGTCGCTCGAGAAGATCCTTGCTGCGGCAGCGTCGAGGATCGATGAGTCTGACCGAAACGACATCACGATCGGTGAGCTGGCGAGCGACGGCTGCCCGGAAACGCTGCCGCCTCGGCAGGGAGAGCGAGCTCTACAACTCGATCTGCGCACCGACCTCGATGACCTGACTTGGCGGCAGGTGGTAAAATCGCGCCGCGCTCGCCGCACCGCGATGGAGCAGCACAAAGAGTTCGTCACGAAGCGGGTGCATCCCCGGCAAGTTGCCAGCCGTTACGGACTCGCGACCGAGGAAGTAGGTCACTTCGTTGATGTCGAATTCGCAATGCGGGAACTCGAGCGCGCCGAGCACCGCCGGGACATCCGGCTCGTCCATGAACCCGAACGTGATCTTCACGTGAACGACACCGCCGGCGAGGTTGATCCGATGCGCACGTTTGCGGGCGCCGACGTAGGGCTCATCGGCCACCTCGACCGACACGAGTACGACCTGCTCGTGCAACACCCGGTGGTGCCGCACGGTTGCCGCGAGCGCTGGCGGCACGTTCCCGTGATCGCGGAACAGATAGACCGCAGTGCCCGGCACCCGACTGACGCCTTCGCGCTCAGCATCAGCGATCACATCTGCGAGCGTCCGGTTCGACTCCTGCAAGCGATTCTTGACCAGCTCGCGTCCGCGACGCCACGTTGTCATCTGCACGACAAGCACGACAGCGACAAGCAACGGAAGCCAGCCGCCCGCTGGAATCTTCGGGACGTTCGCCGAGAGAAATGCAACATCGACCACCATGAATGGGACCAGCACGACGAGGGCCTTGCCGCGCGACCAACCCCACCGATCCCGCACAAGGCGGAAGAAGATCAACGTCGTAATCAGCATGGTCGTCGTGACCGCAATGCCATACGCCGCAGCCAATGCACTCGACGTCTTGAAAATCAGAATGAGCGCCACACAGCCGATCATCAGCAGCCAGTTCACCAACGGCACGTAGACCTGGCCGACGTGGTGCGGAGACGTATGCCGGATTGCCAGACGAGGAAAGTAATCGAGCTGAACAGCCTGAGCCGTCAGCGAGAAGGCTCCAGAGATCAGCGCCTGCGACGCGATCACGGTCGCACACGTCGCGAGCACGGCGAGCGGCGCAACGCCCCATCTCGGCGCCATGTCGTAGAACGGGTTGCCGATCTCGCCGTTCCCGTTTCCGAGGAGCGCAGCCTGACCGAAGTAGATGAGCAGAAGGCTCGGAAGCACCATCCCGTACCACGACAGCGTGATCGGGATTCGACCGAAATGGCCCATGTCCGCATAGAGCGCCTCGCCGCCGGTGACGACGAGGAAGATCGACCCAAGCGCCAAGAATGCTCGCAACGGATGACTGACAAACAAATCGATCGCGTACGTCGGCGACACTGCTTTAAGCACGTCGGGATGCTTCGCGATCTGGCGGGCACCGAGGGTCGCAAGGACACCGAACCAGACAACCATCACCGGGCTAAACACTCGGGCAATGCCGGCGGTCCCGCGATGTTGCACAGCGAACAGCGCGACCAGGATCAGAATGGACACCGGGATCACGAAGCTCGAGAAGGCTGTTGTGGCCACCTCAAAACCTTCGACTGCCGAGAGCACCGAGATGGCCGGCGTGATCAGACCGTCGCCGTACAGCAGCGCTGTTCCGAAGACCCCGAGGGTAACAATCGCAGCTGCTTGCCGTGAGGGCGGCGTGTCTCGCGACGGCATCACCAACGCCGTGAGGGCCAAGATGCCACCCTCGCCGTGGTTGTCGGCGCGCATCACCAAGAACAGGTACTTGGCAGAAATAACAATTAAAAGCGACCAGAACACGACCGATGCAACGCCGTAGGCGGTCGCCTGAGTCACTTCGATCTGTGACACCTCGAACGATTCACGAAATGCGTAGATCGGACTGGTGCCGATGTCGCCGAACACAATCCCGAGTGTCCCGAACGCCAAGGCGAACCGGCCTGACTGACGAGTATTCACTTTTGTACGCTCCGGCAAGCTACTGGTGATCGATGACGACGTTGACGCAAACAGCTACAGCTTCTCAGCCGTTTGCCGGTTCTTTGTCGGAGATGATGCACTCGGTCGTGAGGATCAGAGCCGCAACCGACGCAGCGTTCTGCAGCGCGGCACGGGTGACCATTGCCGGGTCAATGATCCCGGCCTCGGTGAGGTCTTCGAAGTCGCCCGTGGCAGCGTTGAAACCAACTGCGCCGAGCTCTCGCTCGGCCTGTGCAACAACGACTGCGGGGTCATAGCCGGCGTTCATGGCGATTTGACGAGCAGGGGCTGCCAGCGCCTTCGAGACGATCTGTGCGCCAGTAATCTCGTCGGGGTCATCCATTGCCGCAGCGGCACGGTCGACTGCATCGCGGAGCCTCAGTAGCGCTGTACCGCCGCCGGGCACAACGCCTTCCTCGATCGCAGCACGCGTTGCTGAGATTGCATCTTCGATGCGCATTTTGAGTTCAGTGAGTTCGACCTCAGTGGCTGCGCCAACGTTGAGGACCGCAATCCCGCCAGCGAGCTTCGCAAGCCGTTCCTGAAGCTTTTCACGGTCGAAGTCGGAGTCGGTGATGTCGATTTCGGTCCTGAGCTGCGCGACTCGTGACGCAACCGCGACGGGGTCGCCCGCACCTTCCACAATCGTGGTGCTGTCTTTCGTGACAATCACCTTGCGGGCGGTACCAAGAAGATCGAGCGTGACGGAGTCGAGCTTGAGGCCAACTTCACTGCTGATGACTTCAGCTCCGGTGACGATCGCAAGGTCAGCGAGCATGGCGGTTCGGCGGTCGCCGAACCCTGGTGCTCTGACACCGACCGAGGTGAAGGTGCCGCGAATCCTGTTGACGACCAGGGTGGCCAAGGCATCGCCTTGAATGTCTTCCGCGATGATCAGGAGCGGCTTGTTCTCTTTCGCCACCATCTCGAGTGCGGGGAGGAGATCACGAAGGGCATCGATCCTGCCGTTGTAGAGCAGGATGTATGGGTCCTCAAGGACAGTCTCCATACGTTCTGGATCGGTCACGAAGTAGGGCGACAAGTAGCCCTTGTCGAATTGCATGCCGTCGGTGAAGGAGAGATCAAGCCCGAAGGTATTGGAGTCCTCCACCGTGATCACACCATCGTTTCCAACCCGCTCAAACGCCTCGGCGAGGAGTTGCCCGACGTGGCGATCGGCAGAGGAGATAGCTGCGACGTTTTCAATATCGGACTGGTTGTCGACTTGAACAGCCAAGTCGCCGATCGCTGCAACCGCGGCGGTCACTGCGGCCTCGATGCCGCGCTTGAGCGCCATTGGGTTCGCCCCAGCAGCGACGTTGCGGAGTCCTTCGGTGATCAATGCCTGGGCCAACACCGTTGCTGTGGTGGTTCCATCGCCTGCGACGTTGTTGGTGCCCATCGCAACCTGCTTAATCAACTGGGCGCCCATATTGGCGTACGCGTCGACAAGGTCGATTTCTTTGGCGATGGTGACACCGTCGTTGGTGATCGTCGGTGCGCCCCACCGCTTGGCCAACACGACGTTTCGGCCCTTGGGACCGAGCGTGACCTTGACAGTGTCGGCCACGGAGTTGACTCCTCTGGCCAGTCCACGTCGGGCAATTTCGTTGAACGCAAGTTGTTTGGCCATGGTCTACTTCTGTCCGTTCTCAGTGATCGTTGCAAGGAGTTGTTGCTCTGTCAGGATCAGCAGGTCTTCACCGTCGATTCGGATTTTAGTGCCGCGAAACTTCGCGAACACCACCGTGCTACCGACCGCAATGTCGAGTGTCAGGCGCTCGCCAGTGTATTCAGAACGGCGTCCGGGCCCGACGGCCAGAACAGTGCCCTGATCAGGCTTTTCCATGACGGTGTCGGGGATGACCAGACCGGAGGCCGTAGATCTTTCGGGATCGTTTGGGCGGACCAGCAAATGATCGTCAAGAGGCTGAATATTGGTCGTCGACACGGTGGAAGGCGGTCGGGTCGTCGTGGCGGTAGCCATTGTCAAGATCTTGGCGTTTTGGGTGGACGGGAGGCAGTTGCTCGTGGAGTCGCAGCAAGTGCTCGCAGCTGGGTGGTCGTGCGTGTCGAGCTGGCGACCTGCATGATCGGCCTCCGCATGGCGGGAGCCTTCGGGCGGTCGCATTCGACGGTGGAGGTCTGCGGGGAGTCGATGATGCGCAATCCGCTCCGACGTACTTCTCGTGCGATGCGCACTTCGTCCTTGGATCGCACGGCGCGGCCCCGGCGATGATCGGCGAGAGCCTGATTCCCGGTCATGATCGTGAGGCCCATCACAGCTCCGTCGACAACTGTTGCCGGCCCGAACGAACCTCCGAGGGCAACCCCCGACACTAGGACGCCGGCGCCAAGGCCGTAGCGAACCTTTACGGCGCTCACACCGCTGTCCTCGCCCGCAGCGGCGAGTAGCTCAAACAGACCGCCTGTGGTGCCTGAGTGGAGCACGACGTTGATGCCAGCAACCATGATCAGAATCCCGGCCGGAACGAATGCGATTCGAAGCGCCATCGACGCAGGTTCCTGCAGGATTCCGCTCGCTGCATCGATCGCCAAGCCATTAAGAAACATGTAGGCGATTCCCCATCTGCTGGGCCGGCGCCCGAGCAGGATTGCTGCCAGTGTCAGACCGCCAGCGATCACCCAGCTGGCTTGACCAAGCGACAGATGGCCGCGCTGGCTGAAGCCGGAGGCCAACACGTCGTAGGGGGCCAACCCGAGGCGTGCCTCGACCAAGAGCGCCACGGCGATCCCGATCAGGCTTGAGCCGATGATCAGCGACATCAACTGGACAGCGACCGATGGAGGAGCCTTGGTCGTGATGCCCTGAACGGTGCTCAGAGCGGAATGCCGACTCACGCCGACGCGCTGAACGACTTGCCGCCAATTTTGTCTCCATGCCCGCACTTCCACTCGTCAAGTCTCGGAGTCTTCCCCGTGATTCAATTGCGGCGGGACGTGGTTGTCGGGGTCTGGTCAACCAGTTGTCTGGAAGCGGGCATCTCGTCAGAACAAGTCCGGCGTTGCGGGTAGCGTCGCCCTGTGACGGCAGTGGAGATCTTTGGCGGGCTCATCGCCTACAACGAGGCGGTGCTCGCGCAACTCGCGCACTGCGGTTTCGAACAGGGCCCACCTGAGCTCGGTGCAGTGTGGGTCGCAGTCCTGCACTGCGACGACACGGGGCGTTGGGAGCTACTCGAAGAACTCTCTGCCGACCCTCATTGTGTGGTGGTTGCTGTCGTTCCGACGCTCGACCTCGATGGCTACATCCGCGCACTGAGCAGCGGCGCATCTGGGGTGGTCTATGTCGACATGCCCAGCGCGATCACGGCGGACGTCGTCACAGCCGCCGTACATGGCGAGGTGCTGCTGCCACGCCAAGCAGCCCAAAACCTTGCTGTGCTCGCGAAACGCGAACAGCCCCGCTCTGATCTCAACGAAGCAGAGATGACACTGCTTCGCGCTGTTGCCTCCGGGCGGACCATCGTCGACCTTGCGCGAGATCTGAACTACAGCGAGCGGACCGTGCGCCGCCACCTTCAGAACACTTACATTAAGCTCGGTGTCCAGAACCGGTCGGCGGCAATCGCCGCTGCAGCACGGCTCGGCCTCACGGTGAGCGATCGAAACAGCCGCGCCCAATAGGCAGTGCGCCTTTTTGGCCGCAAGCGGTCATGTCGACCGGAACTCGCCCAAGTCTCAATGAAGAAAGACTCGACAACGATCAAGCACGTCACCGGGGCCATCACTATCTTGCTTCTGCGCAACGTTCTTCTGACACCATGATCAATTACATCCGTGACCAAGTCGTCTCCGCCACGACATCGCTGTTTTCGCACGGCCCAACGCCGCTTGCCAACACCCTGGACTACCAGGGCGACCAGGGCTTGCTCGGCCCCGACTCCATTTCGTGGCGCGTCATCGGTGACACGGCCGCGTTTGTCGGTGGGATCCGAGCGCTGCTCGTTCAGGCCGCCCATCCGGAGGTCGTTGCCGGTGTCGAGCAGCATTCTCGTTACCGGACCGACCCATTCGGACGGCTCAACCGAACATCGTTCTACGTCACCGAGACCACCTACGGCTCCCGCCCCGAGGTGGAAGCCGCCGTGGCTGAGGTGCGTTCAGCACATCGTCCTGTCCGCGGCGAATCTGCACGGGGCGAGCCGTATAGCGCCGCCCACCCCGAATTGGCCGCTTGGGTGCACAACGTTTTGACCGAATCGTTTTTGGTGGCCTACCAAACCTTCGGCCCCGAGCGACTTTCAGTCCTCGAAGCCGATCAGTTCGTCACCGAGCAGGCCACGATCGGGGCCCTCCTCGGAGCATCGCCCCTTCCACTCACAGCGAACGAACTCTCGGAGTGGGTTGCTGACCATCCGGCACTGTGCGCTTCAGACGACCAGGCCAACGCCACTGCATTCCTGAGGAATCCACCGCTCCCGCTGGGCGTCAAGCTGGGCTACAGACCACTCTCGGATGCAGCAGTGTCGACCATTCCTCAACGGATTACCGACATTCTCGACCTGCACCCGTCGCGGGCACGATCCCGCTTGGGCGGTTCTGTCGTTCGCAGCCTTCGCTGGACACTCGGATCGTCGCCGTCCTGGCATCTGGCGCTCGTCAGGGCCGGAGCGCCCGTGCCACCCGGCCTGTTTCGGCAGCCCCTTCCAGAGGGTGCCGCTGCAATCGTGCGCGCGGCACGTATCGGCCGGCCCGAAACCCCAGACTGACTGCGACCGAGTGCACAACTTCAGCAACGACATGTCACCGACGGTCATACAGTCAGCTCTCGCATGCTCCTGGTGACCCTCGCCGCCACCTCGGCACTGGCGTTCTTGTACTACGGGGGCGAGACGCTCTTCGCCAATCCGCCGCGTGGCGAGTTCGAGCGCTACGGCATGCCCAAAATTCGGGTTTTCGTCGGTTCGATGCAACTGGTGGGCGCTGCCGGAGTCGCTCTCGGGATCTTCGTGGCTCCATTGGGAGCCGCTGCGGCCGGTGGGCTCACACTGATGATGTTGCTCGGGCTTGCTGCTCGTTACAAAATTCGCGACGCACCGCGACTGATGGTGCCTGCGGGCACCCTCGCCATTTTGAACGCGACGCTGGTCTACCTGTTCGTCACGCACTGACCTGAGTGGCCGCGACCTGAGTGACGGCGACCTGAATAACGGCGAGTGTTGTGGTTAGTCGCGTCCGTCAGCAAGGAGCGCAGACACGGTCGACAGGGTCAGGACGGTGATCGCTGGCATCGAACGCTTAATGGGATCCTTGACCTTGATGTGCATGCCGATTGCTCCGACCATGAACATTGCGAGGCCAGTGGAGGCCGGGCGGACTAGCTTGGGAACGGCGTGCCCGGCCAGCATGAGGGTCGCCAGGCTGACCTTGGCCGCTCCGACGGCGTACATCTGGTTTTTCGAGAAACCGTATTCCTCGAACTCTTCTTGCATGTTGGTCGCCCCGCCGCCGCGGTAGCCCGTGTCTTTATTGAATCTGTTGAACCAGACGTTCAGGATCCAGAGTGCTGCAACTGTCTGGGCGATTCGGCCGACGATCTTCATACCACGATCCTAGGCCACCGCAGATCTATAGGCCTTCCCGAGCTCGGCGTTTGTGCGCCCTCCACAACGACAGCGGTCACCGTCGCCGAGATCGGTTCTTGCGTTCACTTTTATTCATGCTAAAGTGTGATAAACCTACTAGTGAGAAAAGATCAACTCGTGAAATTCCAGTTCAGCAACCTCCCGCCGGACTTTCGGCTCAAACTCCCGTTTCTGGTGGCCGGCTTCATGTCGTTCCTGTTCTCGGTGTACCTGTACTTCGTCCTCGGCGAAGAAAGCGCCGGCATCTTCGTCGGTCTCTGGGTCCCGTCGATCCATTCTCTGGGCACGCTCATTATTGCGTCGGCCAGAGATTCGGTCCCCGTTACTGAGCACGAGAAGGTCAGCTCGTGACCGTCGTCATCTTCGGCATCGGTGTCCTCGTCTTCTTTCTCACCGTTTACGGGACGGTGATTGCTGGCGGGCTGCAGCTGACCAAGCAACAGATCAAGACGAGTCCAGGACTCGCTCTGAAATCGGCTGGCGATGCAGGAGATCCTGAAGGCGATCTGCCGACGCGAGACATCATCCGCGCCGACTTCTAGGCAGTGAGACTGTGGCCACGTTCGATGCTGATCTGATCATCGCCGGAGCTGGCTGCGCTGGGCTGAGCGCGCTGTGGCAGGTCATGCAACGGCCAAACGAACACCGGAATGTGATCGTGATCGATCGTGACTTTGAGGTCAGTGACGATCGGACCTGGGCATTCTGGGGAACGCAGGACGCCCCGTTCGCCCACCTCGCCGACCGCAGCTGGGACCACCTGAGGGTCCGGTTCCCAGGCTGGGAGACCATCGGCCGACTCCAAAAGGGCCGATTTCAAACGGG